>Ga0079305_1001489_pt1 | contig 29906 bp, 22 predicted proteins | sample LMS_cellobiose_e_FD_79183 | JGI IMG/M metagenome (GOLD analysis project Ga0079305, IMG submission 79183) | Rumen-fistulated moose microbial communities from Alaska, USA - LMS_cellobiose_enrichment | ecosystem: Host-associated > Mammals > Digestive system > Stomach > Rumen fluid ... | reverse complement strand
TTCAAACTCGCCCATGTCAAGGTCGGCATCAACCAAAATATCGCTGATGTTAACGCGGTATTTCGCTTTGTTATATTCCGTAGTAATAGCGACCGCGCCCGTCGGAATGTCCGTAGTGTCAAAATACCTTGAAAGCGGCTCGCTCCAAAATCCGTTTATCCCCCAAGCCGCGTCAGGGTCTACTGCCGTGTATATCCCCGCCGACAAGCCTATCAGCTCAGCCACCTTTGCGGCGCGGAGGTCCGAGCCCGTGTGGACGGTGTCTATTATCATCGCTTTTAGGACGGGCTTGTTGTTCTCGTCCTCACGGCGGATGCCCACAATATACCTGCCGTCAAAGTTACTGCCTGCGCCCATCTCGCTGGGAAATATCTCTTTGTGCTGATTATGCCCGAGCTCGTTCACCAGCGCCGTGACATTGTCGGGATCCTTCAAGTAGTCTTCCGCCTTGTGCTGAAGGTAAAGGAGAGTGTTTGCGCGATTGATGTTCTCTATGTCCGCTCGTCGGTCCGCGACATGCTTATAAAGCATCGGCGTAAAGGTCGCTATCATGCCAAGGACGATTATCGCCTCAAGTATCAGCGAACCGCCTTGCCCGCCACCTACGCCTTTTGCCCCTAAACCTTGGACTTTACCTTTTAAATCCTCCCTCATCGCACAAGTTCCTTTCTTCTCAAAAGTTCCCTTAGAAAAGCGCTTCCGCAAAGACCAAACTGAAACCTCCGTCCAATCTTGCGGACGGACGTTAAGAAACCGCACTAGAAGAAAAACGGCTCAGCTTATTCGAGCCACAGACTTTATTCGCTGACATCCGCCCCATGAAAAGAGCAGGTGTCACAACAAAATTAAAATCGTCTTGCGAACGACTTTAATTTTAAAAACTTCTAGAAAGGGTTTCTTACGCCCTGAGCTCACATTGCTGCTTGCCTGGCTTCAATATGAACACAAATTAGGATTTATGCAATAAAAAACAGCCGAGGCGCGCACCTCGGACTGTTTCTAAATCCTTATAAAAGGGGGGATTATTCCGAGCCTTTTATCTCGGCAATCTCTTCCTTTATCTTAAGCTTTTGCCTTTTGAGTTCGGATATCTTGGTCTGATCGGGAAGGGGTCTTGCGCTTTCCTCCTCCAGCGCCAAATCCAATGCGGCGTGCTTTGCCTCAAGGGCTGTCAAATGCTTTTCTATACTCATCTTAATCTCCTTTCCTGTTCAATCTTACTTTATAGTAACACAATATAATATATAGAGCCACCCCTTTCGGATTTAAAGGTAGAGGAAAAATAAAATTGCTTGATTATGTGGTTTTCTTATTTTATGGCTTACATAAACTTTTGAATCGTTGAAAAGGACTGCAAATGTCAATTTATATATTTCTTTCTTTGTGCATAGTGTTCGGTTATTTGCTGGGTTCTGTGCCTTTTGGGCTGGTCATTACCAAAGCGGCGGGGCTGGGCGATATTCGCAAAATCGGCTCCGGCAATATAGGCGCAACCAATGTGTTAAGGACAGGGCATAAAGGTCTAGCACTGCTTACTTTACTATGCGACGGAGGCAAAGCGGCAATTGCGGCTTTGCTCGCGATGTGGCTTGCCCCCGAAGCTTGTGCATCTATAGCAGGACTGACGGCGGGCACGGCAGCGGTAATCGGGCACAACTTCCCCTTATGGCTTAATTTCAAAGGCGGGAAAGGCATCGCCGCCTCTTTCGGTATGGTATTTGTTACCGCTCCCATGGTCGGAGTGCTGGCGGGCCTTACTTGGTTGCTGGTCGCCTTTACCACGCGCTACTCGTCTCTTTCGGCCTTGGTTGCCTTCACTCTCACCCCGCTTTACGCAGTAATTTTTGCCACTCCCGAGGCGGTTTGCTTCTTTGCCTTTTTGGGACTTTTGTCGTTGGTAATGCATAAAGAAAACCTGGGTCGCCTTGCTCGCGGCGAGGAAAGTAAAATCGGCCAAAAGAGCAAAAGCAAAGGTAAAGAGGACAAAAAATAAAGGCAGGGCTCCCCGATAATGACGACAACCAATAATGATAGCAAACTGGACTACCTTCGCCTTATCCGTAGCGAAAATGTGGGGCCTATCACTTTTTACCTGCTGCTTAAATACTTCGGCTCGGCAAAAGAGGCTCTTGCCAACATTAATGACTTTGCGAAGCGAGGCGGCAAAACCAAGCCGATAAAACTTTACCCCGAATCCGAAGCGCAAAAGGAAATGGACGAAGTGTTAGCTTTAGGCGCAGAGATAATTGCTTTTGACGAGGATGATTATCCTTATCTTTTAAAGCAAATACCGGATACCCCGCCGCTGCTCACCGTGCTGGGACACAAGCACCTCTTGCATAAGGAAGCCGTTGCCATAGTCGGCACTCGCGATGCCTCTTTAAACGGGCGTAATATGGCAAAGAAGCTTGGCGAAGAGCTTGCCTCTCACGATTATACCGTCATTTCGGGCATGGCACTTGGCATTGATGCCGCCGCTCACGAAGGCGCCCTTGCCGCCACCGACTCGGCGGGGACCATAGCGGTTTTGGGAACAGGGATTGATGTGGTTTACCCTCCGCAGAATCAACCCCTTTACGACAGAATTAGAAAAGCCGGGCTGATAATATCCGAGTTTCCGCTAAAGACCAAAGCCAACCCGGTCAACTTCCCTCGCCGCAACCGCCTTATTTCCGGCTTATCAAAAGGGATTGTAGTGGTAGAGGCGTGCATAAAATCCGGCTCCCTTATCACCGCCCACATGGCTCTTGAGCAAAATCGTGAAGTTATGGCGATCCCCGGCAGTCCCTTGGACCCTAGATGCGGCGGGACAAATCACCTGATTAAGCAAGGTGCAACCCTGATTGAAGTCCCTTCTGATGTTATCAAGACTTTGGAAAACCTGCCCTCTATGCAAGAAGACATTTTCTCCGACGACTACGCTTACGAGGACTTCACACCCGAAGCCTTTTCCGAGGACGAATTGGACAACGCCCGCAAAAGCGTGCTTAGTCTTTTGGGCAACGGAGCTGTCGCCATTGATGATTTAATCCGCCAAAGCGGCGCCACCGCATCGCTTGTCTCAATTGTTCTTGTTGAATTGGAGTTAGCAGGAAGAATTGAACGCTTGGCAGGAAATCATGTTAATTTATTGCTTGAATGGCAAGACTGACAAAATAAGATAAAGCGCAATGCAGTAACACAAAGGAAAACAAAAAAATGGAAAACCTCGTAATCGTAGAATCCCCCGCCAAGGCAAAAACCATCAACAAATACCTGGGTAGCGACTACAAAGTGCTGGCGAGCTTCGGACACATTCGTGACCTTCCGCCAAAGGACGGCTCCGTCGATCCCTCCCACGATTTTGCGATGACTTGGTCCGTAAGCGACGGCAGCGAAAAGCACATTAAAGAAATTGCCTCGGCTCTAAAAGACGCCAAGAATCTTATCCTTGCCAGCGACCCTGATAGAGAAGGAGAAGCCATAGCTTGGCATGTCGTTGAAGAGCTTGGCAAGCGCGGGAAACTAAAAGGCAAGAACATCAAGCGCGTAACCTTTAACGAGATTACCAAAAACGCCGTCACCGCCGCCATTGCCAATCCCCGTGACATCGATTCGGAACTTGTTGACGCGTATCTTGCCCGCCGAGCTCTGGACTATTTGGTAGGCTTTTCCCTTTCGCCGGTATTGTGGCGCAAACTTCCGGGCAGCCGCTCGGCAGGGCGAGTCCAATCCGTCGCCCTTCGCCTTATTTGCGAGCGTGAAAATGAAATTGAGCAATTTAAGGCCGAGGAATACTGGACCATAAAAGGAACTTTTCAAACCGAAAAAAAGGCAGACTTTACGGCGCTTTTAACCGCTCTAAACGGCAAAAAGCTGGAAAAGTTCACCTTTAATTCCGAAGAGCTTGCAAATAAAGCCAAAGAGGAAATAGAAAGGCACTCTTTTTCGGTCTCTGACATTGATAAAAAGACCATATCCCGCAATCCCGCACCGCCATTTACTACCTCTACTTTGCAACAAGAAGCCTCACGCAAACTGGGCTTTTCAACCAAAAAGACCATGCAGATTGCTCAAGGGCTTTATGAGGGCATAGACATCGGCGGCGACACGGTGGGACTTATCACATATATGAGAACGGACGGTGTTGCCATGGCGAGCGAAGCCATAAGCGCCGCACGCGAACAAATTGCCAAAGACTATGGCAAGGACTACCTGCCCGACTCGCCACGTTACTATAAAAACACGGTAAAAAATGCCCAAGAAGCGCACGAGGCCATACGCCCCACCAACATGACTCGCACGCCCGAATCCGTTGCAAAATATCTGAACAAAGACCAATTAAAACTTTATTCCATGATATACAAGCGCAGCATCGCCAGCCAAATGCAAAGCGCCAAGTTCGACAAAGTAAGCGTCACCCTCTCATCCGAGGACGACAAAATTACCTTTAGAGCCGGCGGAATGACCACGCTTTTTGATGGCTTTTTAAAAGTATATTTTGAGGATTTTGACGATCGCAAAGATGACGACGAAGATGACGAGAATCGCCACCTGCCTCCCCTTTCTTTAAAAGAAAACACTGCGCTTAAAGAGACCTTGCCCGAGCAACATTTCACGCAAGCCCCACCGCGCTATTCCGAAGCAAGCTTGGTAAAAAAGCTTGAGGAGCTGGGCATCGGCAGACCTTCAACCTATGCGTCCATCATTTCCGTTTTGCAAGACAGGGAATATGTGAAGCTTGTGGAAAAGCGCTTTATTCCCGAGGATAGAGGGCGCATCGTCACCACCTTTTTGGAAAACTTCTTCTCGCCCTATGTTCAATACGATTTTACCGCCGACATGGAGGACAGCCTTGATAAAATATCCGAAGGCAAAGCAAAGTGGAAAAAGGTGCTTTCCGACTTTTGGACAAAGTTTGACGCCGATATTAAAGGAGCGGAAAAACTAACCGGCACCGAAGTCATCAACAAGCTGGAAGAAGCCTTATCCGCTCACATTTTCCCCACGCCGGAATCCAAAAAGTGCCCTTTGTGCGCAGATGGCAAACTGAACTTAAAGCTGGGTAAATACGGTGCTTTCATCGGCTGCTCAAACTACCCCGAATGCGATTATAAGCGCCCCATATCCGACTTTAAGGAAAACGCAGAGGAAAATAAAGACCTGGACCTGGGGCTTGACCCCGCAACAAGTGAGCCTGTTCTTTTGAAAAAAGGCCCTTACGGCTACTACATTCAAAGAGGAACCGTAGCAAAAGGCAAAGACCAAGCGGCAAAAAGCACAGGGAAACGAGTATCTTTACCCAAAGGCATAGCCCCTTCATCGGTTGACCTTGACACCGCTCTTGCCCTGCTTTCTCTGCCTAAAACCTTGGGCAACCACCCGACAAGCGGTGAGAAAATCGAAGTTGGCATTGGCAGGTTCGGAGCCTATGTCAAAATGGGCAAAAGCTATAAGTCCTTGACCAAGGACGACAACATCCTGACCATCACCCTTGACCGAGCTGCCGAGCTTTTAGCCGCTGCCCCGCAAAAGACCGCCAAAGACATCGGCACACACCCTGAAACGGGCGAAGTCATCTCCATAGGCTCGGGACGCTTCGGACCCTATGTCAAAATGGGCAAGATTTACGCCTCTATTCCCAAAAGCATAGAGGGCGAACCGAGCCTTGACGAGGCGGTTGCCCTTTTGGAAGCAAAGGCTAAAAAACCTGCCGCTACAAAGGCCAAAACCAAAACTTCCGCAAAAACCAAAGCAAAGGCAAAGGCAAAGAAAAAGTGAGCGAGAAAAAACGACCCTTACCGACCATGCAAGAAATAACGGACTTCCTGCAAAACAGCGAAGGCAAAGTCGGCAAGCGCCAAATCGCCAAAGCCTTCAAAATTAAAGGAGACGACCGCATAGCCTTAAAGAAAATGCTGAATGAGTTAAAGGAGGCAGGAACTTTTCCGCACAAATCTTCGCGTAGCTTTTTTGGCGGTCTTTTGCGCTCAAAACTAAATGCCGAAGTTACCGGCTTTGACTCTTCCGGCGCTCTTATTGCCCGTCCTTTGGAATATAACGACGACCAAAGCGCGCCCCAGATTATAATTCCGAAAAACGCCGACCACATAAGCCCTCCCGTAAAAATCGGCGATGTCATCGTCGTAAAGCTTAAAAAAGCCGCCGGACACACTTATAACGGCGAAATAGTAAAACGCCTTTCCTACTCACCCAACCGCATCGTCGGCTTTTACCAAACAAAAGGTGCGGGGCTCGGCGGCATACTGACCTCGGTTGACCGTCGCATAAGCGACAGATTTTATGTCAGCAAACAAGATGCACTTAACGCCGAAAATGCCTCTATCGTCCTTGCCGATGTCACCTCTTTTAGAAAGGAGAACAAGGCAAAGATAGTAAAGGTGCTTGCAAAATCCGATACGCCCTTTGCCGCCACGATTATCTCGGCTTACCAACACAGCGTCCCGCTCGTCTTCCCCGAAGCCGCCATTAAAGAAGCAAACGCAATTAAACCACCTTCAATGGAAGGACGAGAGGACTTACGCCATCTTCCCCTTGTCACCATTGACGGCGAAGACGCAAAGGACTTTGATGACGCCGTTTGGGCTGAACCCGACCAAGACAAAACCAACGGCGGCGGCTGGCATCTTATTGTCGCCATATCCGACATAGCATGGTTTGTAAGGCCGAACAGCGCCCTTGATAAATCCGCAAGAGAGCGGGGCAACTCGGTTTACTTTCCCGACCGCGCCGTTCATATGCTCCCCGAGAACCTGCCGGTAAAGTTTGCCTCACTTTTACCCGAAGAAGAACGCCCCGTCATCGCCTGCCATTTATGGATAGACCGCGCCGGGCACCCTTTAAGGAAAAAGTTCACCAGAGCAATGATAAAATCGGCAGCCAGGCTTAATTACCACGAAGTAGAAACCGTGTTAAACGGTGGAAAACCGCCCTCCTCGGTAAGCCCTAAAATTGCGGCTCTTTTAAACACATTAAAAGGCGCTTTTAAATCGCTGCAACAATATAGAGAAGAGCGCGGTTGCCTAAACATTGAAGGTAGGGAAACGCAAATCACGCTGAGCGACAAGGGACAAATCACCGCCATAACCGAGCGCGAAGATTTAGAGAGCTACCAACTGATAGAGGAGTTCATGGTAGCTGCCAATGTCGCCGCCGCCGAAACTCTGGAAGAGATGAACCTTCCTGTCATGTATCGCGTCCACGATAAGCCAAGCGAGGAAAAAATAACTTTGCTCAACGACTTTTTGGACTCTCTTAACATAGAGCCGAAAGTCCCTGCCAATCCTACACCAAAGGATTTTAACGATGTCCTTGCCGCCACGATTGACACCAAGAATCAAAACAGCGTCAATGAAATGGTTTTAAGGAGCCAATCCCCCGCAAGATACAGCCCCGAAAACATCGGACACTTCGGCTTAAGCTTAAGAAGCTATGCCCACTTTACCTCGCCCATTCGCCGCTATGCGGACTTACTTATCCACCGCGCTTTGATTGATGGTTTAAGACTGGGCGAAGGTGGCTTTAGCGACGCCCCCGATATGGAAGAAATCGCCGACCACATCACCTTTACGGAAAAGCGCGCGGAAGAAGCGGAACGCGATGCCGAAAGCCGCTACATCGCACTTTATTTGCAAGGCAAAATCGGCACTGTTTTAAAAGGCACCGTAGCGGGACTTTCTCACGCGGGACTTTTTATTCGCCTGACCGAAAGCAAAGGTGAAGGCTTCTGCCCCATGCGCAACCTCCACTGTGAATACTTCCTTTTTGACGAGGAAGCAAATACCCTTGTCGGGCAGGACTCCGGCAAAACCTATCGTATGGGCGATCCCGTTACCGTAGAGCTGGAAGAAGCAAATCCCGTAACCGGCTCAATTATCTTGTCTATTGCGGATAGCGATAGGGGAAGCGGTAAAAGCGGTATAAAATCACACTCCGGCTCTTTCAAAGAACATCTTTGGGAGCATTTCCAATCCGGCTCAAGGAGGCACAGATGGTAAAAAGGCGCACCTTTCTCTTCACCCTTTGCACACTTTTCCTTCTGCCCTTTTGCGCGACGGCTCAAAATGCGGACAATGTCCAATTCCTACCCGTATCCGATTGGCAAAAAATGCAAGAAAAACAAAACCCTTCGTCCGTCTTTGCCACAGCCGTTTTCAAAGTTTTTTATGCTGCGCTTAAAGGCATAAATGACAAATACATAAAGCCCGTTTCCTTTGCCGAACTTATAGTAAGCGGACTTAACGAGCTGGACACGGTTGACCCTTCTTTAGTCACCACGCCGGAAGCGGACAGCATCATCATTTTGCATGAAAGCACCCCTTTAATCTCTATGCCTTTCAGCCCCAAAGACGGCCCCGAAAAATGGGCAAAAACCTTAACCTCGGCAATTTTAGTTATCCGCGAAAAATCCCCCAAAGCCGCCCTTCTTTCTCAAGAAGACTTATACAAAATAATCTTTGGCGGCATGCTGGCGAAGCTGGACGAGAACTCTAAATACTTCTCAAAATCCGAAGCGCTGGAGAAAAAGGCTAACCACCACGGACTCGCAACCGAGAACGGCATTATTGCCAAGAGCAACACCAAGTTCGCTTTTCTTGAGGACGATATCGCCCTGATTACGATAAGCAGCTTTGATTCCAATACCGAGGAGATTGTCGAGAATATCCTTGGTAATCTTTACAAAAACACCAAAGGCATCATTATTGATTTAAGCGGCTCTAACGGTGGTATTTTAAGCGAAGCCGCCGATGTCGCCGACCTCTTTTTATCTCAAGGCACCTTGTTCAAAGTAAGGGGCAGAACCCCTGCAGCGAACAAAACCTACCAAGCCGATGAGAAAATGCTTTATAGAGGCCCCGTCGCCATTATCATCGACCACAACACCAAGTCCTCGTCCGAAGTCTTTGCCATGGCAATGCAGGAAGGAAAGCGCGCCATCATCATCGGCGAAACATCTTTCGGCAAAGGCACATCACAAACCCCGATTACCCTTCCGAACGGCGGAGAAATTATGCTTTCTTGGGGCTACATTTATTCCGGTAAAGATGTGCCTTTAAACGGACAAGGAGTAACTCCAGATATAGCGCTCGCCGCACCCTCGCCCGATATTTTACATCAAAAATCGCTAAACCAAGCCATCAAATGGCTTGACGAGCCATAGCAAAAACATCTTCAAACATAGGCGTTGTCAGCCGCTTTGTGCTGGTGTTGTAGCGCGAGCAATGATAGCTGTCGATAAGCACCACTCCTCCGCCGATATCATGTTTGCCCGCGTGAATAAACGCAAAGTCCCTTTGCCGCTTACCCATCGCCATAAGCACCGCATTATGAGCCACCGTCCCCAGCGCAATAATCACCTTTAGGTTTGGCATTGAAGCTATCTCATCTTTAAGCAAAGAGTTACAATTTCTCACTTCTTCTCCCGTCACTTTATTTTCGGGCGGAACACACCTGACCGCATTGGTGATTCTGATGTTTTGCAAAGCGATTCCGTCATCAATCGCCGCCTTATACTCACCTTCTAAAAATCCGAACTTTTGCAAAGTAGCATAAAGTAAATCCCCTGCATAATCCCCCGTAAAAGGTCGCCCTGTGCGGTTTGCCCCTTTAAGCCCGGGGGCAAGCCCGACAACCAACACTTGTCCGCCTTTATCCCCGAACGAAGGCACGGGAGCATTAAAAAACGAAGGATAAAGCGCCTTGTTACCCTTTATAAACTTTGCCAATCTGGGACATTTCTGACAATCACACATGCATATTTTTGTAGCTTTAAGTAAGACCTTGCGCAACCGTTAATTATATTTTTAGAACAAAAAACCTTGCCTTTTAATAAAAAATCATATAATTTCCGATGTTTCGGATAATAACAATTAAATAAGAGGAAATTATGGCCAGAGTAACCGTAGAAGATTGTGTAACAAAGGTTCCGAATCGCTTTGAATTAGTCCTTCTTGCCAGCCAAAGAGCAAAGGAATTAAGTAGCGGTGCCGAACCGACTCTCCCTCGCGACAACGATAAGAACTCCGTCATCTCTTTAAGAGAGATTGAAGAAGGAACCGTTCCCGTTGAGAAAATAAAAGAAGATTTTATCTCCGGTATGCAAAAATATATCAAGGTGCAGGAAAACGCCAAGGAAGAGGCTGACATTGCCGAAGCCGAAGCGGAACTTGCCGACAACGCCGGTGATTTTGCCTATTTAAGCGAAGCGGCACTTGCCTCCGAAGCGGACGAAATCTCCACCGCGCCAGAGGAAGACGCAGACCTTTCTTGAAACGCCTTCCAAGGTTTAAGAAAAACCGGAGTTTCAAGAAATGCTTAGTGAATCTGAACTTGCGAACAAAGTAAAAGCCTACGATAAAAATGCCGATGAGGCAGCTTTAAGAAGGGCGTATGCATTCGCAAATAAGATGCACCATGAGCAAAAACGCGAATCCGGCGAACCGTATGTCATCCACCCTATTAATGTTGCCGAGACATTAATCAACTACCACATGGACGCGACCTCTATCATCGCCGCCCTTTTGCATGATACCGTGGAAGACACCTCTACTTCGCTTGAGGAAATAAGGAACATTTTCGGCGAAGATGTTGCCAAGCTCGTTGACGGTGTCACTAAACTGACCCGCATAGAATGGAACTCGGACAAAAGCAAACAGGCAGGAAACTTCCAAAAGCTGGTCCTTGCCATGTCCCAAGACATTCGCGTGCTTTTGATAAAGCTTGCCGACCGCTTGCACAACATGCGCACCCTCACCTCTGTCCATTCGGAAAGTAAACGCATTCGCATTGCCAAAGAGACAATGGAAATATATGTCCAGCTTGCCGAGCGCCTCGGCCTTCACGCCTTAAAAACCGAAATGGAAGACATCGCGTTTAGGATTCTTCACCCCGATGTTTACGAATCGTTGGCCGTAAGGCTTAACTTTCTGCGTGAGAATGCTGGCAACCTTATCCCCGACATTGTCGCCGACTTAAAAAAGGATATGAGCATTAACGGCATCAAAGCCGAAATCTCGGGCAGGGAAAAGACCCCCTACTCTATTTGGCGCAAGATGCAAAAGCAGAACATCACCTTTGAGGAGCTTTGCGATATTGTTGCCTTTCGCATAATTGTTGACACGGTAGGCGATTGCTATCAGGCATTAGGAGTCATCAACACCAAATACCCCATGATACCCGGGCGTTATAAGGACTATATCTCCACACCGAAACCCAACGGCTACAGCTCCATTCACACCTCGGTCATCGGGCCCAAGAACCGCCGCATTGAAATCCAAATCCGCACCAAAGAAATGCACGAAGTCGCCGAAAACGGCGTCGCCGCCCATTGGTCTTATAAGCAAGGCAGTTACGAGGGCAGCTCGCAATTCAAATGGTTACGAGGACTTTTGGACATCATGGAACAAGCCTCCAGCCCCGAGGAGTTCTTGGACAACACCAAAATGGAAATGTATGCCGACCAAGTCTTTTGCTTCACGCCAAAGGGAGACTTGGTATCCCTACCCACCAGCGCCACGGCCATAGACTTTGCCTATGCCGTCCACTCCAGCGTCGGTAACCGTTGTATCGGGGTAAAGATAAACGGCAGAATAAAACCCTTACGCACAATGCTTGCCAACGGCGACCAAGTAGAAATCATCACCTCAAAGGTGCAAAACCCCTCGCCCGAATGGGAACGCTTCGCGGTAACCGGAAAGGCGCGCGCCGCCATCCGCCGCTTTATCCGCAACCAAAAGCGCGAACAGTATCTTGAGCTCGGCCGCCAAATAATGCAAAAGGACTTAAAGGCCAGCGGCAAGGAATATAACGAAAAGGACTATGTCCCCCTTCTCGGCAAATACAAAGTTGATACTGTTGAAGACTTAATCGCGGGCGTGGGCGAAGGCATTTATACTGCTCACGAAATCATCATCCAGATTCATCCCGATATGAAATCGACGATGAGCACCATTATGGAAAGCTTCAAAAAGCGCACCACCCGCATTAAGAAAAAGCCGGCAGGCCGCCTTCAGATAAAGGGACTTATTCCCAACATGGCAATATATTTTGCCGGTTGTTGCCACCCCGTCCCCGGGGATAGAATCGTCGGCATTATCACCACCGGTAAAGGCGTAACCATTCACAATCTTGCCTGCAAAACTTTGGAAAAATTCGCCGCCGAGCCCGAGCGCTGGATTGACATTGACTGGAACGACGACTTAACGCAAGCAGAAACGGAAAACGAAGAAAAGACTTACACCGCTCGCCTTAACATTGTTCTTTTGGATAAGCCCGGAGCGCTGGGACTTTTATCCACCACCGTTGCCAAAGCTAAAAGCAACATTTGCAATGTAAACACTGTCAATCGCTCTTTCGGCTTTTTAGAGTTATTGGTGGACCTGGAAGTCAAAAACGCCGAGCATTTAGAAAATGTTATTGATATGCTCCGCACCTGTCCTGTAATCAATTCGGTGAAACGCATATGATAATCGGTATAGGTAACGACTACATTGATATAAGGCGCATTGAAAGCGCGATGGAGCGTTTCGGCTCTGCCTTTATCGATCGCATTTTCACAAAAAAGGAACAGGAAAAAGCGGCATCTCGGGGCGAATCATTAAAGCTCAAAGCCGCGACCTATGCTAAACGCTGGGCAGCGAAAGAGGCCTTTTCCAAAGCCTTGGGAACGGGAATGCGCGGCATCAGTTGGCAAGATATTGAAATCACCAACCTCGAATCCGGCAAGCCCGTTATCACGGTTTTCGGATCCGCTAAAGTAAAACTTGCCGAGCTTACTCCGAAAGATAAAACCGTATCCATAAATGTCACCCTTACCGACGACTACCCGAAAGCCAGCGCCGTAGTCATAATTTCCGCTGACTAAAACATCCTAATTCTTAATTGCTAATTTGCGCTTTGCTTGTTATACTCCAAAGCAAAATCTTATCTTTTATAAGGGCGAACGAATGAAAAACTTATTTTTTAGCGCTGCTGTCGGGACAGTTATTTTTCTTTCCGGGTGCACATATAACGACATTTACGAGCCGTGGTTTGACGAGGATAAACCCCTTTACGAAGAGGATTTAAGACCATCTTTTATGAAAGAAGAAATGCCCGCCGTGGCGACACCTGCAAAAGATGAAACCGCCGCAGAACCCACCGATGCTACGAAGCCCGAGGCGCCCGAGGCAGCTACCGCTCCTCACACCGCCGCCACAACCGATAGTAGCGACGAACCTCAACTTGAACTGATTGACATATCAACCGGGAAAACCGTGACGCAAAGCGCCGATACCACCAACATAATCACCACTCGCGAAGCCGAATATGTTGAGATTCCTCTGCTGGTAGTAAGTGACAGTGCTCCTTCCCTTCCCTTAAAGCAGCCCCAGATTTTAGGCTCGTCCGTATCTTTCATGTCTGCACATATTCCTTACGCCAAAGGTTCATCTAAACTGGACGCAAGGGATATGGCAAACATCAAAGAAACTATAGAGATTTGTGAAGAATACGGGTGCATTTTAAAAGTAATTCCTTACGCCTCGGACAAGAACCGCGACCCTCAAACGCTGTCTGACAAGCGTGCCCAAGTAATCAAAGACACCCTTATCAAAAGCGGCATTGACGACGAACGCATCAACATTGAACCGATGCGCTCGGACGGTGACTATGCGGAAATATACATAGAATACTAGCATGGCAGAACTGTTTGAGGGAAATATCAAATCTTTAAACTCCTTAAACTGGAAGATAAAGCCGTGTGATGATGACGAAGTATCCGCCATCGCCTTAGCCGAGGACATCCCCGAAATTGTCGCGCGCCTTATGGTTACAAGGGGAATAACCACATCCACCGCACACGACTTCTTATACGCCACGCTAAAAAGCAATCTCCCCGATCCCGACATTTTAAAGGACTGCAAAAAAGCCGCCGAAAAAGTCGCCGCCTTCATCAAAGCCAAAAAGACCATAGGCATTTTTGGGGACTACGATGTTGACGGCGCCACTTCAACCTCTCTGCTTTACCTTTTCTTTAAGGATATAGGAACAAACTGCCTTTTTCATGTCCCCGAAAGAAGCGAAGGCTACGGACCCAACACCCCCGCGCTTGATAAACTGCTGGAGGACGGGGCCGATTTAATCATCACCGTTGACTGCGGCACATCGGCTGACGAACCTTTAAACCGCATCGGCAAAAAAGGCATACCCGTCATCGTCATTGACCACCACGAGCCTGATCCCGCGCACTCACCGGAAGTATTCGCCTTGATAAACCCCAAGCGCATAGACGAAAGCATCACCCACCCCTGTCGCAAAATGGCAGCGGTCGGAGTCGCCTTTATGTTCATAATATCGCTGAACCGCACTCTGCGCGAAATGGGCTTTTATGAAAACAAACCCGAGCCGAACTTAAGTAAATGGCTGGACATAGTCGCCCTTGGCACCGTATGCGATGTTGTTGATTTAAACGGCGTCAATCGTCTGCTGGTTAAAAGCGGATTAAAGGTCCTTGCCAAGCGCACCAACATCGGACTGCGCGCTTTGATTGATGCGGCAGAAATCAAAACTCCGCTCTCGGTATACCACATGGGCTTTGTCCTAGGCCCCAGAATCAATGCCGGAGGTCGCATAGGCTCTTCCGAACTCGGCGTAAAGCTCCTAACCACCACCAGCGAAGACGAAGCCAAAGAGATTGCCCTTGAAATGTGTGAAATGAACACCGAGCGCCAACAAATGGAAGCGTATATTCTGACCGAGGCCATAGAACAAATTGAAAGGAATCCCGAACCCTCGCCCATCGCCTTCGCCTTTGGCAAAAGCTGGCACGCCGGAGTAATCGGCATAGTCGCCGGCAGATTAAAAGAACGCTATCACCTGCCTTCTTTTGTGATTGGCTACGACGAAACCGACCCCGAACTTGCACACGGTTCATGCCGCTCTATCCACGGAGTCGACATCGGCAGCACAATTATGGACGCCCTTGCCCACGGCATAATTACAAAGGGAGGCGGACACACCATGGCGGCAGGATTCTCTCTTACGATAGAAAACATCGACAAGGCGAAAGAGTTTTTCACCAACCACATTTTATCTCAAATCAACCGCCAAGACACACTTCTTGAATCAACACTTGAACTTGACGGATTGCTGGATATAGGCGCACTGGGAAACGGCCTGATAGACAAGTTATCTCTGCTTGAACCTTATGGCGAAGGCAACCCCGAGCCCATTTTTGCCATAAAGAATGTAAACCTTTTCTTCCTTGGCATAAGAGGACAAGGACACATTGCCTGCAACATCTCCTCGCTTAGCGGCAAAACCGTAAAAGGCATTGCCTTTCGCGCCGCCGACACCCTTCTCGGCAAAAGCATAATGGAATCCCGCGGCGAGCCCTTTCACATTGCCGGTCGCCTTCATGCGAATGAATGGCAAGGGCGTAAATCCGTCGAATTCACAATAATTGATGCTATCCGCGCTTGACAATTAAAGAATGATTAACTAACCTGTCCCTGCTATTATACAGGGGGATAAAATTGACAGAGAAGGTGCTTTTCATAGTCGATATGCAAAACGACTTTGTGCTTCCTGACGGGAAGCTGACCGCCTTCAAAGAAGACCCCGCAAAATCCTCTCTTTTTATTAGCAAAGCGCAAACTTTTTTAGACGCCGTTACTCCGAGTATGTTTGACAGGATAGTCGCAACTTTTGATACCCACCACTCGGAAACCTACTCTTCGACCATCGAGTCTGATGAATTCGTCGGACATTGTTTCTTCGGCACCAAGGGCTGGGAAAGCCCTTTAATCTTTCCTAAAAACATTCCTACCGAAAGGCTCTACAAACACGGCTTTAACATTTGGGACGAAAGCAATTACAAATTACTATCCGCTGACTGCAAGGAAAAGCACATATTTCTCATGGGCGTCGCAACCGACTACTGCGTCAAATACGCCATGGAAGGCTTTTTGCAAAAAGGTGCAAAAGTCACGGTATTTTCAGATATGGTACAAGAACTTTTTACCCCTCTTGACACCCTTGTCGCTGATGTGAAATACGCACCTTACAGGGACAAAGGGCGACTTGAGACGATTTTAGGCACAACTTTTTTGAGAACTTTCAACCCAACTTCAGAAAAAGCGAAAAAATGACTATCCTTACTTTTACCAAAATCTCTCCCGAAGAAGTCCATCAAAAACGTGAAGAATACCTGCAAATAAGGCCCCTCTACATTCAGCATTTGGCACAGTCAGGCAAGCTGGATTGGCTCCCGCCTAAAGAGCTTTCCAAGGCAAAGGAAAAAGGAGAGTTTCGCATAGCCAGCATATCCATTCATCATTTAGTTCCCTTATCTATGGGGGGAACAAATGACTTTACCAACATGATGCCGCTACCTTACTGGTCACACAACCGCATTCATTTTGAATACGATCAGCTGACCAGAAATCTGCAAGTAGGTGAAAGTATACAAGTTGAAGACCTGTCGGAAAAATACAAAAACCACCGGTTTATCTACATAAAGGGCAAAAAAGCAAAGAAAGGACCTCCTTTTGTTTTTACTATACCCCAAAACTCTTCTGTAACCGAAAGCTCCGAGTTCAATAACTTGTCCACGCAACCTAACGGCGATAATCTGTTGTATTTACAGCCCAAAAACCGCAATACTCCGCTCAGCGAAGACGATCTTTACATTGATGCCGATACTATTGCTTCAGCATTTTGGTTTGACAACCACAGCAATATAAGGCTTAAGAGCAATCCCGAGTATACCAAGAGAGCGGTTGCCGAAATGAGCCGCATCGGTATAGATGTTGATAAATTTTATTCAATGAGAGGTGATAGGCATCGCGCACCTTACTTCTTCTTAAAAACGAATAATGAAGAAAAGAAAATCATTCAAAGAATACAAAAGACTCTTTTGCGCACTCGATCTGATGAGATATTTGGAGAAGTTTTAAATTATTTCATCATTGACGGTGATTACTCGCTTGTGTTGAGAAAACAGGTAAATGCCAACGAGACAAGGGATATTCTTGAGACCTTAAGCTCGCTCGGCTTTACAGGTGAGCGCGTAGGCAAGCGTTTTATACCAAAAGACGAAACCAGCCTTGACCTTGCTCAAAGCATTTACGAATTTGCCGTCAAAACCGGTAGAATGCAAAAGAGACTTCCTTTGTCTGCCTTGATGATAAAAGCGCTTACCGTCACCGACAAGTCCGAAACATTTACTTTATAAATCAGCTGACTACTTGTTTTATTTTTATTTTCGGATACGATAGCACTTGAAGCTCCTTCCCCGGATGCAGAAATAGTAATCGGTTCGGGTGTATCTGCTTTCTCGGGCATGATAAGCCGGGGGGTAGAACTTGGAGCTTCCTTATTTTGTGCTTTCTTTTCACAAAGCGCATAATCTTAAAAACGGTGATTCGAACTTTAGAGATACAGGATGGAAAGCTAGGCTATTCCTTGCATTTTCCGTTCTCTGAAATGCAGAACCTAAATGGTAATGCCATGCCCGTAGCTCACAAACCGAAAAACAGATATAAGTTATGAATAATGACTGCTTTTTTTGATTTTTAGCAAAAGCTGCTGTACCTGTTTCCTAGGAATTATCTGCTTTCTTTGTGCTACGCTAATTGCATATGCTTTTGGGTGGCGCAACCTACTTATTATTGCGGCTATGTCTTTATCGCTCTTTCGTTCCTTGTTAAGGAAATTATTTTTCTTGTTTTGCAGCTTTTTTTCTTCGATTGTTAAATTAGCGGACCTTATAGCATCTTCTCTATCTAGAGATCCAAAATCAACAGGTCTGACTTTTGTCTTAAATAAGCCATATTTTTTTATATTATTTAAGGACGAGAAGACTTGCTTTTTCTTTAATATTTTTGTTCTACGCTCAATCATATATCCGCGCAAGCATGTATCAGAGCTCCGATATAATGCAAGAAATGCTCGCCATTTTTTATCATTAAGAGGTATAGGATAAAACACATCCTTACCATCTTTTCTAAGGTGAACATATATATTTTTAAGCTTGTTTTGCGACGAAGTAACAGCTGTCTCAAGATCTCTCCAATCAAACCGTTCCTGGTCGGAACTTTTTATTTCTCCGTTTTCTGCATAAATATATGGTTGTGCCCCTTGCTCCATCCCCCAATCTCCGTAAATCACGGTAGTCGGAGAAGGTTCAAACTCATAAATCAATCCAAACTTTATAGATTCCTTTCCTTCTGAAGAAGTTGCCAATAATCGCACTCCGTAGTCGCCAAGCCCGGAATACATTGTAGCACAATCTATTTTGGGTGTTGAATAGGCGAAAGCCTTATTTTCGCGAGCAGCAAAACTGACATATGGCGTATCTCCTAAACATCCGCCTCTATACAAACTTTTAATAGAATATTGATTATCTTCTTGTAATTTTTCTATTGGCAACAAATCTTCAGCCTTGATACCACTGATTAACTCATATTCTAAATCAAAGCCATATTGTTCGCGCAATCTAACAAATTCATCAGAATCGGGATGAGTAAGTCCGGGTTCAAAGATTTCTCTATATATATTTTGGCTTATCCCTGATGCAGGAGCCATTTGAGAAAAATCAACAGGTGAGCATACCGCAAAATCTGAATCGGAATACCCCTTATAATCCCATTGGTATTCCTCCTGCAGTTTTTTGTCATCCAGTGCTTCAAAAATCTGTTTTGCTGCTTCTTCTAGCTTATCCGGTTTAAGAACGGGCGTTTGAATACCCCCTCCAGTTACAACTGTTTTAGACGGATCCAACGCTAATTCAGAAAAGGTCGGAACTGCATCGATATTATGTTTTCTTAATTGGTCAACTGTTTGCAATATAGCATCATAGTTCTCTTCCTTGACTTCCCTTAACCCCGCATGTTCCATAAGTTCACACCGGCTTGTACCTATAAAAACGGCGCTTGGCGCTTTTTGTCCGTGCAGAAATATAAATTTATGTTCATTGTAATCGACGTAATCGTTCATCTGCTTTAGCCCTCAGAATACTCACTCTCTTTGTTATAACGCAAGCACCCTTTTCTGTCAAGGCTTCCCGGAAATATTTGTCTTATACTACATTACCATCATACTAAGTTCATAAAAATTCCCCAACGGCGCATTTTTAAGAACATGCGCTCCAAACCAGGTCAAACGCTTAAACTTTTAAAATAGGCAAATTTAAAAACTATTAGTTGTAATGGCGACCCTAATGGGAGTCGAACCCATGTTACCGCCGTGAAAGGGCGATGTCCTAGGCCTCTAGACGATAGGGTCATCAGAAAGGCTTCTTCATACGAAGGAGTGCATAATTACATTAAAAGCAACCTTTTCGCAAGCAATTTTTTTATAAATAAGGCTATTTTCTGCTAAACGGGCAACGCCGGCGGCATTTGTTCGCGTTTAAAAGCCATTTTTTCGTATCGCTCAAAGACCCAGTTTACAATGTCTTGCCCGAACTTTTCTGCCAATTTTGCTTTGCTAAGCCCGCTATCCCTGCCTTTCAAAATAGCATCTAACACATCATAAGGAGGAAGGATATCCTGATCCCTCTGCCCCACCGCCAACTCGGCACTGGGCGCACGAGAAAGCACTTCATCAGGGAAAACCTTTTTCACTCTGTTACGCCACTTTGCCAAAGCATACACATCGGTCTTATAGACATTCCCAATCGGCTCAAGCCCTCCGCAAGTATCCCCGTAAAGGGTGCAATACCCCATATCCGCCTCGGACTTATTCCCGCACGCCAACACCAACGCCCCGAACTGATTTGAAAAGGTCATCAAAGTAAGCCCCCTGATTCTGGCCTGCAAGTTCTCTCCCGCCACTTGATTAAGCGAGAGATTTTGGAACAATCCGTAAAACTCTCCTCGGGCTTTCTCCAGCAAAGGTTCTATGGAAAACTCTTGATAACCAAAGGACAGCGTCTTTGCCATTTTTCGCGTTATATCAAGGCTAAGGGCGGAGGTATTACTACTCGGCATAGTAATACAGTTGACCTTATCGGCACCCAAAGCATCAACCGCCAGCACCGCCACCACCGCCGAATCAATCCCGCCGGAAAGTCCCATAACCACCTTATCAAAGCCGTTATCCTTGCAATAGCCGCCAAGTCCCGCAACCAACTTTTCCCATAACTTCTGCATTTTCATTCCTTTAATTCAAAGCGTTAAAACAAACCACCGACCATGCGGGAGCAGTATATTTTTCATAAACATCGCCGCCGAAATTACCGTCTTTATTTTTAGCCGTATCAAAAACCAAGCGCCAAGTTTTCCACCTGCCTTTAGCATCGGGGAGCACCGGCAACTTCCATTCAATCTCGGCATCGAAAGCATTAAAAATAACAAACAGAGCAACATTTTCGCCTGTAATTGAGCATGATATTGCTCTTGAAAAATCCTCTGACCAATTTTCCAAACTAAGTTCTTTTGCGTCGGGACGAAAGGCCTTAAACTCGCCCTTATCAAAGACATTATTTTCTTTTCTGAAGTGGATTAAAGCCGCTATAAACTTCCAAAAATCCTGCGCTCTTTCATCTCTGTTCCAAGAAAGCCAAGCAAGCTCGTTATCTTGACAATAAGTATTATTATTCCCGTTTTTACTCCGCGCCATCTCATCACCGGACAGGACCATCGGCGTCCCCGCAGAAAGCATCAATGTCGCCATCAAAGATCGCATTCTTTGCTTACGCAAAGTGCGAATGGCTTCATCATCGGTTTCGCCTTCGACTCCGGTATTCCAGCTCCAGTTATTATTAGTGCCGTCATGATTATCTTCCCCGTTAGCAAAATTGCACTTATGATCATAACTCACCAAATCATAAAGGCAAAAACCGTCATGAGCGGTTACAAAATTGATACTGCGGGACTTCGGTCTATCCTTAAAGATATCTTTAGAGCCGAAGACGCGCTTTACAAAATCGGCAATCATACCTTTATCGCCGCGCCAAAATCTCCTTACCGTATCTCGGTACTTATCATTCCACTCGGCAAATGGAGCAGGGAACCAACCGAGCCGATATCCCTCAGGTCCTAAATCCCACGGCTCCGCAATCAGTTTTAGCTTTTGCAAAGACTTATTCTCTGCGATTGCTTTTAAGAACTTTGCATCTTTTGTCACATACCTTTCCCCGCGACAAAGCTCGGTTGCCAAATCAAACCTGAAACCGTCAACATGCATTTCATCAGCCCAGTAGGAAAGCGCATCCATAACCAGCTTTACAACCGCATCATCATTAAGGTTAAAGCTGGCACCGCACCCTGTATCATCAATATAATTCATCGGGTTTTGAGGATCAGGCTTGTAATAAGTTTCGTTATCAAGCCCTTTATACGCAAGCGTAGGTCCATAAGCATTCCCTTCGGTAGTGTGATTAAAGACGACATCTAAAATCACCTCCAGCCCTTCCTTATGCAGCTCTTTCACCATGCGCTTGAACTCGCCGATATCCCCCGAAACTAAATAAGCATTATGAGGAGCAAAAAAGCAAAGCGGCTCATACCCCCACAAATTAGCAAGGTTTTTGGAAAGCAATATACTGTTGGTAAAGAAGTTTTGCGAAGGCATCAACTCAAGCGTAGTAACACCCAAATCCTTAAAATACTTTATCATCGCAGGCGAGGACAGCCCCAAGAACTTCCCCCGATAAGCAAGCGGAACCTCAGGGCATAAAGCGGTTACGGCTTTGACATTTACCTCATAAATTATCGTATCGGAAAAAGGAATATCAGGCCTTTTATCATCGCCCCACTCAAACGCATCATCAACCACCTCTGCCTTTGGCATAAACGACGCGCTGTCCGAACTTGAAAACGAAAGCAAACTCACCGGTTCTTTGAGATTATAAGCGTGCATATCGTTATGCCAGACGCAATCGCCTTTTACCGACTTTGCATAAGGGTCCAGCAATAGTTTATTTGGGTTAAACTTCTTTCCCACATAAGGCTCATAAGAACCATAAGCCCTATAGCCGTAAAGTTGCCCCGCTTTTATCCCTTTGACAAAGATATGCCAGACATTTCCGGTTTTAGTCTCAACAGGCAGAACCGTTTCCTTACTTCCCGTTTCATCAAAAAGGCAAAGCTCCATCCTTGTGGCATTTTTAGAATAAACCGCAAAGTTCACCCCACCATTTTTAAGGGTCGCCCCCAATGGCTCCGCCGCGCCTTTTTCTACCTCAAAAACCACAGTCTCACTTGCCATTTTCCCCTCTTACAGGCTTTAAAATCACCGTAGCGAGCGGCGGAATGTTTATCATTATAGACGACTTTTTGTAATTCCAGCCATCTTCTCGTCCGGAGGCTTTACCTATATGCCACATATCGCTCCCGCCATACTTTTTATCATCGGAATTAAAGACTTCAATATAATCGCACTTTTCCGGCACACCCAGTAAATAGTCGCGCCTTACCACCGGTGTAAAGTTACTTATTGCCACGACAAAATCATCATGTTTTTTGTTCCAGCGGATGAAGGAAAATACCGAAGCCTCGCCGTCATTCATATTTATCCACTCAAATCCGTTAGGTGTAAAATCGTCCTCATAAAGAGCAGGCGTATTTTTATACACCTCGTTCAAATCCTTAATGGTTTTTTGCACACCTTTGTGATATTCGTTATCAAGCAAATGCCAAGATAAACTGCCCCAAAAAGCCCACTCTTGCCCTTGCGCGAACTCGCCGCCCATAAACAAAAGTTTCTTCCCCGGGTGAGTATACATAAAGCCGTAATAGGCGCGCAAATTAGCAAACTTTTGCCAGCAATCCCCGGGCATCTTCCCGATAAGCGAGCCTTTCATATGCACCACTTCATCGTGCGACAAAGGCAAAACAAAGTTCTCGTTAAAAGCATAAATAAGCCCGAAAGTCATCTTGTCATGCTCAAACTTGCGATATATGGGATCCTTGCTCATATAGTATAAAGTGTCATGCATCCAGCCCATATTCCATTTATACCCGAATCCCAGCCCGCCGATATATGTGGGTTTTGACACCATACTCCACGCCGTAGACTCCTCGGCAATAGTCGTAAAGCCTTTGTTCTCACCGAAAACCAACTCATTAACGCGGCGCAAGAAATATATCGCCTCAACATTCTCACGCCCGCCGTATTTGTTTTTAAGCCACTCGCCGTCCTTGCGGTCGTAATCAAGATACAGCATAGACGCCACCGCATCGACTCTCAGCCCGTCAATATGATATTCGTTGAGCCAAAACAAAGCATTAGAGACTAAAAAGTTATTCACTTCGTTCTTGCCGAAGTTATAAATCTTTGTTCCCCAGCCTTTATGTTCGCCCTTTCTTGCGTCCTGATGTTCGTATAACGCTGTCCCGTCAAAGTTCGCCAAACCGTGAGAATCCTTGGGGAAATGCCCCGGCACCCAATCAATAATAACGGCAATCCCCGCTTGATGGAAACAATCAATCAGGTATTTGAAATCATCGGGCGTCCCGTATCTGGAAGTCGGCGCATACATACCGATAACCTGATATCCCCACGAACCGTCAAAAGGAAACTCGGACACAGGCATAAACTCAACATGAGTATAACCAAGCTCCTTAACATACGGCACCAATTCTTTGGCAAGCTCGCGATAAGTAAGGAAGCGGTTGCCCTCAATGGAATTACGCCGCCAAGACCCTAAATGCACCTCATAAGTTGCCATAGGTTTATCCAGAGCATTTTTTGCCTTACGAGTTTTAACGAACTCCGCATCGTTCCACTTATATTTTTTTATATCATAGACAATAGACGCGGTATTAGGACGCACCTCGGCATAAAAGCCGAAAGGATCCGCTTTCAAAGGAAGCAAATTCCCCTTGTTGTCCAGAAGTTCATACTTATAAATCTCGCCCTCACCTATATCGGGAATAAATATCTCCCATATTCCGCTACCGCCCCTGGGACGCATAACCCCCCTGCGCCCGTCCCAAGTATTAAAGTTCCCGACCACGCTCACACGGTAAGCATTAGGCGCCCACACCGCAAAGCTGACGCCTTTGACACCTTGATGAGTAATGATATGCGCACCCATTTTCTCATACGCCTTGATGTAAGAGCCTTCGCAGTAATAATAAATATCCTGCTCACCGAGAACCGGTAAAAAGCGGTATATATCTTGCGCTTCGTATTTAGACCAACCCAAATCAATCAAGAACTTATAAGAGAAAAAATCTTCTCGTTCGGGAAACTCCGCTTGAAAGATTCCGCCTTCGTTAATTTTCTCCATCTCGCAAAGAACTTCGCCTTTGTCATCAAGGACAAAGACCTTCTGCGCTTGCGGTTGCACGGTGCGAATAAAGATACCGCCATCTTTCCCTTCGTGCATACCCAGCACCGAAAAAGGATCGCCATAACCTTTTGTCACCAACAGATTTTCTATTTTTTTGCTTAATTTGTTAAGCATAGCAGGTCCCTATAATCAAAATCATTTGCACTGAATATGGTTATAGCAAATTATAAACTTTTTCAAAACCTCTATTTTAGGTTGCTTATCCCCGCGTTCATTTTTATATAGCCGACTAATTATCCCCGGCCTTGCTGGCAAGATAGGCTTCCAAAAACCTGTCAATATCGCCATCAAGCACGCCTTTTGTGTCCGAAGTTTCTTCTTCGGTGCGCAAGTCCTTTACCATTTGATAAGGTTGCAAAACATACGACCGTATCTGATGTCCCCAGCCGATATCTGACTTTGCCGCCTCAACTGCCTCGGACTGCTCCTCACGCTTTCGCATTTCAAGTTCATACAAGCGAGCGCGAAGCATACTCCAAGCCTCATCGCGGTTTTGAAATTGCGAGCGTTGCGATTGCGACTGCACGACAATACCGGTAGGTATATGCGTAATCCGAACGGCGCTGTCCGTCTTGTTAATATGCTGTCCGCCGGCACCGGAAGCGCGATAAGTATCAATGCGGCAATCCTTTTCGTTTATCTCAACCTTGATGGTCTCATCAATGACGGGATACACCCAAACCGAAGCAAAACTTGTGTGCCGTCTGGAATTAGCATCAAAAGGCGAAATGCGTACCAACCTATGCACTCCGCTTTCACTTTTAAGCCAACCGTAAGCATTATGTCCCGATATTTTTATCGTAACGGATTTTATGCCGGCTTCCTCACCTTCGCTTTCTTCCATAAACTCGGTCTTAAAGCCGCGCCGCTCTGCCCATCTTAAATACATGCGCAAAAGCATATCCGCCCAGTCTTGCGCCTCGGTTCCGCCCGATCCCGCATGTATCTCCAAAAAACAATCTTTGCCATCTGCCTCACCGGAAAGAAGCGCCAAAAGCTCCTGCCTTTTCACCTCACCCTTAAGCTCACCCAAAGCTTTTTCCGCATCGGCGACAAAAGTCTCCTCGCCGCCTTCCTCCCCCATTTGCGCCAATTCATAAGCATCGGAAAGTCGCTTTTCCAACGCAAAATACCCCGCAAGCGCCGCATCTAAATTATTGCGCTCACTCATTAACTTTTGCGCTTTATCGGGATCGTCCCACAAATTGGTATCTGCGGTTAAAGTGTTTAATTCTTCCAGTCGATATTTAGCGTTATCGACATCAAAGATTCCTCCTCAGCAATTCTAAAGATTGCTTTATTTCCGTGACCAAGTTTTCAATTTCTGCTTTCATTATTTCCCTGTTTTTTCCTTATTTTCTTTGTCAATATCAACACCTAAATCATACCAAAGTTCAGGGTGTTCCTCTTTTAACCCGTAAGGATCATGATGCACCAAGACTTCGGCATTAGGGAAAAGCTTCATAACCGCATCTTCGGCATTATCCCCTATCTTATGAGCCTTTGCCAAAGAAAGACTCGCGTCAATCTCCACATGACATTGCACAAAAAGTTTATCTCCGGACGAACGCGTCCGCACATCATGCACACCTTTCACACCTTTGGTTTTAAGTATAACATCGACGATTTTCGCCCTATCCTCATCGGGCAATTCCGCATCTGTGAGCATCATCAAAGAATCCTTAAATATCGCCACGGAAGTATGCATAAGATAAACTGCTATCAAAAGCGCAAAAATAATATCAACATAATAAAAATTAAAATACTTAGCGACCAACAACGACACGATGACGCTGAAGTTAATCATCAAGTCACCCGTGTAATGAGCCTTATCCGCGGCGATAGCAACCGACTTTGTTTTCTTGACTACATACGCCTGCACAAGTATCAAAAATCCGGTCATCACAATAGAAAAGAGCATCACGCCGACACCGACGCCGATATAATCTATCTCGTATCCCTTCCCGAGTTTTCCCAAAGATGCCACCATAAGGAAGAGACCCGACCCGAACACAAAGGTCGACTGCCCGATACCTGCAAGCGGCTCAAACTTACCGTGCCCGAACCGATGATTCCTATCGGCAGGCAAAGTCGCCTGACGCACCGATAACATATTGACCAGCGAGGCAAGCAAATCCAAACAGGAATCCACCACCGTCGCCAGCATTGCCATCGACCCTGTCAAAACAAAAGCAACCACCTTCGCAAGTATAAGGAAAAAGGCAACCAGCACCGACGCATAAGTAGCAAAGCGCATAAGCTTTTGCCTCCTTACTCCGGACCTTACCACCCTGTTTTTTTTGCTTTTTTTGACCATCTCCAACCGCCCGAATTGCAATACATAACTATCGGCAGGGTATATTATTTTGGTGCTATTGAAAAGATGAAAGTTACACCCTACAATAATTCTTAAAACCAAAGGAGATTAAGACAATGACCGATCCTTATGCGACATTGGAAGTAAGTAAAACCGCAAGCGCGGACGAAATAAAAAAGGCATACCGCAAACTCGCGCGCAAGCTCCACCCCGATGTCAACCACGATGACCCCAAAGCGGCCGATAAGTTCAAAGAAGTAACCGCCGCTTATGAACTTCTTTCCGACCCCGCAAAACGCATTCGCTTTGACAGAGGAGAAATAGACGCAAACGGCAACGAACGAGCAGGCTTTGGCTTTAACCCGAACGCCGGCAGCGGTGCGCATTGGCAAAGCACCGGAGGTTTTGGCGGCGCAAGCGGGGCATCTTTTGACTTTAGCGACCTTTTCGGCGGCGGTATGGGCGGCATGGGTGGAGACACCGGTGGTTTTAGTTTTAGTGACTTATTCGGTGGCAGAATGGGTAGAAACAGAAGCCGCGGCCCCATGAAGCAAAAAGGCGCGGACATAAAATACACCATGCAAGTTGATTTTCTCGACTCTGCTCTTGGCGCCACCAAAGAAGTAGGCCTTGCGGGAGGAAAGATTATCAAGGTAAAAATCCCCGCCGGCACCGACGACGGCACCACCTTGCGCCTTAAAGGACAGGGTGAGGACGGATTCGGAGGAGCTCCGGCAGGCGATGCCTATGTCAAAATATCGGTAAGAAAGCACAAGTTTTTCACTCGTGACGGATTGGATATAATCGCCAACATTCCCATCACCATAAAAGAGGCTGTTGAAGGTGGAAAAATCACCGTCCCCACCCTTGACGGACAAGTCGCGGTCACCGTTCCCGCAAACTCCAACACCGGCAGTTTCCTGCGCCTTCGCGGTAAAGGCATAAGCAAGAACGGCAAAAAAGGCGACGAGCTTTTAAAGCTTTACATCACCCTTCCTTCAAAACCTGACAATGAGCTGAAAAAACTTCTTGAAAACTGGAATGACAATCAAGAAGACCCCCGCAAAAAATTGGGCTTGATTTAACAAACCAAGCCCAAAATAAAGTCCGAACAAAATCAAAAACTATTTCTTTTTAGATTTAGCTTTAGTCGTCTTTTCCTTCTTCGCAGCGACTTTTTTGGTCGCCTTTTTAGGAGCGGCTTTTTTAGCTGCAGTTTTCTTAGTAGCGGCAGCTTTAGCTACAACCTTTGTCGCTTTCTTTTTTGCCGCTTTTTTCTTTGCCGGCTTTGTTTTCTTAGCGGGCTTAACGGCAACAACGGCCTCACTTTTTGCCGCGACGACTTTCACCGAGCTTACTTTAGAAACGGCCTTCGACGAACCGAACAAAATCACCAAAGATATTACAACGGGGATAATCACCGTGAGCCACATTCCGACCGGAGTAAACTGCATTCTGAACTGTCCCAAAATGTCCAATCCCGCAAGAGTGGTAAACGCCACGATATACACATAAGGAACCCACCCGAAAGACTCAAAAACAACCGTTACTTTTGGATGTTTTTTACGGATTCTTTCAAGGAATGTCGGAACAATGTCAAACAGCAAACCAAGGAAGAAAAGCAAAAACAAAAATTGCCAAATTGCGTTAGCTGTTTCCCACAATCCCATAGGAATAAAAGAAAACAAAATTAAAAGAATAAGCGAACCAAAAAAATTGATACCGCCCAAAAGGAAAAAATCACAAGATAACGAAAAACCTCTCATACTTAGAACTCCTTAATTAAATGAGGACCAATTCAAAATAGCATCTTTTTGTGCAATTACAAGCCCTTTATCGCCTCTTTTGAATCAAAACTTTAAGTTAGGCTTTAGCTTATAAAAAAAGCTACCCAAGAAACTTTTTTTAGATTATTAGATTGTAGATAAAAGGTGTTGGTAAAAGAGCAATTTGGGAAACTTGAAATGTTTACAGTAAATAAAAACTTCTTTAAACACACATTAAAAAGCACTTTTAAGGGCGCATTTATTGCCGCCGCCACGCTGTTATTTTCCCTGTTTGCAACGCTTACCGCAAACGCGGCTGATGCGGACAACCCCATTGCTACCGGAGCGGCGGAGAAAACCGCCCCCACCATAATCACCAAAGAGCCGCAAGAAATAACAGTTGAAATAAATCCGATAACGACCGTTGTTGCACCCATGGCGTATCACATACCCTATTTGCAATCAATCATAGATATAAAGGCTGACGGCTCTGCCATCGTTACCGAAAACTTTTTTCTGGTCGTTCCCGAAGGATCAAAAGATCAATCGTTTTCAAGGAAAACACAAAAAATCATAAAGACCCCTTTCGGTGACAGAAGGATTAATGCCACCGTCACGAAAGTCATGCATAACGGCTCGTTGACTCCGTTTAAAATCATTCCCGAAAGTGACATAAATCTCCTCAAGATTTCAAGCGCTGACAAGGGGCTTGAACCGGGCGTGCATTCTTTTTCCGTGCAATACTATATTCACTCTGCGATTAAAACAATCGGTGATAACGACACCTTCTTCTGGGCCGTTTTAGCGCCGAGTTGGAATACCCCGATAACCAGAATTGCCCTTATGATAAAGCACCCGAACAATATCGAGCCCATGGGACAAACCATATTTCTGAACAACAAACCTGATACCAAAGTCAAAAATGTTTCACATACCGGATCTTCTTATAATTTCGTAAGGAACAATATGTTATATCCGTCTCAAACTTTGGTTTTTATTGAAACTTTCCCAAAAGGAAGTTTTGCAAACCTTGCCAAAGGCAAAGCATTTAAAAAGCTTTTTGATATGGATATATCGACCTTTTCCTACCTTCTAGGTTTACTTTTCATTTTTTCCTATTACCTGGCATTATGGTTTACCGCCGCGAAAGAAAAAAGGATTATCTCCGACCCTTCGCAAAATGCTGACGAAAGCGGCTTTTTCTCGCCTGCAGGATTTCGCACCTTCCTTAAAAAGTCCTTTGACGCCAAGACCTTGCTTGCCCTTATTTTAAATCTTGCTCAAAAAGGGCTGCTAAAGATTGAGGAGAATGAGGCCGGCACTTTCACGCTCATTCGTCAAGCAAAAGCCGGCAGAGAAACCAATCTTTCCAAAGGTGAAAGAAGCTTCTTTTCGCACCTCTTCACCAAAGGGAACTTATCCGTCGACCTCGACGGCAATACGGGTAGCCGCCTGACAAAATACCGCCGCAATTTTGAGGTTCCTTTCTCTTTGGAATACGACAGGCAATTCCTTAAAGTGAATTATTCTTACTTTTTATTCG
>Ga0079305_1001488_pt1 | contig 29958 bp, 18 predicted proteins | sample LMS_cellobiose_e_FD_79183 | JGI IMG/M metagenome (GOLD analysis project Ga0079305, IMG submission 79183) | Rumen-fistulated moose microbial communities from Alaska, USA - LMS_cellobiose_enrichment | ecosystem: Host-associated > Mammals > Digestive system > Stomach > Rumen fluid ... | reverse complement strand
TGGCAGAGCGAGAATGCGAGAAGATGATTTTCCGTCATCCCTCTGTCTTCGGAGACGAGTCGGAGGCCTCTCCGGAGTCTGTGGTGGAGAACTGGGAGCTCGGCAAGAGGAAGGAGAATGGTGGCATGCGACATATTCTTGACGGCGTGCCTGTATCTGCTCCTAGTGTCTTGAAGGCCATGCAGATCCAGCGGAAGGCTCGTGATGTCGGATTCGACTGGGAGGAGCGCTCTCAGGTATGGGATAAGGTCCGCGAGGAAATGAAGGAGTTCGAGGCCGAGGCTCTATCTATGGAAACAGCTGAGACTGAGGAAGAAAAGTCGGCAGCCCTCAGCCGCGCAGAAGGGGAGATGGGAGATGTGATGTTTGCAGCGATCAATGCAGCTCGCCTATATGGCATCGATCCTGAGGTTGCGCTAAGCCGAACCTGCGAGAAGTTCCGCCGCAGGTTTACCTATCTCGAGGACCATACGATAAAAGAGGGCCGTCTCCTTACCGACATGACCTTGGCTGAAATGGACGCTGTCTGGGACGAAGCCAAAGCGAAGGGAATATAATTCTCTTTTGGGCGGTATTGGCAGGGCCCCTCTCCAGTGTACGGCCGGCAGGTTCAGACCTCTTCCTGTACACCAGGGCCCCTCCTAATTTCATCCATGAAAACCCGCCTTTTTCGTGGACGAAATGACTTTGGGCAATCGAAGGGCGAAGGCAGAGGCGTGCGAGAGGGATTGTCCCGCAAACCTTCCGCTTCGCTTCATCCCTCCCAAATCCAGCTCTCCGGCTGTCCAGAAACAAGTTTCTTCCCGCCGTTCGATCTGTCTTCGGGCCCCTCCCGCTCACGAAGCCGCGGGCGGCTACGGGTTTGCGGATGCAACCCCTCCCGGCCGACAATCTCAGCCTTCGCCCTCTTGCAATCATTTTACCCCACGTTTTCATGTGTTTCCGCGGGATTATTTGAAACGACGAACACTTTTCCCCACGGTTTCAGGCCAAAACGTGGGGTTAATTGTGATGGTGGCGGCTACTTCAGTACACCATGACCTCTTTCCGGTGTACGGCTGGCAGTTCATCCCTCTTCTTGTACACCAGAACCTCCTTCTGGTGTACGGCTGACAGGTTCGAGCTGTTGTTCTCTGAAGATTAATCATCATGGCGATAAAAACGGGGGCGATAAGCCAATGATTCGCCCCCTTTTGCCTTCACGGTTTCACAACTCCGGGGCGTAGAGGCGTGTTTCCGCCCCGAAATCATTATCTCTTGGTTATCACGGACATGTTATCGTACTGCCGTGCTACAAGAGCCCCTTCCGGTGGCACGGGGGAAGAGCTTTGGCGACGGTTGCGCGAACCGATAGTGCTATGCAGCGACAGGCTTTCGGGCGAATAGGAGGGAAAGGACCAGCGGGCCCGACGAGGGTGGCGGTACTGCGAAGCAGTAGGACGGCGTCTGTCCGACGACGTTGGACAGGGCAGAATGCCCTGACCAAAAGGAGAAGTTCGCCGTCCAGCAATCGAGACGGACAAGCCCGCCCTTTCCCGACGTCAGCCCGAAGGCCTGCGGTGGCAGGGCCGAAGGTCCGCAGCAACAAGGCAGAAGGCCTGCGGTGGCAGGGCATACGGTACGTGACAACAAGCCCGAACAAATCTAGTTATTGTTCCAGGTCAACTTTTAGAGCTTAGACCGGGCACAGACTGAGAAATATAAACCCACGATACTTAGATACTTCCCTAAAAGACTTTGTTCCAGGTCCCCGCTCTAAAACGAGACCTGGAACAGGCTCGTATAAACCAGGCCTGTGAAATCGGCAGGCTGTGCTACGAGAGCCTCTTCCGGTGGCGCAGGAAACCACGAAAATGTCAATTATATCGAAAAATGTCGGCTCAATGTGAAAAGTACAAAAAAAGAGATCAACTTTTCAGTTGACCTCCTTTTGGTGCACCCTTAGGGATTCGAACCCTAGACCCACTGATTAAGAGTCAGTTGCTCTACCAGCTGAGCTAAGGGTGCTTGTCATTTAGCTCAATTTAGTGACCCGTTCGGGGCTCGAACCCGAGACCCCCACATTAAAAGTGTGATGCTCTACCAACTGAGCTAACGAGTCCTCCTTTTCCTCATCGTTTCCAAATCGGGAATGCAAAGGTATACCTTTTTTTCGTTTCTTCCAAATGTTTTTGAGAAAATATTACCAGATTTCCTGATATGAATCAGGGACAGTGCTTGCAGAAGAAACATCTGAAAGGGCTCCCTGACCGATACCGGATTTTCCACCGTTGGTGCGGATGAGAGAATCGCATATGGCAATGTCCCAGTCATCCCGACCTGCCCATGCCGCATCGGATTCTTCATCCCCAAGTCTGCCGGTCCCGACAACTGTACCGTTTTCTATGGAAATATATGTCCATTCTCCCGGAATCAGGGCAACATCTATTTCTCCATCTATTTGCTTGACCCGCTCATTGTCATTGATACAAGAGACAGCAGCAAAAAGAAAGAGAATAGCTATTATTATTCTGGATACTATTGATTTCATTTCTTCTTGAGAGTATAAGATATTTTCGTCGCAGCTCCTTTACCGCTGATTCGAAGGGTAGCCTTTTCGCCGGAAGCGGTTTTAAGATAAAGAGGATTCTCGGACACCCTTACAGGGGAGCAGGAAACACGGAAAAGTGGGACAAGACTGATGACAAACCAGTTATCTCCGTCTTTAATCTCTTGAGGCAACTTTCCTCTATATTTATATTCAACTGGTTTCCCGCTTCGATAATCTATCACAGAAAGGGCATGCAGGCTGCCCTCTCCCTTGACTCTTCCCCTTACGGTGCGTACTATCTTGAGAAAATAACGGCAGTAATCGGGATCGGATGATGGAATGTTGTCAGTCAAATCCAGAGCGAATTCGAGCGGCTTCTTATCGTAGGTTCCTCTCATATAGTGGTCCCCGCCCTTGTTGCTCATACCGCTTTGGTAGTAGAAATTATCCGGCACCCTGGATTCCGCCTTATCAGTGGCTCCAATGTTATATGCAAGGTCATCGCGAGAGGTATATTCGATTGTGAGTTTAAAGAGGATTTTGGGCTCTTGATACTTTACTTCAGCAGTTATGGCGTCTTCGCTGATGACTCTTGGAGACAGCGTTTCACGGAAGAAATCGTATGGATAATAATAGTGGCCGTTGTCATGGGCCCTTGCCCCCCAACTGTTTACGACAATAAAAGCGCCGTCGTGTTGTGTCCCGTATTTATCTTTATAACTGACGAGATCGTCATATCCGACGATTGTCATTGCGTGGGATCCGTCGTTAGGTAACTTCGTCACCAGCGACTTATAGCCTGTACCTGACGGTCCGGAATAGTCATCCATCATTTCCCATCCAAAACAGTGTCCGGAGAAGGAAAGGACTCCTCCCGGCTTACCGTCGCTGCCCGCGAGATACCTCTTGTATGTATCGACATCCTTAGAGAAATTGACAAAGCGTGATACTCTGTAACGTAGGGCATTGTGATATTTCTCAAACCCCGAAGGCCAGGTGAATGCGGAAGTGGCGATTGTAGAGAAGTCTTCTTCCGTCATGGCACCGGATCGCATCGCCACGAAGAGGCCGTCCTCTGCAAAACCACCCTGATCTATGCCGTCATTGACCAGATTCCAGATAAACTGGTAACTGAATCGATTGGCTGGGCTGGAAGCGTCCCTATCCAGATACCGGTTCATTTCGTATGTAAACACATACCCGATACTGGATGCCTGTGCGCATGAACCCCCGGCCTGATCTATCAGCGGGGGGAAATACTTATTCGTAGAATTATCCACATACGGCGGCAACAACTCCTGCCCATAAGTCAATATGGGTAGGAGAAGAAGCAGTGCTGAGAGGATTCTTCTCATTGGGAAATGCGGTTAAACGTCTTGAGAGCTTCGCGGCGGACCTCTACGGGGAGGGATTCGTTGCTGCTCATACTCTTTGCGACTTTCGCAATCTCATCCGCATTCCATGCGAGCCTATGCCAGCCAAGAGCCTCAAGAAGGGTTACCTGAGTCTTTGCATCAGTGCAGTTCTGGAGGTATTCAAGAAGGGCGGGTATGTCTCCGAAGTAGAGGTTGGAACGGATCTGGCGGATGTCGGAGCGGCGTTCCTTTGCAGGAGTCTCAGGATTGATAATCGCCTTTTGATCCTCGATAAAACGGGTAGACGCTCTCTCCAGCTCCTTTCTCAGTTTCTCTCTTTCCTCCTTGGCATTCACCATTTTCACTGATTCTATCTGCTTGTCAAACTCTGCCATTAGCGCCTCCTTATCAAACGAAATCATCGAGAAGGTGGTGTTGAAGACAATCCTGGAAGTAGAGTTATTGGTAAGGAATACCTTGATCAAAGAAGGAATGAGACGCTCGTCTCCGCTCTTTCCAGCGTATTTGACAGCGATTCTGCGAATGAACTCATCACCGTCTTCCATTGCAAGGGGAATAGCCTCGATAAACTCTTCTCCTTTATTCTTGCTAAGGCAATAAAAAGCCTCAAGGCGAACAACTGCATAAGGAGAGGTCTTGTAGATGTCCAAAAGATCGGAAGATGAAAGAGCGCCCTTTTTGAAGAGCTGCTCAATGGCGAGAGCTTTTACATCCGGAACTCCGCTGCGAAGAAGGCGTTTCCATGAGCCGACGCTGCCACTGATGATGAGCTTGTCAAGATTCTTGCTGTCGGAAGCGAAGCGGAATGTCGGATCGCCGATGAGATGAGACTCAATATAAGGGGCGAAACGGACCAGATCGCCGGCGCAGCCGCCTGCAGCGACGATTCCGAAGAAGCGGTCGTGCCACTTGTCCTGAAGAGAGTTGACGCTGTTGGCCTGGACAGCGACGGTGCCTCCTTCCTGGAATATATATTCGTCAGCAATGCAATTGTTGAGCTGGAATGAGCCATTGTAGCAAGCGTCAAGGATGACTATCTGAGCGGCGGGCTTATATCCATAGCCGGCAAAATCATCGATGTAGAGGTCCAGGGAAGCGTCCTCAAGTGAATCGGCTTTGTGGAGTTCTTCATCGAATACATCCTTGAACCAGCTGTCCGGAACATCGAAACGCTCCTTGAGCTCGGCTTGCGTTTTCTCATAATCTTTTCCCCTCTCGCGGGCTCGATAGATATGGGAACGAAGATTCTTGACGATATATTCCTTTGCATCTTTGACCATGTAGGGACGCTCGGCAGCATTGAGATATTCGGTATCCGGCGCTCCATGATGATGCAGCATAGCTACATTTAGGTCCTCTCGCATAATCTCATTCATAAGATGGGGCTTGACCGGCACGACATCGGAATAGTCGATATAGCTGATATGGTTCCTGCCGTCATCAATTGAAGGGAAGTGCTCAAGCCACACCCGCTTTTCATCAAGGCGGGCAGTCTTACTCTCGGAGATGTATCCATGTCCGCTGAAAAACAGCATCTGATCCATCGTCGGAGGGTTGAGGCGGGCATCGGCAGCTTTGAGGAGGAACTTTTTCAGTGCGTCGATGCGTACTTTCCCGTTTTCATCCATAGGCCGGATCCTGCCGGTGAAGATGTCCGGAGAAAGAGACTGAGCGCTGTCGGCAGTGAGGTTGTAATAATACAGGGGAGTGCCTTCATCATGCCCGATGTAGTCGAACTTAAGGGAAAAATCGTCATAGTAGCGATCGCTTGGGATGGAGGAATCCTCGCGTGGATAACGCTCCTCATCCATCTTGAATGCGCTTGCAAGATGCTGGGCCCCGCGAACCATGGCAACAGGAATGTCCCCGATGAAAACAGCTCCGACGATAGGGTCCTTTTTCCTGAATCGTAGTTCTTTCAGCACGGCGCGTATGCTGTCAGGAACGCTCCAGATATCTTCGACTATCTCTATTTTATAGCCGTCGGCCTTGGCAATAGCCGCTGCGTAAGCGTCCACTTCAGCCTTGGCGGATGAGTAGCTCGAAGGGTCTATAACTATGGCAAAACCTTCTCCCGCCCTGACATTGATGGCGCTCAGGAGCAAGAAAACGGTAACAAGTAAACGAAATGCTTTCATATCGGAATATTAGTATGTATATGCAAGTGAATGCCATTCAATAGCTTCATGAATAGCGTCGCTCAGTACTTTATTTGAGCAGGTGTCGGCGAAAGCTCGGACTTCAGGAAGGCGATGAGCCGGAAGGTAAATGCGGAACGAACGGGCGCAGAACATTTGCCATTTTTCGCTTAATTCGCCTTTGATGAGCTGGTCGATTTCATCGTCCCAGCGGCCGCAATGGGTCTCGGCAATATTACGGACTTTCTCGAAATAGCTGGTGTCTGCACTCTGGAGGGCAAGACTATCGAGGGCGGCAAATATTGCGGGACGCATCTTTTCTTTAGGGAAGAACTGTAGGCTCTCGTAGGTATTCTGGCGAAGGCGTGGCGAGACGTTATTATCTGCCGCCAGGCGGGCAACAAGCGGAATCAGCTCGTCATCACCCATGGGAGCAAAGCAGTTCACAGCCTCCCTCTGCACTTGTTCGGAATTGTCTGAAAGCGCGATGCGGATAGCTTCAAGCTTTGCAGGGCGGTCGCACCTTCGGATTATGGTATTGAAAGCCTCGTGCCTTTCAATCGACACGGGAGACTCTTTCAGTATTTTCAGAAGTCTATCCGCGCTTGAATTTCCGAAACGGATATCGAGGCAGGCCTTGTCGGCCGAATTGCTTACGTTCTCCTTTTTGAATTTGAAGGTAGGGTCGCCGACAACATGCATTTCCAGATAAGGCGAGAATCGGTTGATCTCACCGATAGGGTAGCCTTGAGCGATGAGTCCGATGAATTCATCAGGCCACTTGTCCTGAAGGACGTTTACCGTGCCGCCCCATGCTACTAGTGTGCCTCCCGGTTGGAAAATGTACTCATTGGCTATGCAGTCTTCCATATTGAAAGCCCCGTTGTAACAGGCGTCCATTACGACAATCTTTGCCTCCGGGCGGAACGGACCGAATTCTTCAAGGGTGAGGTTATCCTCTTTTTTGACTTTGAAATACTGGGTGTCGTAATCTCCGTGGTGATGGAGAAAGGCGATATCCAGTTCCGGGCGCATCAGTTCGTTCTTGATGCGGGGCTTCAAAGGGTCGTAGTCCTTGTGGTCTATGTATGAGATTGCATCCGGCAGTGTGCTCAACCACGGAAAATGCTCCTTCATTGAGAACTGCTCGTCAATGTGGGCCTGCTTGCTTTCTGCGATGCTTCCGGAGCCTGTAAATATGAAAATATGGTCCAGCTTGTCGGGATTCTTATGGGCCTCAGCGGCCTTTTTAAGATAGAGGCGGAGTTTTTCATAACGAGTGGATGCTTCGGTATCTGTCGGTCTTATTCGTCCGCTGAAAATCTCAGCCTGCAGGGGGACACTCCGCCCTGAGGTAAGGGAATAATAGAAGTACGGATCTCCGTCTTCATCCTTGCCCAGATAGTCGAAAGTCAGGTCGAAATCATCGTAGAAGCGGTCTGAAGGGACGCTGGATTCCTTTAGCGGACGGGATTGGTCCATCTTGAATGCACTTGTAAAAAACTGTGCATCGCGGATCATCGGGATGGGAATATCGCCGATAAAAACGGCTCCGCCGATTTTCCCTTTGTTATATAATTGTTTAAGTTTCTCGCGGATTGCATCGGGACTTTCCCACTGCTCGGAAAGGCGGATAACATCGTAACCGTCGGCTTTAAGCGAAGCTTCATACCCGGCGAGCTCTTCGGAGGCTTCCTTCTCGCTTGCGGGGTCTATGACAATAGCAATTCCTGCTCTTTTGGAGCAGGAGTAGGAAAGGGTTACTAATGCTATGGCAAGCAGTTTTGCCATAATCGGGCGGATATTCATGATTCCGTTATTTAGAATGTCAATACTGCTCCGGCAGTCAGGCTGAAAAGTGAAGTTCCTTCAAGGGAAGGGAACTGCGGGGCAGAGCCTATTTGTTTAAGTATGGATCCTTTTATGAATAAACCCGGACGGACCTTTTTGACAGGTGCAAATAGCCAGTCCGAACGGACAAATGCCGATAATTTACCGGAGGTTTCATAGGCAAAGGTCGGATCGACATACCTTTTCGTTATGTCATCTTTTGCGATTGCTGTGTTGCCGGTTGCATAGGCAGCCTCCCCAAGAGGGAGAATATATCCTGCTCCTGCAGAGAGGTCGAGTATATTCCTGCCTATGTTGAGGGTTTTCCATCCGTCTGCATTAATTCCAAGATGAGACCATGCCTGGTTGCACGGGGTACCGTCGGCGTAGTGTGTGAAATTCTCCGACTGGAACTTTACACCAAGGCCGGCATTCCAGGACTTGTCCTTTCCTATCCGATAGAGGGCGGATACGGTGAGTCGCATGGCATCATTGTTCTTGTAGCGGCTCATTATCTCATAGTATGAAATATTGCCGTGCTCGGTATCGATCCTGACTTTCTGGTCATACCAGAAGCCCTGCATGAGCTTGACCTCTGCATTTAGTCTTATGCTTTGGCGAAGACTACCCTTTAGATCCAGCCTTTCCAGGAGGGAAATGCGGTTGAAACTATAGTCTCCCGCCTTCCATTCATGGGCGGATCCTCCGTCCCTCGCATTTTCATATCCTCCTGAATATCCCACTTCGGTGAACATCTCGAGGTGGTCTTTTATCATGCTGGTATTAATTCCGGCGGAATATGTGAATCCGGAGTACTCACGCGGCGCACTGGAACTTTCTGATGAGCTGAAGGCGAAGTAATCGCCCATTCCCTTCATCTTATAATAGCGGTATGTTTTCTGACCGTATTCGAGATAATTGGTGAACTTGGAAAAGAACATCTCGGCTCCGCCATACACTCCGATGCTCCAGGCCTGGGACAGGCGGCGCTCAAGTCCGAGTACTATGGGTATTCTGGAAATGTCATTCTTGGGACGCGGATCCTTGCTGTCTGTCAGCGTCGCGGTCGTGAGACCGATTTTGCCGGCGAGTGTCCAGTTGTCGGCAACACTCCATGCAATGGCACCATTGATGTCAAAGCGTTCAGTGAGTGAATTGTCCGCAAGCGTATCGCAGATCACGTAAGGATTGTCCGAATCGTTACCGATGAGTGAATTCCAGTTGCGGTCAAAGTCACGGGTGTTGCGGTATCTGAGGCTTCCGCTGGTACGGAAACGTCCAAGCGTGCCAATCTCTTCTACTGAAAGGTCAAGCTCGTTTTTCCCGGCAGGACGATCCGATCTGTGGAAATCCCCTTTGGAATAATTCCAGGATGCAGAGGCTGCATTCCAAACATCCGTGGGATTGTATTTCAGTGATGTCGGAGAGGTACTTTCGCTTTGAACGTTCTTTATGCCGTTATCCCTCTCATGGTGCCAGACTTGTGCAAAAGCTTCCCTTGCCGGAGCGAGCAGCAGCGGCAAGAGAAGCAGTGCGCAAATCTTATGAATCTTATTCAGCATCTACCTTCGAAGGAGCAGCGCCGGGAACAACCTTTTCAACTACGAAGTCTGCAGAAGACTTGTTGGTGTCTTTGTAGTAGGCGCGGCCGTTCTCAATCTTGGTGACTTTACGGCGAACAGCAAGTCCGCTCCATGCTGCAGGTCCGAGAATACCTTCAGCATCGTCGATAGGAAGGAAGGTGGGGTAGTGCTCTTCAGCACCGGACTCCCAAACGTCGATGGCATCGAGGGTATATTCGCTGGGGAACATCAGATACTGGAATGATGAAGTTGTTCCAGGGGTCGTCATAAGGTGCTCGGGATCAGCGGCATACTCTGCGGGAGTGACTCCTGCAGGAAGCTTGATGATAGCGCCTGCCCATCCGAAGAAGTTCTGTCCCCAGTTAAGCTGGCTGGTGAAAGGAGCGTGTACGAGCTCCATGTTGGGAACGCCGTCATAATCGGTATCCTTTGCATTGTAGGCGGCATAAAACTCCCAGTCGGCTTTGGAGAGGTCTGCGCAGTTTTCAAAGCCCTCGCCCTGTGCGGTATGATTGATAGGAGCATTGGCGACAACTACACTTTCTCCCGGCTGAAGGGGATAATCCTTGCCGGTTCCGGGGAATGCATATACAGGGCTCTGGGTGACTCCGCCATAGAGATTCTCAAAGCCATTAGCCTGCCATGCATTGGGCTTTGTCTGGCGGCCCATTCCTCCGATGAGGATAATCTGGTCGAGGTACTGGACTTCGTCTGAGTTGTTTACAAGTTCAATCCAGGTGTCGCTGAGAGGCTGGATATAAGCCTGCTTTCCAGGGGTGTACTGGACAGCCTTGATGATGATAGGAGAAGCTGATACAACTGCCAGAGCGACAGTTACTTCCTGATCGGCATAGAGAGAAACTTCAGCGGCGCCGACAGCGCTCTTTGCAGAAGAAATCTTTCCATTGACAGCAATCTTGTACTCACCCTGAGGAAGGGAAGCAGTCGCGCTGATAGCCTTGTCAGCCTTAGTGACTGTGAGGGCTGTTGTGTTGTTGCCCTTGGTTGCTTCCGCTACGATGTCATTCACTTCTTCTACTCCTTCGGGAAGAGTGATATTGACAGTAAGATTGAAACTCTTTGCAGTTTCATTCTTCTTGCAAGATGTAGCAAATACAGCTGCTGCAGCCGCAATGCTTAAAACAATAAAAAACCTTTTCATATAAATGATGATTTAAAGATTAATTTTCAATTCGGCTCCAAAATACATATTGGGGTAAAGCTGTGATTTGGAATTGGTGTTCTTGTTCGTATGATATCTGCTTGTATTGGTGACATTGTTGGCAGTGAAGGACAGTTGCGTACGGGAACCTATTTCCTTTGTGAGCCTGATATTCAAAAGAGCCCATGGCTCAATGACGTCAGGCAGGAAACTATATGTGAAGTACCTGTCGATCATATAGTTAAGAGAAGGATCCGAGTTCATTGTCGCCGCATTCCATGTAGTATAATTACCTTCAGTATCATAGTAACCAAGAGGTTCTACTGCGAGATAATCCTTGTCTTGATATTTGAAGGCGTAAGCCCTTGTGTTGCCGTTCTCATCCAGATAAACCGAGCGTGAACGCTCGTACCAGACGACCTGAAGGGTGGTAGTGAATATCAGCCTCAGCTCAGGGATATGGGTAATGAAGCGGACACTTGTGTTGATTCGGTCCTGGATGCTACCGCTACCTGCGGGCAGGACCGGTGCGTATTGGTCGGTCTTACTGCGGAAAGATGTGCTCTCGGTCTCTCTGGTCCTTTCAATATGGAACCAAGCTCCGTTGATATTAACCGAGGTCTTGATTGCCTTGATGGTGCCGAGGTCCAAGCCGTATTCGATACCGTACTTGATTCTTCTTGAGCTATTGGAAGGACGGCTCCAGCTGGCGTACTCTTTTTTGTCTACCTTGGAGGCAGTCTGGCGAGTTCCGTCAAGCATATAGGTCACCTCGTTGTCTTCCAGGGCGAGGTCCGTAGATCCGTCAGGGATAATATATTGAGCGAAGCGGCCCCAATAAAGCTGCCCTGTATAGCCGAATTCGTGGGTGTGGGTCTCGTGGAAGAAGGTGGCAAATCCGCTTGTTCCCTTTAAGTTCCAGCTGATACCAATCTCTTTCTTTACAGCGTTTGCCGGCTTCAGGTCGGGATTGAAGGTATCGTTCACTATCTGTGTGTTTATAACTGCAAGGCCTTTTCCCGTACTCTCATTATAGCGGTTGAGACAGATGAAGTCATAATAAGAAGGCTCCGGATACAGATACAGGAGGGTCGGCATCTTGTTGGAAATACCGAATCCGCCGTTGATGGCAAGGTCGTCGAATAGACGGCTATTGTTCTTGTTCAGTATGCTCAGCGATAGGTTTAACCTCGGCTCAACAACGAAATACCCTTTGTTACCTCCGCTCTTCTCGGCATTGAGGAACAGATTGGAGGCGCGGACTCCGACTTCCGACTTGAGGACAGGTCCTCCGAGGGTGAAGCTACCCTTGTCGGTGAGGAAGACGGAAGCAGTATTGAGAGCCGGTATATCCTTGTATGCGCGAGGTCTCAATGTATGGGAAGAAGAGGCCTGAGGCGGGGTCTCGATGTCATAAGACAGGCCTTCACCTCGGTTAGCATCGAGGGTATACTCCACTCCGAGCCTTATTTTGTTGTAGTCTTTTTCGCCGATTTGGAAATACTTTCCGGCGACTAGCTGCCCGAAGAAATTGACAGGGATTCCATGGATGCGATACTCGGAATAATAAGGACGGATTATCTGGTGTGCCTGATGGATTCCGCTTTCGCGAACATCCGTAACAGCGCCATCAGGGCTCCATACTTTGCTGAGATGAATGTCCTCAGTGCGTGAAATTTGGGCGGAGAAATTATAATCCAGCGATGTAAGGAACGTTGTCCGCGGCTTGATGCTTCCATTTGCAGAAAGACGGGCTCCAAGATTTTTATTTGTAAAATTGACGTCCAGCTCTTCTAGCTGAGGGTCTGTCTTTCGGTTGTTGACGTTGGAATAGACGGATCCTTTGACATTGAGGCTGGCCCTATTCCAAACTTTTGAAAAACCTCCCGCAACGGTGAGCCTGTCGTAGCCCAGGTAACGGCGGCGAGGATCGCTGAAACTCTGGCTCCAGTCGGCGCCGATATTGATGGACCCGCCGCTCTTGAGAGCGAAGCCTTTTCCAAGGTATGCGAGCTTGGAATTGGGATCGGCTTGGGCTTTGAACTCCCACGGAGTGCGACCTGCCTTGGTTTTTACAATCACAACTCCGGAAGTAAGGTTTCCATACTCAGCGGATGGAATACCGCTGATGACCTCCATGGATTCGACCACTCCGGCGCTGACTGTGCGGAGGTCTATTCCGCCTCCTGCTGTGGTCTGGTCGCTCATTCCATCAGTCTGGATACTGGAGGCCGAACCATAACGTGTCGAAGCGATGGCCTGGAGGTTGGCATCATTGCTAAGAGGCGTTCCATCTACGATGACGGACGTTCCGAGAGACGAACCGGAGGTAGGATTAATTTCCCTGACAGTTGCTTGGGATAGTTCGTTCAGATTGGGATTCTTTGCAAGATTACCGGGGACGAGCTGCAGAAGGTCGCTGACGCTCTTTGGCTGAAGATGCCTGATGGCCTCCTCGTTAATCACTGATTTGGATCCCATGTCATCGCGCTCAGCCGTGACAGTCACAGAATTTAACTCAAGACTCAGTACTTGGAGTTTCATATTGAGTGTAGTCGGCCCTGCAATGACAACAGTGCCTACGAGGTCTTTATACCCTACAAAAGAGACCTGATACTCGTAGTTTCCTTTCTTGAGGTTGGTAAATTCATAATTACCATCCTTGTCGGTCGTTACCCAGATTGATTTGTTGAGGGAGACCACAGCGAGCTCCACAGCTTGTCCTTCCGTATCGGTAACACGTCCGGAAAGGCTGTAGTTTTGAGCCCATGCCGTTCCCCAAACAGGGAACATAATTATAAGGAGAAGGAGAAACTTCTTCATTAGAATAATATCTTCAGATTTACACTACTACTTGCAAAAGTAAATTATTCTGATGAAGAATGCAATACCTACAAATGATTATAGGCTGGAGTCTTATACTTTCCGGCTATTTCGGGGCAGAGTATTTACCCTCAATCAGGAGTGCAGGAAAAGTTACAAAACTCTTCGGGAATCTCCTCAAGAGAAAGATTGTTAGCGCCCTCTCCGGGTGCAGGAAAGGATGAATCCGGTGAAGAACAGGGTCAGGGTCCCAAGCACGATGGCCAGGTTCATGTGGATGAAGGACGGAAGCGGCAGCAGGGTTTGTCCGAAAGAGACGTAAAGCACCGTTAGGAGACCGATTATCGTGGCAATCAGCGCCTGGGTCGAGGTCGTCCTCTTTACGAAGGCGCCCAACAGGAAGAGTCCCAGCATCCCTCCCGAAAGAACGCTTTGCATGGCCCACCAGACGGTCAGGGCGCTCTTGACATTCATGACGGCAACGGCAATCCCGATTGAGAACAAGGTCAGCAGGACTGTCGTCAGGCGGAGAAAACGCATGTCCCGCGCCGGATCCCCTTTCTTTCGGGAGAAGCGCCGGTAATAGTCTTCCAGCAGCACTGTGGATCCGGAATTCAAGGTGGCGGCGATGGTGCTCATTGCGGCTGCGATGATGGCGGCGATGAGGAGCCCGCTCATTCCGCGAGGTAGGTGGTGGACTATGTACCAAGGGTACACCGCATCTGATTGGGCGGCAACCTCCGCGGGAACCTCCCCGGGGTGGGTCTGGACAAAAATCCAGAGGCCGGTCCCGATAATCACGAAAAGCAGGGTGACCGGGACATAAAGCATAGCTCCGTGAAACGCCGACTTGCGGGCGGATTTCAAGTCTTTTGCCGCTATGTAGCGCTGGGTAAAGCTCTGGTCGATGCCAAAGTTCTGCAGATTGATGGCGATTCCATAGACAAAGCACACCCAGAATGTCTCAGACCCCCAGTCCTTCAGGTCGAACGAGCCGAGAGAGAACTTTCCTGCGTCAGCCGCCATCTGGATTCCGTTCGAGAAACCGACTGGAATGTCGATGAAAAGGCTTCCGATGACCACAAGCGTTCCGATAATCAGGACGAGCGACTGGACGGCATCAGCCCAAATAACCGCTTTAAAACCGCCCATCATGGAATAGAGCATCGTCAGGATTCCCGTCACCAGGATGATTGGCAGGCAAGGCACGCCAATGGCCGTTTTCAGAGTCAGGGCGAGCAGGAAGAGAATTACGCCGCTCCGAGCGCTCTGCATGATGAGGAAACACGCACTCGTGTAAATCCTGGCCCAGGGACCGAAGCGCTCTTCCAGGAAGGAATAGGCGGATACCGATTGGGATTTGCGGTAAAAGGGCACAAACCAGACCGCCGAGACGGTCGCGGCGATTGGAATCGTCAGGGTCAAGACATAACAGTTCCAGTTCGTGAGGAATGCCTTGGCCGGCAGGGCTAGGAAAGAGATGGAACTGACGAGTGTGGCGAAGATGGAAAGAGCGATGGCCCACGAAGGAAGTTTCCCCCCTCCGTCACTGAAAGTCCTTGCATCCTGCGCGTCCTTCCTGAAATAGAACGAGCAGCCGAAAACCGTGATTCCAATCAGGTAAAGGACGATGATGACGACATCAAGCATACCGAGTTCCATAGCCGTCAGATGTTTTGGTAATGGTCTATCGCGTTTTTGAAGCCCTCCATCATGGCGCCGTAATCGCAGCGGATGGCGATGAAATCCACGCCGCGTTTTTTCCAGGCGGCATACTCTCCGTCGAGGGAGGCTCCGAGCAGCAGCCCGGCCTCCTTGACCCGCCGGGCCACCAGATCATAAACGCCTGCGACCTCCGGGTCATACCATTGGCGGGATTTTCCCATGGATGTCGAGAGGTCATACGGTCCGACCAAGATTCCGTCTATGCCCGGAACGGCGAGGATGCTATCCAGGTTCTGCACGGCGACGATGTGCTCGATTTGAAGAATGACGAGTGGTTCCTTCTTGGCGACTTCCCAGTAGGGATCGATTTCCTCCGCTCCGTAGCCGACGCAGCGGCGGAATCCGCAACCGCGGCTTCCCGTAAGGGGATAGCGCATGGCATCGACGGCCCGTCGCGCGTCCTCAGCGTCCATGATCATCGGGACAATGATGCCCGCTGGACCAAAGTCGATGATTCGTTTGATTTCCGTGTGGTCGCAGGCGGGGACCCGGTAGAAGGAAGCGCAGTCTGTCCCGCGTACGGCCATCAAGTGGAGCATGGCGGTGTTCCGGTCCATCACCCCGTGTTCACCGTCGATGAAGACGAAGTCGAATCCGGCTTCCGCCGCGAGTTCCGTCACGGAAGGGTCTGTAAAGGTAACCAGTCCGCCGAGTGCGGTCTTTCCGGAGCGAACCTTCTCCAGGAATTTCTCTAGATTATTGATTTTCATATATGTTTTGTCTGTTATAAATCGATCACTTCTTCCCATTTCTGGCCGAAGTGGCCTGTGATTTTGATCACGACCTGCTTGGCGCCGGCATCTGGAGTTGCCTTGAAAAAATGCTTGTTTACATTGGGGTCATAGGTGGAGGTGTATCCCGGATACGCCGCCGCAATTTCCGTTGCGTAGCGGTAGGAGATGTCATTCACCCGCTCCATCTGCCCCTTTGGGGTCCCGTCCTGGAACCACTCGAACTTCCAGTCATCGTCCACGTCCCATGTGTTCAGGATGATGGAATTCGGATTTCTGCTGCTTTGTCCGGGGCGTATAATCTCGTACTGTACCTTGTCTCCGGTTTCGACCGTGTGATATACCCAACTGAGAGAGGTCCCGGTGCGGGAGAAGATTTCATACCCTCGCGGTGTCCCGTCGCGGCAGACGTCTATGATCCACCAGGCGCCGAGGAATCCGCTGATATTGTGGTCGTGGATTCCTTTGCGGAGTGGAGTAATGTTCTGTACATGGGTATGGCCGGAAAGGAAGGTTACGTCATATCCGTCCAGCAGGGCGAACACCTCCTCTCCGCGTCCTATCGGAGCGTCTTTCCACCACCGGTGGATTGGAACATGCTGTGCGACGTAGAGTTTTGTCGTCTTCGGGACTTGTGCGAGCAGGGCTTTCAGGAAAAGGACCGTTTCTTCCGGGTAGCTCTCCTCGAATTTCTTCGCCGTCTGGTATTCCATGTCGTTCAGGGTGACGACGAGATCGTTCCCTAGATAAAAGGCGTAGTTGATCGGCCCGAACGCATTCTTGAAATCTGCTGCCGCATCTAGCCCGGTCAGGTCTTTGTTGAAATCGTGATTGCCTATGACGGCATAAAACGGAATGCCCGTCCTGCGAATCTCTTCCTTGTAACTGGCGAACAGATTCATGGCGTCCTGGACAATGTCTCCGAGACAGATTCCGATGGTCATCCGGTCCTTGGCCAGGGCCTTGCATGTGTTGGCAAGTTCCTCGAGCGGTTCTCCTTTGAACAGATCGAACTGGGCCTGGTTTTTCGGCTGAGGGTCGGCCATGACGACAAAGTTGTAATCTGGGGAATCCGACAGTTTCGTCAGGGTGAAATCGTAGGAGGTTTTCCCGGAAACCACTTTCTGGTAGAACTGCGGGGCTCCCGAACTATAGTCGGCAACATATCCGGGAGGCGTCACGATAGACAGGAATTCGGCGCCCTTGGTCAGTTCCATTATGAAGAATCCGGTTTTGTCGGTGCGCGTGAAACGCGACCCATCCGTGACCAGAACGTCGGCGAGACCCGCCTTTCCGTCGGTCACTTTGCCGATGATCCGGGATCCGCCGGAAATGACAGCCGTTCCGCCTGAAGAAGATCCGTTTCCCTCTTTATTGCAGGACGAAAGGATACCGGCCGCTCCGGAGATGAGCAGGATTACTGTTAGGTATTTGATTAAATTAGTTTTCATATGTTGTCCCTTGTAATATCCATGGCAGGTTGAAACGGTAATGAATCCGGCTGCTGAGGAGGTGAATCATCCCGTCCGGAGTTTGTGTACTGCATAGGTATCCGCGCGGTTCGGCATGGGTTGCATCCATGTCAAAATCGCCCGTCCAGGCTCCTCCCGCGAGGCAGCGGTGCTGTCCGTCAGTGACGAGTTTCCGGACTGGCCAGGTTTTACCATCGTCAAAGGATAGGGCGACAAATAGCCCGTATCCCGTATATTCATTCCCTTCCGGATCCCGAAAGGTCATGCCTCGCGATTCGCCCTTTTCCGGGTGACCGGCGAAAGACGCCAGCAGGATCGGCCCCTCTCGGAGCCGTCGCATTGTGACGCGCTGGCCTCCGTAGATTGGGAGGAAGTCTTCCATGGCCCTGTATGTCCATGTCTTTCCTCCGTCGGAGGAAAAACTCTGCGGAAGGTGAAGCTTCCCGTCGGACCCTTGGATGCCGATTCCGCGGCCGACTGACATGAGCGACCCGTCTTCGAGTTCCACAATCGCCCCGTGAATGCCGGCGATGGAAGGCCCCGATGTCCCGTTATCTACGGGGAATGGCATCGGATTTCCGTCCCAAGGATCGGCCCATGTTTCGCCGCCGTCCCGGCTGATATGGATGGAGGTTCCCTCCTTGCCTCCGCCCGGACCGGCGTCACAAGTCTGAACCATCCAGCCCCGGGATGTGATGATGGGTCCGGCTACGACCTGGTGGCGTTTGGCGTGCTCGGGTTCTATTAACCGGATAGGGGACCAGTGGGCCCCGTTATCATCGCTGTAGCGGAGGGACAGGGCGAGGTTCTGCCAGTCTCCGCTGTTGGCGATGCCGTTGAAGTGCCATAGCCGTCCTTTCCCATCGTTCAAAAGGGAACTTCCAGTGACGTTCCGGTCTGCAATCCGCAGAAACAGGGAAGCCTTTTCCCACTCCTGCGACCCCTTTCGGAGCCGGGAAGCGAGAACTACTTGCTCCCGGCCATCCTCATTGTCACAGGAGAACCATACGGCCAGCAAGTCCCCGTTGTCACAATAGGTGACGGCAGGCTGGTGGTTGTGGCGGTAGAACGGTGTTCCGTCCTCTGGATTCTTGACAAAAACAATGGGCTCGAGAAACAGGGGTTTCCGCGAAGCTCGCTTCCAGCATGCTTTTTTCCGGTTGACCTTTTGAGCATACAGGGGCTCTTTCTCCCGTGTTTCCACAAAGCGCAGGGGCGTATCCGACTCTACGACCCGGAATCCAATCTGCGCGTGGGCGTCTTCCTCCAGGGCAGCGCTCCGGTTCCGGCTCCGCAGGTACCTCTCAGGTGTATTGTGGCTGCCTCCGCGAGTGACACGGTAACTCCCGGTTTCGGGCCCACGTGGGTCCGTGACCGCTTCCGGTCCATATGGCGCGTACCAGTCCAGGCACCATTCCTCGACATTGCCGTGCATGTCATGGAGTTCGAAATCGTTGGGGCGGGCCTTCCCGACTCTCAGGTCGACTTTCCTGAGATTCCGGGCCACCTGCTGGTTCCTGAGCATGGCACTGTCCAGCCGTTGGCCGGTATAGAACGGGCTGTCAGTCCCTGCGCGACAGGCATACTCCCACTCAGCTTCCGTTGGAAGCCGCCAGTTTTTTCCGGTCTTCCCACTGAGCCATCGGCAATACGCGACGGCGTCCAGGTAGGAGACGTACACGACCGCCTCGTCATCTCCGGTGGACAGGCCTCTTTCTTTTCCGCGTAACGCCTTGTGGGCGGGGTCAAACTGCTCGTACTGTGCGTTCGTCACCTCCGTGACACTCATTCTGAACGGTGCGGAAATGGTGACCCGGTGTATGGGCGCTTCGTCGAAATCCTCTCCCTCACCGTCTCCTCCCATCAGGAAGGAGCCGGCCGGGATTTCAACGGTTTCCGGCTCCTGGGCCGCCAGGAGGCATGGAAACAGCAGAAAGAGAAGGAGAAGAATCTTCTTTATCATTGTACAATCTCGAATAGATGGTTCTGTTCGGCTTTTCCGTCGGCTCCCATCCTGGACGTACTTCCGTTCAGTTCCGTAAAGGCAGCCCCCTTGATTGTCCAGTTGACGACGGCGCGGACACGGACCTGAAGCGTCTCCGTTGCGGAGCGGGTCGTAAACGTCCCGGAACATGGAATGTAGGCGGAGTCTTTCCCGATGTCAAAGTTATACTGGATTTCAGTCTCGCCAACCGTTGTTTGCTGGAGGTCAAGGGCCGGCACCCATGAGTCTCCGTCAAGGAATTCGACTGCCCAGTAACGGTTCCCGGCGCCTGAATTACGCATGAAGAACTGGAAGTGGATCTTCGTTCCTGCGGGAATCTGCTTCAGGCAGGGCATCGTATAGAGCCAGTAGTCTCCGGCGAAGGGGCTCTTGATATACGGGTCTCCGTTGTTGGCTGTTGCCCTGGAGAACTTGTACTTGGCCGAGATGGCCCCGTCCGCCTTGTCCACTCCATTGTAATAGGTCAGTCGGTTCCCGTCGCTCAGTGCATCCCTGACATATTTGCCTCCCGCACCGATTCCCTGGAGTTCGCTTTCCGATGAATTCCAGGAGGCCTTGACGGCGCTCGCGTCAGCCGAACCGAACTTCCAGTTTCCGAGGACACTGTAACGACTGACCGTAATGAAGGACTCGTAGTCATTCTCCTCGTTGAACAAGCGGATTCTGGCAGTCCCGTCTCCATCGAGTGTCACGCCGAGTTTGTCGGTTCCGGCGCTTAGGAGGGTCTTCGACAGGGTCGCCGTTCCCTCGGCTACTTCAGCGGCAATCTCCACATTGGAAGTCACGGTGAATTCAGCAGACTGTTCGCCGGGAAGTAGGTAGGCTTCCGTCTTGTCAAGCGTCACCTCGAGCACTACCTGGGTCAGGGTCATGACCGACTCGATTCCATAATCGCTGTTGTAGAAGCGTATCCGTCCTATGCGGGTGTCTCCGGTTTCGTTTTTTCCGTATCGTACTGTCCATGTCCGGTAATCTACTACTGATTTGGTCGGGACTACCTCTTCTACCTGAATCCAGTCCGGGGCCTCCACCGCGACGGGGACATTGGTCTGAACTTGGACATCAAAGGATCCTGCCGGGGTTCGGACAGTCCTGCTGTTCCCTCCGACTATAGAGATGAAGGGCTGGAGTTCCTGACCCGCAGCGCTCTGGACTACCTTGATGGTGTAGTGAGTGATGCCAGACTGGATGTCTATCGTGCCCTGGCGGCTCTTAGAGAGGTCGCTATTGTCGCAGTGTATATTCACCTCGGTCTCTACTCCGGCGGGTCCCTCTGCGGGATCGATATGCAGCCATGAAACGTCCGAAGACACCGTAAACGGATTGTCAGAAAGGACCTTTAGGGCGACGTCGTCCTCTGGTGTGCCTTCGAAAACAAGCAGATTGCCTGTAACTCCGGTCACCTTCAGGTCGGCTGCCACGATGGATTCCGTCCCGCCGGCAATGCACTGGATGGTCGGCCACCAGGTCTCGCTGCTGCGGTCGGTCAGGGTCAGGCGCCAACTGGCGCCGTTCGGAGCTTCCAAGGCGGCTCCGCTACATGTCCAGTTGGCCACACATAGGAGTCGGAAATCGACCTTGTCGGTAGTGTTCTCGTACTTGACGACAGTGGAGACCTGGGCATTGGCCGCAGCATTGGCGCCGCCGGTAAAGGCGACGGTGTAGACGGTTTCCATGCCAGGTTCCATCGTCGTCTGGGGCGTCCCGGCTATTTTCCATTCATTGCCGTCCTTGTATTCCAGGCGCCAGTACTTCATACAGGAAGCAGAGACGCGCGGTTCGAAGGAAATTTTCAAGATTGTTCCCTTTGCGACGGGAATCGGGGAAGTGAACTCACAGTAGTCTCCTGGCCATACGCCAATCACTCGGGGATCGTTGCTGTTTATGTCCAGGCGGAAATTCTTCGACACGTCAATCGTGGACTTGTCGATGCTGACATAACGAATCTGTCCGTTGCCTTCCTCAGCCTCAATCACCCCTTCGGCAGGCCAACTCTCTGTGAAGTTGTGGTCGGCAAAGCCGATTTTCCAGCGGATGGGGAATCCTTCCACCTCTACGGATTCACCGTTCTGCAGGACTGTGAATGGTTCTTCGACCACGGTCTCGTTCAGGGTATAGCGAAGTGTCAGTATCGCGGCTCGTACCGCTGCAGGGTTCTCACTTACTGAGAAATGTAGAGTGTCAACAATCCCTCCCCGGGAGGTTTTCTTCTCGCAGGTGATCCAGTCCAGGGATTCCGTTGCGTAATCTGGATCCGGAGATAGCGAATATTCCCATGGAATGTTAGTTGTCAGGAGGAGGTCCTTTTTCCCGGAGGATTTCGAGAATTCAATACGCGCAGCAGATTTCCGCAGGAACTCATTGCTCTGGTCCTGGGTCAGGCGGATGACACCACCGACAGCGATGTCCTGGATGCCATTGTTGGCAATCATGCGATACTCGGCCGTACGGGTCGAATGTTGGTCAGTGCTGCGGTCGATGACGAAGTAGAACAGTCCGTCCTCTTCTCCACAGTCCGGGAAGGGGTGGACCCAATCGTAATCTTCCGCAGGAACAAGTCGCCAGGAAAGGTTGGACTGTACCAGAAATTTCGGCGAGGGCATCTGCTCGTTGGTAAGATCCGGCGAGGAGATGTCCAGGTATTTGTAATACGAGTAGGTGCCGTCGTATTCCAGGGATTCCTCCAGAGAGAGGACAGTGGCTCCCTCGCTGTCAAGCACCTTGAATACAGGATCCTCCGGTGTGATTTCCTGGCAGGCGGAAAACAGGACGGCCAGACACAGGGAGGCAAGTGGCAGGAATATCTTTTTCATATCGGATAATCATTAAAGGGAATAGGGGTTGCGGTGCGTACCGGCGCCTTTCTTGTAACTCCAGTCGAGCGCCGTGTGCATGTCATTGTCTCCCTGCATTCTGGCAAGGGCTTTGTCAACGTTGTCCTTGTTCGAGGAGACGGTGTAGGAAGGATACACGAAACGGGTCGGAAGCTCATGGTCATTGTAGACGGTCCCTTCCCCGATGGTGAGGATTGGATATTCGGTGCGGCGCCATTCGTGGAACTGCTCCCAGCCGACCCAGAGAAGGGACAGCCACTTCTGGGACTGCAGGAATTCTTCCTTGCTGGCATACAGGTTTCCTTCCGTGCCGGCCAGGTCATAGGAACCCAGGGGTGAAGCCAGGTAGGCGTCGATATCCGAAGTCTTGATTGTCTTGGATACCGTTTCGCCGATGGGCGACCATTTCAGCATGTTCTGCCGGACGGCGCTCTCATAGAGCGACTTTGCGGTCTGGCCTTCGAGGGTCAGTTTTCCCTTCTGGACACCTTCCGCTTCGATGAACAGAATCTCGGAGTAGTCCATGAGCCAGCCGGGGAAGGTGGGGGAGGCGAGAACCTCGAAATTGGGTTTGGAAGTCCCTTCGTCATCCTTGGTGCGGTTTGACTGATTACCTCCGGAGACGGTGCCCTTCCATTTACCGCCGGTCTGGACGCCCCAGATGAGCAGGCGCGGATCGGCATACAGCGCGTTGCCCTGAGTGTCCAGTTCAGCGGTCATCTTGATTAGCTGCTGGGTGAGGCGATGCTGCTGGAAAACGCCTTTGGTCGTCTCCGCCTTGGCCCAGTAGGACTTGTACGGATCTATTCCCTTGTAGGGGACGACCGCTCCGTCAGACTGTTTGGTGAACAAAGGATAGTCGGACGGATGCGTCAGGATAGCAGCGATTTCATCCCAATAACTGTCGCTGATGCCGGTCATACGGCAAAGATACCGGAGTTTCAGGGAATTGGCAAATTTCCGCCAGGAGGCGGCGTTCCCGTCGTACATCTGGTCTAGAGAGGCATACCCGCTGGCCGGATTCTTCGCGAGAATCCGGTTCGCCTTCTCCAGGTCGTCCAGTATGTGGCGAAACACGTCCTCCTGTGATTCGAATGCAGGAGAGCGGTTGGCGCTGTACTGGAAAGCCTCTTCGTACGGGATGTCCCCGAAGAGGGACACGAGTTCCGCCATCTGGTAGGATTTCAGAATCAGGGCAAATGCCTCGAAGAGTTCGTCGCCTTGTTCCTGGGCGAGCTGGAGCATGTGGTTTGCGTCGGCCGCCCTTCTGGCAAAGTTGTCCCAGATGGACTGGGCGTTGCCGTCGGTGACCTGATACAGGTGTTCCTGCCGGGTGGAACCTCCCGTGAACGCCGTAATCTGAATCAGCTCCGCATTCCAAAACCAGGAATAGTACTGGCTCTGGGTGCCGGTGTCGAAAAGAATCGGCTCAAAAAGGTTACTCGGCTTGAGAGTGCCGTATGCGATTTTAGTCGGATCGGTGTTGATCTTTTCAAAGCTATCGGTGCAGCCCGTCCCGCAGAGGAGCGCGACGGTTGTCGCCAGAATTATGAGTCTTTTTTCCATGGCTAGAACTTGATTTTAAGGTTGGCGCCATAAGAACGGCACATCGGGAATGAGCCGGTTTCTACGCCGCGCTTGATATCGCCGCCGACCAGGACGCCGGTGTCGGGATCATAGAAAGGATACGCCGTCAGGCAGAAAAGGTTAGTGGCGAAAGCGGCTACTGACAGGTTCTGGAAGACCTTGGTTTTCTTGACCAGCGATTTCGGGAAAGTGTACTCAAGGCGGAGGTCCTTCATCTTGAAGTAGGATCCGTCATAGGTGTATTCCTCGAAATTATAGCGGCTTGCCTTGTATGTTTGGTAGTAGGAATAGATACTGGAGGTTATGGTCTGGTTGGGGATGCAGACCGTATTGCCTTCCCCGTCGGCTCCAAGGATGTTCACGCCGGGTGCTACCATGCCGTCGTACCGGCCCTTCAGGGTGTTCGTGAGCTTACCCTGGTAGCCCAGGATGCTCGCCGTCACGGAAAAGACTTTTCCTCCGAGTTGGGCTGCGAAGTTCGCGCTTAACGTAAGGTTTTTGTAGCGAATCGAGGTGGAAAGGCCGCCAGTCCATTCCGGGTTGACATTGCCCAGGCAGCGGAGGTCCTGGCTGTTGAAGGGAAGTCCCGTGTTGATGTCGATGACGTCCTCGCCGGAGCAGTCAATCTTTTCGCCGGCATCATTCAGGTAATAGGACCCTTCCGGAGCCTTCTGAAGGCCGATTGCCCAGATTTCACCCATTCGCTTTCCCACGTAGTCGTAGACATAGAATCGATTGGAGATGCTGGAGTAGTTCTCGATATGGGGCACGTTGTTGTCCCATCCTTCGTACATATTCATCAGCACGCCAACATTCCGGGAAGCATTTAAGTGGATATCCCAGCGGAAATCCTGGGTCTTGATCGGGATAGCGAAAAGTGAGATCTCGACTCCGCGGTTGCGGATGAGGCCGATGTTGTACGTGTAACTCTTCGCTCCTGTGATATAATCTCCCGGCAGATTGTAAATCTGATTCGTCACGTCTGACGTGTACACCGCTACGTCGAAGCCAAGCCTGTTCTTGAGGAATTTCGCTTCGATGCCTGCTTCCCAAGTCTCAACGTTTTCGGGGGCGAGATCCGGATCAGGATAGGTTGCTCCTGTGCGGTAACCGCCCGGGTAGGTGGTGGTGGCGTAATTGTAGGCAATTGAATAGGGCGTCGTGTCCTTGCCTACGTTCGCCCAGGATGCGCGCAGTTTCAGGAAGGAGACCCAGGGGAGGCAGTTCTTGAAGTCTAACGCCTTGTCCAGTACCAAACTGCCACCTACAGATGGGTAGAAGTACGACCAGTTTCCACGGGAAAGGGTTGACGACCAGTCGTTTCTTCCTGTAATATCCAGGTATGCCCAGTCGTTCCAACCCAAAGAAACCATCCCGTACAGGCTGTTGACGACCTTGTTCAGCCGCTGCTCCTCGTAGACCGGCAACGTGCCGGTGGGGTAGTTGTCGATTGTGTACACATCGTCGACGTCGAGCTTGTCGATTGTATACTTCATCGAGCGGACCTGATAAATCATCTTGTTCCCGCCGAATCCGGCCGTGAGCGTCAGCCGTTCGTTGACGAAGGCGTCAGTGTAGCGCAGCATGAAGTCCGTGTTGGATTCAAGCTGGAATGTCGACTGTTCGCGGTAGAAGCCGTTGGGATAGGTGTAATTGTATTTGGGCTTGCGCTGGGTGCGGAACTGTTCTCCGAGGTCGATACCCGTTTTCACGTCAAGTGTCAGTTTATCCTTCCAGATGTCGAATGTGAGGCCTATGTTTCCCAAGACGCGGTCCTTGTCCATACTATTGGTGAATTCATAGAGAACACGGTAGGGATTGTAATACTCCGTGTGGCTGATTAGATAGGCATAGTCCTGGAAAGTTTCGGCGTTGTAATGGCCGTCGAAATATTCCTTCGCATACTCTTTCATGCTGACGTTCGTACGGTTCCAGACAAGCTGGTACATCGTAGAGTTCCTGGCGTAGGCCGAAGACGGCATATTGTCCGAGTCGGTGCGGTAGTAATTGATTTTCGAACGTAGTTTGATCCTGCCAAGAATCGGGGTCGTCAGTGAGAGTGAAACCGTCTGTTTCTTGTATCCCGTGTTTGGAAGGATCCATTCGTTGCGGGTATCCTTGAAGGAGGCTCTTACCATCGTTCCTTTCCCGTTGCCGCCTTCCACTGCGATAGAGTGGTCCATGTTGATGCCGGTCCGGAAGATACCGGTGTACCAGTCGCTCTTGTACACCCACGGGGTCGCCACTATTTCTCCGGTGTCCCAGTTGTATCCTTCGTACTGGTAGCGCAACTTGGAGGGGTCGTAGGCCTCACCGAATGCGTAGCGGCTGTAATTAATTTCCATTCCTTCAGGGTTGAGGCTGGCCCGCCAGAAATTGTACGGTGCCTTGCCCATGTCGATTCCAGATCCGTACTTGGTCTGAAAATCCGGCCAGTACCCTGCGACGTCAGCCGTGAAACCGAAGCTGTAGGTCACTCCGATGCCCTTGGCAGTCGAGCCTCCCTTCGTTGTAATGATAATGGCTCCGTTTCCGGCACGGCTTCCGTATAGCGCGGTCGCCGCGGCACCTTTGAGGATAGTGACAGATTCGATTTCCTCGGGATTGAGGTCTGTCGCTCCGTCTCCGAAGTCCACGGGGCCGTCGTCATTGGTGTAGGTCGTTCCTCCGACGTTTGCGATTGTTCCCGATGTCATGGGAATTCCGTCGATGACGAACAGCGCCGAACTGGTCCCGCTCAGAGATGTTTCGCCGCGGACCACGGCTTTCATGGACCCGATTGGGCCCGAAGCTGCATTGTTGAACTGCAGACCGGCGACCTTGCCCTGGAGGCCGTTGAGCCAGTTGCTGGTGGGTATTTCTGCAATTTCAGCTCCGGACACCTCCGTTGTAGCGTAACCGAGAGAGCGTCTTTCGCGTTTCATGCCGAGCGCTGTGACGACGACTTCTTCCAGCATTTCCGAATCAGGACGGAGGGCGATTTCGTATTCGAGCCGGGTTCCGACTTTGAATTCCAGGGGGTAATAACCCATGAACTGGATTGAGATGACATCCCCTGGAGAGGCTCGGAGTGTAAACCGACCGTCCAGATCCGTGGTGGCGAACGTTTTCCGGGCGGCGACGCTGACGGTCGCACCCGGGAGCGGCTCCGACGAAGCGGCGTCCACAACCCTGCCCCGGATCTCGTCCTGGGCCAGCGCTGCGGGAAGCACGCTCAATAGGAATCCTGCAACAAGCAGCAAATTCCTGATAGTCATTGTCTTACTCATGTTTTAATTGGTTGTTATATCGTTATAACACATGGTTAAAAAAAGTGCTTTTAAGCTATTGGATGATTTCTGAATTCAAGATGATTTTCTCCCCGGTTACAGCAGGAGCCCCCTCCATCAGATCCATGATTTTTCCGACTACTGCCTTGGAAAAGGCTTGCGCCGGCTGGCGTGCATAAATGACCTCGTTGTCGAAGATGTCGAATGCGTCGTTGTGCCCGAAACAAGCGATACCAAAGTTCTTGTTGATTCCCGCCGCATACATGTCTGCCATCCCCGCAAGAGCCAAAGTATTGGTTGCGAAGACAAGCGCCTCGACCCCGCGTTCTTGTGCCGAGCGATAGGTCTTCAGTGCCTTTTCACGGCTGCAGTCCCTAGGGAAGCGATGGAAGCGTATACTGTCTTCAAGGCCGGATTCCCGCATGCAGTCGCTGTATCCTCGCTCTCGGTCCGGGAGGATGGACACGTTCATGGCGTAGGAGAGCATCTCAATCTTCCGGTATCCTCTGCCGGCCAGGGCCGCCGTCAGGTCGCGGAAAGCCTGGTAGTTATCAAGCAGTACGGTCGGTCCGTCGAACCCCGGGACCTCGCGGTCGACGAGGACAAGGGGAACGTCGCCGTGCGCCATTTCCAGAATCATGTTGTCCGAGTGTTCGCACGGCACGATTACGAGTCCGTCGACCCCGCGATTGATGAATACGTCTTTCAGCCGCGCCAGCCTGCCGGCGTCTTCGTCCGAATTTCCGAATAGGACGGAATATCCGTGGCTGTAAGCGTCGTCTTCCACGTACTTGATGAATTCGGCGAAGAAGGGGGACGTTACGTCCGGAATGATAATCCCGATAGTCCTGGAACGTCCGCTCTTTAGGGTTTGCGCAGCCATGTTTGGCCGGTAATGAAGGCGGGAGGCAACCTCCAGCACGTGTGCGGCTGTCTCAGGTTTTACCCGGTACACGCGCGTACCGTCGCTCTTGTTCTTTAGAACAAAAGACACCAGAGCGGGAGAGACGCCCGCTTCTGAAGCGATATCTTTGATTGTAACTTTGGAGCCGGCCATCGTTTTGTGCGCATGTAGGTCTGCAGCAAATATATTATATCGTTATAACAAATCCAAATTTTTTTTCAAAAAAATATTCAGCCGCATGGATACGGACAGCCCTATCGGTCCGAAGGCAGGAGTTTATTACTGTCCGGCTATTTCGTGGCCGAGTATTCCTTGATGTGTTGCTCCTTGCTCAGAGGGCAGATTACCAATCGGTCTTCGGACTCTGCAATTATGTATCCTTCAAGACCTTCCGCTATGACAGTCTTAAGTGAAGCCGCATGAACAATGCACCCCTTGCAGTCGAAGAGTCTGACATCATTACCGACCACAGCATTCCCATCCCCATCAGAAGGGATGTGGGTCTTGATGGCACCCCAGCTGCCAAGGTCGCTCCAGAGAAGATTCTCGGCGATTACATGGATTTTGTCGGATTTTTCCATGACGGCATAGTCGATAGATATCTTCTCGCATGTCGGGAAAAGCCTTTGGAGTTCCTGAGGCTCTGAAGGGGTATAGAAAGAAGGGGATAGCGAGTCCATTATCCCTGCGATCTGAGGGGCGTAGGAGCGCATTTCCCTGATTATGGTAGAAACGTTCCATACGAAAATCCCGGCGTTCCAGAAGTAGTGGCCATCCTTAAGATAGGCCTCCGCTTTCTCCAGATCCGGCTTCTCCTTGAATTCGGAAACCTTGGCAATAGAGCCTTTTACGGCTTGGGGAGCATATATATATCCATATCCAGTTTCGGGACGTGAAGGCGTGATTCCAACGGTCACAATGGCATCGCTTTCGTTTGTAAAGGCGAGTGCTTTTGCGATTGTACTTGCAAAGAGATCTGTGTTGAGAACTAGTGCGTCAGCCGGCGTGACAACGATATTGGCCCCTGGAAATTTCGCTGCAATCTTCCAGCAAGCATAAGCTATACAAGGGGCTGTGTTTCTCGCTTGTGGCTCTGCAAGAATTTGGTCCTCAGGTATTTCCGGAATCTGAGCCTTGACTGTGTCTACATACTTTTCAGATGTGACAACCCAGAAATGATTCGCCTCGCAGACGGGTCTGAATCGGTCGAGTGTCATCTGGATAAGGGTCTTTCCGACTCCTACGACATCGATGAACTGTTTGGGCATTTCAGGGGTGCTCAAGGGCCAGAGCCGGCTCCCGATTCCTCCGGCCATTATTACGACATGGGTATTCTCCATAATTGTTATCAGATGGTTCAGAGCAAAAATAATTATTATTTCCCAACAATTGACTATCTTTGCTCCATATAATTGTTCAATTCTCATGTCTGAAATCAAATATAGGGTCGAAAGTGACCTTCTTGGCGAACTTCAGGTTCCCGCAGATGCTTACTATGGGGTGCAGACCCAGCGTGCTCTCAACAATTACAAGATATCCAATACCAGGATGTGCGACTATCCTGAATATGTGGTATCTATCGCATATGTCAAGATGGCTGCCGCGGCCGCAAATGCGGAGCTCGGAGTTCTTGACAAAAATATTGCTGATGCAATAATCAAGGCTTGCGAGGAAATAGTTGCCGGTAAGCTTCATGACCAGTTCCCTGTCGATATGATGCAGGGCGGAGCCGGAACATCGGTCAATATGAATGCCAACGAGGTCATCGCCAACCGCGCCCTGGAGATAATGGGCCATAAGAAAGGTGAATACCAGTTCTGTTCTCCGAACGACCATGTCAACTGCGCCCAGTCGACAAATGACGCCTATCCGACCGCGTTCCGCTATACTTTCGTGAGGATGAATAAGATTCTAGTAAAGAGTCTCACCGACCTTATTGACGCTTTTAGGGCTAAGGGCGAAGAGTTCAAGGATATAATCAAAATGGGC
>Ga0079305_1001487_pt1 | contig 29988 bp, 31 predicted proteins | sample LMS_cellobiose_e_FD_79183 | JGI IMG/M metagenome (GOLD analysis project Ga0079305, IMG submission 79183) | Rumen-fistulated moose microbial communities from Alaska, USA - LMS_cellobiose_enrichment | ecosystem: Host-associated > Mammals > Digestive system > Stomach > Rumen fluid ... | reverse complement strand
GACGCCGGCCGATTTTTCCCAGCCTCCGCTCGGGGCTACGCCCCTCGCTCCGTCTGGGAAAAATCGCGGCACATCGTCCAACCTACCTAAAGGAATTTACACACAAATCCGGACTTGACTCAGGAAATAAAGAAAATGCCCAATAATTGAATACCGCACGTTTACATAGCCGGGAGGTTTCCGTTTTTGGAGATTTCCCGGCTATAACTTTTTCTGGAGGTGATGAAGATGACCAACGAAGAACTGAACACTTGTCTCTATGAGAAGATGTTCGCAGAACAGGAGCGGTTTCGGGAAGAGCTTCTCAATATGGAGCCGCAGGCAGTTCTCGACCGGGCCTATGAATATGTGACCCGCGAGGACTTGCTGCTTTCCATGGAGTACAACGACCTGTCTGACAAACAGTGCAAGGCGCTCCTGAAGTCCGAAAAGCCATTGGCTGACCTGTTCGAGAAATGGGAGAATCACGAAGGCGGTCACATGGAAGAGATTCGTGACGTGATTGAAAGCCACGCCAACGAACTCATCCGAGCAGACTTCCTTCGCTCCCGCAGGGATGAGAGGTAGGCGTGACAGCTATCCTCTATTTCATCCTGCTCTTTTTGGCAAAGGTCCTGGACAATGGGCTGGGAACAGCCAAGACCATCCTGATTCAGCGGGGCCGCTGTGTGCTAGCCGGCGTCGCTCTTGTGGTGGCCAACTATATCTATTACTGCATCACGAAGAGCATCGTCACATCAGACGGCAACCTTGCTATCGTAGTGGTTTCTGTTGCCAGCGGCGTCGGCTGCTGTCTTGCTGTGGCTGTGAGCAACCGGCTCTCCAAGGACCGCACCTATGTCAACGTCATCATGTCCGATAACAAGGAGGCGATGCAGGAGCTGCGGGACTTTTTGGCTGAGCACCACATTACCAATGTGACCACAGACAGCTATACCCGCGACTGGAACACAAAGACCATAACGGTCACGGCTTACGCCGAAACAAAGGCCGAGAGTGAGCTCATAAGCTCGTATATCGACCGCAGCCCTCTGAAATTCAAGAGGGTCATTCAGAAAACGTAAAGGAGGGATCGAGACGAATGCCGTATGTTACGCCGGAGGCCATCCGAGAAGCGCGGCAGGTTGACCTCCTGAGCTATCTGCAAACCTATGAGCCGGATCAGCTTGTGAAGCTCTCCGGGAACACCTATTGTACCCGTGAGCATGACAGCCTGAAAATCTCCAACGGCAAGTGGCACTGGTTTTCACGAGGAGTCGGAGGCAAATCTGCTCTGGACTATCTCATAACAGTTCAGAACTATACGCTCCCGGAAGCGGTGGAGACCATTACGGGACGGGCGGCAGTCAAGCCGCCTGTTTTTTATACCCCGAAGCCAATTCCGGAGCGAAAGCTGTTACTACCTGAAAAGAACAGCAGCAACGATGCAGTCATCAAATATCTGACAGGGCGCGGTTTGGACCGTGCAATCATCGACCACTGCATCGCAAATGGTCTGCTCTACGAATCCAAGAAATACCACAATGCCGTTTTCGTTGGCTTCGATGCACAGCACAAGCCCCGGTACGGTGCCCTGCGCGGGACGCTGGGCAATTTCAAAGGTGAGGCGACCGGCAGCGACAAGCACTATTCTTTTCTGCTGGCTGATGACCCCAACGCTCAAAGTGTTCATCTCTTTGAAAGCGCCATTGATGCCATGAGCTATGCCACCCTGCTGAAAATGACAGGCAGGGACTGGCAGCAGGCCCCGCTGCTCTCCCTTGCCGGCGTGTATAAGACCACACGGGAGAATGTAGTGCCTGTGGCGCTGGAGCGTTTTCTGAAGGAGCACCCGCAGATCCACACCCTGCTACTCCATTTGGACAATGACGAGGTTGGCCGAGGGGCAACAGAGGGCATCATCGGAGGCTTGGGCAAAAAGTATCAGGTCATAGCCAGTCCAGCTCCGGAGGCCAAGGACGTAAACGAATATCTGGTGAAGCGCCTTGCGCGGCACCGCACAAAGGAGGACAGAACCCGATGAAAGAGTACGAAGTCACCATTCAGGAGACTTTGCAGAAGAAAGTTACTGTAGAGGCCAACTCCCGTGAGGAGGCCGAGGAAATCGTAGAACGGCGCTGGAAGGACAGTGATTATATCCTCGACGCAGACGATTTCACCGGCGTTGAATTTCATGGGCGCAAGGCCCCTAGCCGCGACAGAGGGAGGTAAGAATAATGGTCAGAGGATATTCTGAAAATCAGGTCAGGGAGATGGGCTTCCCCCGCGCGGATTACTCATTTCCAAAGGAGCCCGGCGAGGGTAGCGGCACACTTGTCATGAAGATGTGGGGCAACAAGTGCCTGATCTGCTATTTTGACATGGATGACGGCTCCAAAATCAAGCTATCTCTTTTCCGTGAGCACGAGAGAGACCGTCACTTTTACCCTGAAAACTCTGATATTGACTTTACTGAGGTCGAAATCGGCAGTCAAATGGAAATCTCCTACGGGATTACCCGCACAGGGAAAGCGAAGTTCCTGACAGCAGACTTTCTTGAGGAGGATGCCGATTGATGAAAATTGCAATCTATCAGATCAATATGGATCGGGACAATGATCGTGTCGCCTTTGAAAGCCTTGACCGGCTGGCGATGTATCAGGGAAGCCCTGAGATCAATAGCTCCATCTATGACAAGGTGTATAACGGCGACGTTGACTGTAATAACCTTGAAGATGTGTACCGTATGTTCAATCTGGAGCACCCCGCCGAGTACAAGGGCAGGTCCCTCTCCGTTTCAGACATTGTGGAAGTGCAAGACTCACCCAAGTTAGTGGGCGAGATTGTGACGGGAAACAGCAAAGAACAGTTCACTGACCTGCTGGATTACAACTCCCGTCAGGAAGAATTGCGGATGCTGGATAGAGACTTTGTGGCCAACGACTATATCGGTCTCAATAAGAGACTGATCGAGCCGGGCTTCTATTTCTGTGACAGCGTCGGCTTCAAGGAAGTGGTGTTTGAGGCAGAGCACGCCGCTCAAGTGAAGCAGGAGACCATGCGTGTGGTACTTTTGGAACCCGGAAAGCTGGCGCGGGAGGCCGAGATTGGAACTTCTCTTGCCGATATGCAGCGTGCCGTCGGCGGTGACATTGAACCCTTCTATCCCTTTGAGGAAGAAGTCTGCATTGTCTGTAATGAGGAAGGAAAGCTCAACGGCATGGCGCTCAACCGTGCTGTTCGGTGGCCCGACACTGATGTGGATATGGCCTATGGAGAACTGGTCTCCCGATTCCGTCAGGCAGAGCGCAGTGGACAGCACCTTACGGGCTATGTTGTGATCTCACAGGACAGCTTCACCGTACCGTACCCCGTGGAGGCCAGAACCTACGTTGTTTCCAGCGAGAACAAAGCCTTCCAGCCAAACATGGGCGGTTATTCGATCTATGCCTCTTCCCTTGATGGAAGCGACCGTATGGTAAGGCTGGAAGGCTATCTCGCCGCGGAGAAGGGTGGAAAAGACGGCTGGAAGATCGAACGCTGCTATATGAAGGAACGGGGCCCGATTATGGATATTATCGCCGGCCCCTGCTTTATCTGCGATTGCAGCGGAGAGAGCTTCGGAAGCCTGTCGGATGAGCAGGTACAGCGATATATGGAAATGTACCGCTTTCCGGAGAAATTCACCCGTGTGAACGGCGAAATCCAGGCTGAGCCCTATAACCCGTCAGAAAGAAAAAAAGAAAGATAACGAGGAGGATCAATGAAATGGATAAATTTACTGTGACCGTAACAGACCCCGAAACCGGAAAGACCGAATCCATCACCATGAATAAGGTGCCTGACAACTGCGCCGATGCCCCGATTCAGGAGCTTTTCCAGTCTCTTGCAAAGAACCGTAAGAATAAGGCTGAGAAAGAGTACGGTACTGCCAATCTTCAGCCCTTTACCGTTGTGCTCAAGGCGACCTCGTATAAGGAGGTTCCTGTCAATGCTGTTTCTTCTGATGCTGCGCAGGAGCTTGTGCGGGAAATGTATTTCCGCAGTGACGCCATTGAGTTCACGGACGATGATGTGACAAGCATTGAGTCGTTTGTTGATGGTGAAGATTACGGTGATGGCGTTGCGCCGGAGTTCCTGCCCCTCCTTCAGATGGTGAGGATCATCCGCTACACGAATGCGCCGGATGAGGAACTGGCAGAGATTTTGGATAAGGTTATCACCGTGGTCTTTAGTTCCGACGACTAATCTACCGGCAAAAAAGGAGGTCCCTATGAGAGTTTACGGAGATAATCTCATCATTGCTGTTGATGCCGGTTATGGGAACTTCAAGACTGCAACCTGTTCCTTCCCGACCGGTATCATTAAGTATGATGCCAAACCGTATTTCAGAGAAAACCTGCTCACCTATAACAACAGCTTCTATATCATAGGAAGCGGCCATAAGGAGTTTACCGACCGGAAGATCATCGACGAGGACTATTATTTGATGACGCTTGCGGCAATCGCCAGAGAGTTGAGTACGCAGCGCCTCACCGGTGGCAAGATTCTTCTTGCTGTCGGCCTGCCACTGACCTGGCTTTCCAGCCAGCGCACGGAATACAGGAATTATCTGCTTAGAAACAAAACAGTAGACTTCAACTTCCGAGGTACGGACTACCACATCGAGATTGCGGATGTAATGGTATTCCCGCAGGGCTACGCAGCTATCGCAGAACACCTTGGAGAGTATCGGGATGTGAACATCATTGCCGACATCGGCAACGGGACGGTGAACCTGCTCCGTGTGGTTGATCGGAAGGTGGATGTGCGCTCCATGACCACAGAGGCTTGCGGTGTAAAGGACTGCGTTGTGTCTATGCGAATGGCCCTGGCCAATGAGCACAGCGGAGCAAGGGTTGATGATTATATCATGGAGCGCATTGTCCGCAACGGCACAGCACGGATCGACGATGGATACCTGAAAACGCTGACTCGCGCGGCAGAACGCTACACCGACGACCTGTTTCGGCGCTTTCGAGAGTATGGCTACAATGAGAAAACCATGCGTCTGTTCGTTCTTGGCGGCGGGAGCTGCCTTGTCAAGAACTTCAGCAGCTTCGACCCGGACCGCGTGATTGTCAATACTGACATTCATGCAAACGCACGCGGATACGAGTGGCTTGCCTACGAGCGGCTGCGGAAGGGCGGCACGAAATGAGAAACCTAAATCAGATCAAAGTCTATCTGAATGCTGACCATGAAGAGGACCGGCGCATACTGGACTTTCTCCCTTATGCCGGCGTATCCACGAGCAAGGCGTTCAAAACGGCGATGCTTCGGTATATCGACTATAAGAACGGCGACTACCAAAGTGACCCATTCCTTCAGGCAGTGAGAAAAATCATCCGAGAGGAGCTGAAGGAAGCGCAGATCCAAGTCGTAAGCCAGCAGGCGGGCGCATCTACGCAACCCGATGATGCCGATATTGAGGTTGATCCGCTCGCTTTTCTCGATGAGCTGGAAAACATGGCCCAGAATTAAGTGATTTTGGGCCTACTTTTTCCGCCGCGAACAGCATTTTTGGCAGACTGGGCCTACTTTTTTACGAATACGGGCCTACGTTCTTGTTGTTTTCAACAGATGAGAGCAATCACCTTGGAACGAATGCGAATTTGGTTCTTGCCAATGAACTTCACACATCACGCCTTCATAGAAAGAGGCTATTCCTCTATGGGGATGAAAAATCCCCCGACTGAATCAGGGAGGCAGAATGGGTGGAGCAATCTTGGCAAGCAACGTCTTTGTCCGTACAAAGACCGCTTGTTAGGGGCAGAACCCCTAAAACCCCTGCTGCACTGACCGGAACCGGGCATAAAAAAGCGTCCGCAAGAACGGACGCTTGATAGAGAGACAGTGTGGTCATGGTTCTCCAAGCTGACGCTTACAGAAAGCTTTGAGAACCGGTATATCATTTGTAGCAACATTCCATACGATGCTCAGACGTACTTCGCCGTAGTCGTGTGCAATGATGTTGCGCATTCCTTTTACCGCTGGCCAGTCGATCTCATCCCGCGTTGCAGAACGGAGTTCCTCCGAGAGTTTTGCAACCAACTCCCCGATTTGAAGGATGCTAAACGCAATCGCATATTGCGCCATCTTCTCAGAAAGAAACTGCTCATAGGAATGGCAGACACGGACGAGGGCGTCCTCAATATCTTCACAGTAATCGAGAATGTGTTCAAGACGCTGGATGTCATGCCGCTCCATAAATCATTCTCCTTTCGCGGGACACCGCCTCCCGGAAGTGAAGCTGGCCGCGCCTCGTGGTCGGAACGGCGAGGCTGTCCATCGTTACGATGTCAACGCTGACACCCAAAGCGCCCTCCAAATCGTTGTATAAGCTGACAAAGTTCAGCCCACGGATCACTGAGCCGGTTAAATCCACCAGCAGATCAATGTCGCTCTCTGCAGTGGCTTCACCTCTGGCGTAAGAGCCAAAGAGATAGACCGCAGCCAGACCGTATTTTTGTGCCACGGGAGTGACCCGGCGTGTGATTTCGTCGATGGTATAGGGAAGCATGAGATCACCCCTCTCTGTGCCTAGTATAACCGAACCACACAAAGGAATCAACTATAATTCATTTTACCCGAGGAGGAATGACTTTGACAACCAGAAATTGCAGATTCGAGCTTCGGCTCTCCAAGAGCGAACTGTCCGAACTGACGAAGAAGGCCCGCAAGGCACACTTGACCAATGCGGGCTTTATCCGTCGCGCCGTCCGTGACGTGGAGGTCAAAGAAGCCCCGCCCGTGGATGTGCCCCTCCTCATCCGGGAGGTCCGTCGGGTGGGCTATAACATCAACCAGGTTTTGAAAATCGCCAACGCCCAGGGCCTTGTGGACGTACCGCAGCTCCGAAAGGCGTTGGAGGAGAACCGGGCCCTGGTAAAGAAGCTCACCGACGTATATGCCATGGCGGAGGACTGAAATGGCCGTCACGTCCATCTGGCCCATCAACAGCCCGCCAAGGAAGGTTATAGATTACGCCCTGAACCCGGACAAAACCACGGAACAGGTTTCAGAGGCGATGGCGGCCCTCCATACCATCAACGGCGTGGTGGAGTATGCCGCCGATGAGATGAAAACGGAGACCCGGTCCTATGTGACCTGCCTTAACTGTACAAGCGAAGAGACCGCCGCTGAGGAATTTATGGAGGTCAAGAGGTTCTGGGACAAGCTGGACGGGCGGCAGTGCTTTCATGGGTATCAGTCCTTCCGAGCCGGAGAGGTGGACGCGGAAACCGCCCATGCCATCGGCGTTGAACTTGCTACCAAGCTGTGGGGAGACCGATTCCAGGTGGTGGTAGCCACCCACTGCAACACAGGAAATTATCATAATCATTTCGTGCTTAACTCCGTTTCCTGGCTGGACGGCTACCATTTCGACAACCGTCCCGAGGATTACCAGGCCATGCGGGAACTGTCCGATACTCTTTGCCAGGAATATGGGATCTCTGTGATCGAGAATCCGGGTGGTCACGGGAAGAATTATGCGGAGCATCAGGCAGAAAAGGAAGGTCGCCCTACCAACCGAGGTATGATCCGTGCTGACATTGACCGGGCCATCGCCGCCAGCGTGACCCGTGAGGAATTTTTCAGCGTCCTGGAGGAGATGGGCTATACCCTGAAACTGTATAAGAAGAACGGCGATTGGCTGGAGTACCCAGGCCTGAAGCCGCCGGGAGCCAAAGGCTTCTTCCGATTCCACAAGCTGGGGCAGGGGTATGACCTGGATGAGATCGACAGGCGCATCCTGAAAAACCTCCGCAGGACTGAGCCTTTCCCGGAGGCAGAACAGGAGCAGGTTGCGGATCACCGGAAACGGGACCCGCCGCCCCTGTACCACCGGCAAAAGCCGACGCTGTATCGGCTCTATCTCCGATACTGCTATGAACTCCACATTATTGAGAAGCATCCGGCATCCGTTCAGCGGGTGTCTTTTTTTATGCGGGAAGATCTGGCCAAGCTGGATCGGCTGGATGCACAGGCCCGCCTCTTGGCGAAGGAGAAAATCACCAGTGTCGAGGATCTGATCGGGTATCAGAAGGAGCTGACCCACGCCATTGAAACGCTCACAAACAAGAGAGCCGATCTGCGAAACGAGGTCCGTAGGCTGCAACGGCAGCATGATCCTATCGCGGCAGAGGCGGTAAAAAGCCAGGTCTCTGAAATCACAAGTAAACTGCGGGAACACCGAAAGGGGGTGAGATTATGTGACGAGATCCTTCTCCGCTCCGCCCAGACGAGGGAGGAACTGGAGTATCTGTTAGACCAGCAGGACCAGGGAAAGGAGGTAGACAACCATGAGTTATTCAGGCGACGCGGCGGAACAGGTCGTGCGAATGACGTTGGAGGGCGCTGAAGTTGCCGCCAAGATCAGTGGGCAAGGTGCCAAACAAGTGGCGCTTCTGCTGTATGCCGTCCTAAAGGACCAGAAGAAAACCAAGGGGAAAGCCCGCCTGACCAGTATGCTCCGCACCGGGAAGGAACTGAAGGTCTTTGCCGTCAAGGATGAGGATCTGGTGAAATTCAGCCGGGCGGCCAAGGAGTATGGCGTCCTGTACTGCGTCCTCAAGGACCGGGACGCAAAGGACGGCCTCACGGACGTGATGGTCCGGGCGGAGGACGCCAGCAAGGTCAACCGCATCTTTGAGCGATTCAAGCTGACCACCGTGGATATGGCCTCGGTCCGCAGCGAGATCGAACGGGCCAGAGCAAGCCGAGGCGAAAAGGAAGTCTCGGAACCGTTCACACCGGCGCGCAGCCAGGAGGACATCTTCCTGGATGCGATCATGGCAAACCCCAGCAAGGAAGAACAGCAAAACCCTACGCAGGCGCGGGAGAGGAGATCACCTCAGTCCGAGCGTTCCTCCGAGCGCAGCGGGAACCCCGGAGCAGGAAAGGACCAAGGCCCAGGCCGTGAGGCGGCCCGTCCTTCCGTCCGACAGGAGCTGAAGGATATTCGCGCTGAATTGGACCGGCGATCCGAAACCCGCGCCAAGACGCAGCAGTCCTTGGAGCACAAGTCTCCAGGGAAGAAGAAAAAACGGAAGGAGCGATGATCCCATGGATGATCTGTATGAACTGTTTGATATGCAGGAAGCGCCCGAAGAAGCGGCGCTCACACCCTTCGATATGGACGAGTACAAGGCCCGGAAGCAGGCGGAGCGGGATGAAGTGTACGGCCTCATTGAGACCTCCACGGAAAAGATGCAGAACAGCGGGGAACTGTTTCAGGACTATCTGGATGTGCAGGCCCGGCTGGATCGGTACTCCGTCAGCAACGCCATCCTGATCGCCGCCCAGAAGCCGGACGCCACTGGTCCGCTGAAATCCTTCGACGAGTGGAAGGCGGAGGGCGTCTATGTCCAGAAGGGCGAGCGAGCCATGTCCATTTTGGAGCCGGGGAGAGAGTACCAGAAGGATGACGGCAGCGTCCGTGTCAGCTATAACGTGAAGAAGGTCTTTGATGTGACCCAAACGAATGGCCGACAGCGGTCCACCCCTACCGTCACCAGAGATGAACGTCTGCTGCTGAAGGCGCTCATCTCCCGCACCCATGCCCCCTGTGACATGCGGCCCAGCGATAACGTTCCCGAAAATATGAACGCCATCTATCGACCGGAGGACCGGACCATCTATGTCCGTACCGGTCTGGATGGCCCCAGCATCTTCCGGGCGCTGGCCCAGGAGTTGGCCCACGCCCACATGGACAAGGGCGACGGGTATCTGCGGAACGAGAACAACAATGCCGCCTACTATGCGTCCTATATCCTTTGCAAGCGGTACGGCGTGTCAACGGACCTGTATCGGTTTGACGCCATCCCCAGCCGCTACACCAATATGGAGCCGAAGGCGTTTCGAGCAGAGATGAGCAAGATTCGTGACGTTGCCGGCCAGATCTCCCGCGATATGAACCGGGTGCTGGAAACCCAGGAGCGCACCAAGAAGGAGCGCAGCGGGGACGCTCGGTAAGGGGGCCGCAGTATGGCAAGGAATGATCGTGTGCTCTCTCTCAACCAGGATGAACACAGCCTGATGGTGAACGGCCTAAACTATTTCCGAAAGGCCCTGGAGGAACAGGGACTGCCCACCGAAGATGTGGAGGACCTGCTTTTCAAGGTGATCGACGCGCCGGGAAGGCAGGGAAAGTGGTGGCAGGACCGTGAAGCAAGATAAGTTTGACCGGGGACACCGTATCTTCTATCTCTTCGGTGCTCTCCTGGCGGTCTGGCTGGCCCTGCTGATCGCCCCGGCCTTGGGCGGTGGTTTGGCGGGATTCCTGGAAAATTCGACGGAATTGTTTTCCCATCCCCTCCGCATCCATCTGTGCGAGGACAGCCCAAAAACTGTCCTCGCATTTATTATCCTCTACGGAATGGCTGTTGGGATCTATCTCTCAAACGATAGGAATTACCGGCGGCGGGAGGAACACGGCTCGGCTAAATGGGGCTCGCCGGGCCAGGTGAACAAGAAGTACGCCAACCGAGAGAGAACAGAGAATAAGATACTGACCAGAAATGTGTCCATCGGCCTGGATGGACGCAAGCACCGGCGGAATTTGAATGTCCTGGTCTGCGGCGGCTCCGGTGCCGGCAAGACAAGGTTCTATGCCAAACCCAACGTAATGAACGCCTGTACCAGTTATGTGTGCCTGGACCCCAAGGGCGAACTGCTGCGGGACACCGGAGGGCTCCTGAAAGAGCAGGGCTATGACATCAAGGTCATTGACCTCATCAACATGGAGAAAAGCCATTGCTATAATCCCTTCGTGTACCTCCACAGCGACAACGACATCCAGCGGCTTGTAACCAACCTCTTTAAGAACACCACGCCAAAGGGCAGCCAGAGCCAGGACCCTTTCTGGGACCAGGCCGCGACCATGCTCCTTCTGGCGTTGGTGTTCTATCTGCATTATGAGGCCCCGGAGGATGAACAGAATTTCCCGATGGTCATGGAGATGATCCGCTCCGGGGAGGTCAAGGAGGACAACGACGAGTATCTGTCTCCGCTGGATATTCTGTTCCAGCGTTTGGAGATGAAGAACCCGGAGCATATCGCCCTGAAATATTATAAGAGTTATCATTCCGGCAGCGGCAAGACCTTGAAGTCCATCCAGATTACGCTGATCTCCCGGTTGGAGAAGTTCAACCTGGATTCTCTGGCCAGTATCACGCAGAATGATGAGCTGGAATTGTGGAGCCTGGGGGAGAAGAAAACCGCCATCTATGCGGTGATTCCCGACAATGACAGCTCCTTCAACTTCATTGTTGGGATGCTCTACACCCAACTGTTCCAGCAGCTCTACTACCAGGCCGATGTGGTCCACGGCGGTAGGCTCCCGGTCCATGTTCATTTTGTCATGGACGAGTTTGCCAACGTCGCCCTTCCCGATGAGTTTGATAAACTCCTTGCCACCATGCGAAGCCGGGAGATCTCCGTCAGTATCATCATCCAGAACCTTGCCCAACTCAAGGCTCTGTTTGAAAAGCAGTGGGAGAGTATCGTCGGCAACTGCGATGAGTTTATCTATCTGGGCGGGAATGAACAGAGCACCCACGAATATGTCTCCAAGCTGCTGGGCAAGGAGACCATCGACATGAACACTTATGGCCAGTCCCGCGGCAGGAACGGAAACTACTCCGTCAACTGGCAGCTGACGGGCCGTGAATTGATGACCCCGGATGAGGTGCGTATGCTGGACAACCAGTATGCGCTCCTTTTTATTCGCGGGGAACGTCCTGTGCGGGATTTGAAATATGACATTCTCAAGCACCCCAACGTGGCCTTGACCACCGATGGGGGCGCGGCTCCCTATGAGCATGGCGTAGACACTCGCAGTATCGCTGCGATCTCCATTGATCCCCAGCTTCTCAATGAAGCTGTTAATATAAATGAACCTGTCCACCATTATGAACTTCTTGCCAGCGAGGAACTGGAAGAAAAAATCCAAATCATGGAGGCAAAACGAAATGAAGAAAAGAAAACGTAAGAATAGGCCCCGTGTTCCCGACCGGGCCAGGAAGGGATTCTCCTGGTATGCCGCCGCGGTCTGCGTTCTCGCAGTCGTTGGCGGCACCGCTTTGTCCGCCCAAGCCGCCGGTGATCCGCTGGTTGTGGTGAACAACCTGTCCACATTCATCTTCGGCTTGATCCGGGCAGTGGGTATTATCCTCCTGGGCTGGGGTATCGTCCAGGTGGGCCTGTCCCTCCAAAGCCACGATCCGTCCCAACGGTCCAACGGCTTTCTGACCCTGGCCGGCGGCATCGTGATCACATTCGCCAAGGAGATCCTGGACCTGATCGTAGGGTGAGTTCCATTGATCCGAGCATTCGGGCTGGCCGGCCTATAACCGGCCAGCCCAAGGGAGGTGATGGGAATGTCGGATAATTGGGTCGTTCAGAATCTGGAAAACTCCCTGGATGTCTGGAACGGCAAGCTGACCGAGATATGGCAGCTCATCACACAATCCCCGCAGTCCTTCCGGGGCGGCACGATCTGGAATGTCGTAGTCAACATCCACGGCGGCTTACAGGCCATTGGCTATGCGCTGCTGGTTCTGTTTTTCGTCGTGGGTGTAATGAAAACCTGCGGCAGCTTTGCGGAACTGAAGAAGACGGAACACGCCGTCAAGCTGTTCGTGCGCTTCGCCTTGGCCAAGGGGGTCATCACCTACGGCATGGAGTTGATGCTGGCGCTCATCGAGATCGTCCAGGGCATCATCTCCAACATTATGAACGCCGGGGGCTTTGGTCAGCCCAACGCGACGACCCTGCCAAGTGAAATTGTGAAAGCCATAGAGGACTGTGGTTTCTTTGAGAGCATCCCATTGTGGGCGGTCACGCTGATCGGCGGCCTGTTCATCTGGGTGCTCTCCTTTGTTATGATCCTGAGCGTCTACGGGCGCTTTTTCAAGCTCTATATGTACACGGCAATCGCGCCCATTCCGCTATCGACCTTCGCGGGCGAACCGACCCAGAACGTGGGCAGAAGTTTTCTGAAAAGCTACGCGGCGGTATGTCTGGAGGGCGCAATTATTGTATTGGCCTGTATCATCTTCTCCGTGTTCGCCAGTTCGCCGCCCACGGTAGCCACGGACGCAGCAGCGGCCACGATGGTCTGGAAGTATATCGGGGAGTTGGTCTTTAATATGCTCATCCTCGTCGGAGCGGTGAAGATGTCGGACCGCATCGTCCGCGAGATGATGGGGCTGTAAAAGGAGGGAACTTTTTTGGAAGTCAAAATCAACCGGGAAATTCGCAACTACACCGAATCTATGTTCTTTGGGCTGTCCATGCGGCAGTTCATTTTTTCTGCCCTGGCCGCCGGCGTCGCCGTGGTGCTGTATTTCGTCTTGAAGCCCATCGTGGGCATGGAGACCGTCTCCTGGGTGTGTATCCTGGGGGCGGCTCCCTTTGCCGCCATGGGATTCATCACCTACCACGGCCTGACCGCCGAGCAGTTTCTCCTGACCTGGTTCCGGTCTGAAATCCTGGAGCCGAAAGAACTGCGATTCGAGCCGACAAACCTCTACTATGAGGCGCTGCGGGACACCATTGACCGGCATCAGAAGGAGGCGTTGAAGCACTATGATGAAAACGCTGCGGCGAGTCCGTAATCAGGATAAGGAGCGGTACAAGGTGCCTCGCAAGGTACAGGAGATCATTCCGATCAAGCGTATCTGGAATGACGGCATTTTTCTTGTGGGGAATAACTTCACCAAGATGTACCGCTTCACCGACATCAACTACCTTGTGGCCAGCCGGGAGGACAAGGAGACTATGTTCCTTGCCTACTCCGAATTGCTGAACAGTCTGGACAGCGGAGCCACAACAAAAATCACGATCAACAACCACCGCATCAACAAACGGGATTTTGAAGATGCGATCCTCATGCCCCTCCGGGACGATGATCTGGACGTGTACCGCCGTGAGTACAACCAGATGCTTCTGGATAAAGCTATGGGGAGCAACGGCATCTCCCAGGAAAAGTATTTCACGGTTTCTGTGCAGAAGAAGGATGTGGAAGAAGCCCGCGCCTATTTTGCCCGGACAGGTGCGGACCTGGCCGCGCATTTCTCGGCTCTGGGTGCCAAGTGCGTGGAACTGAACGCCTCGGAGCGGTTACAGGTGCTCCACGATTTCTACCGCGCTGGGGAAGAGAGCGGCTTCACCTTCAACGCCAGGGATATGGCCAGGAAGGGGCATAGCTTCAAGGACTATATCTGCCCGGATTCTGTGGAAAAACACAGTGACTACCTGAAACTGGGCGAGAAGTATTGTCGGGTCATTTTCCTGAAAGACTATGCCTCCTATATCAAGGACACCATGGTCTCGGAACTGACCGATATGAGCCGGAATATGATGCTCTCCATTGATGTGATCCCCATTCCCACGGATGAAGCGGTTCGGGAGGTGGAGAGCCGGCTGCTGGGCGTGGAAACCAACATCACCAACTGGCAGCGCCGCCAGAATAAGAACAACAACTTCTCTGCTGTGATCCCCTACGACATGGAATTGCAGCGGAAGGAGAGCAAGGAGTTTCTGGATGACCTGACCACCCGCGACCAGCGGATGATGTTGGCGGTCATTACCATGGTCCACATGGCGGATACGAAAGAACAGCTTGACGCAGATACCGAGGCCATCCTCTCCACGGCCAGAAAGCATATGTGCCAGATGGCGCCGCTCAGGTACCAGCAGATAGACGGTCTAAATACCGTACTGCCCATCGGGGCCAGGAAGATCAACACCTTCCGTACGCTGACCACCGAGAGCCTGGCCGTGTTCATCCCCTTCAAGGTCCAGGAGATCATGGACCGGGGCGGTATCTATTTCGGGGAGAACGCCATTTCCCATAACCTTATTATGTGCAACAAGGCCAACCTCCTGAACCAGTCGGCCTTCCTGCTTGGCGTCCCCGGTTCGGGTAAATCCTTCAGCGCCAAGGAACTAATCACGTTCCTGATCCTGAACACCGACGATGATATTCTCATCTGTGACCCGGAGGGCGAGTACGCACCCCTGGTCCAGGCCATGGGCGACCGGGGCAGCGTGATCCATGTCAGCGCAGGCGGCAGGGATCGGCTCAATGCCATGTATATGGTGGACGGGTACGGAGAGAACAATCCCATCGTGGTCAAGTCTCAGTTCATCCTGTCCCTGATCGAGCAGATCGACAACAAGGGCGTCGGACCCCAGCAGAAATCCATCATCGACCGCTGTATCACCATTGTGTATCAGGAAGCAGCAGAGACCGGCATCGTGCCAACCCTTACCACGCTCCGGGAGAAGTTGCTGGAGCAGCCGGAACCGGAGGCCAAGCAGATCGCCCTGTCTCTGGAGCTCTACACCACCGGTTCCCTGGACATCTTCGGGAAGCAGGGCAACGTGGATATGGATAAGCGGATTGTGGTGTTCGACATCCATGGTCTGGGAGCTCAACTCAAGCCCGCTGGTCTGCTGGTTATCACAGATACGATGCTCAACCGCGTGACGGTGAACTGGAAGAAGGGCAAGCGGACCCATGTATTCATCGACGAGTTCCATGTGGTCTTTGAGAACGAGTTCTCCGCGGCCTTCTTCAACAGCGCCTGGCGACAGTTCCGCAAGCGGAACGCCTACCCCACGGCCATCACCCAGAACGTGGAGTATCTGCTGGATTCCGTTCAGGCCAGTACGATGCTGTCCAACTCGGAGTTCATTGTGATGCTCAACCAGGCGGCCTCTGACCGGGCCAAGCTGGCAAAGCTGCTGAACATCTCCAATGAGCAGATGAGCTATATCACCAACGCGGATGCCGGATGCGGTCTTATCAAGTACGGCAGCGCCCTGGTGCCGTTCATCAACCGATTCCCCAAGAACACGAAGCTCTATGAGCTTATGACCACCAAGCCCGGCGAGGGGTCTTTTGCGCAGGTGGCGTCGTAACGCTGCGCCCTTGAATCCGAGGAGGTGTGAGCGGTGAGTAAGATCAAAACCCGAGAGACCCGAAAGAACATCAAAACCCTGGACAAAGCCGCTGTCGCCGCGGAACGGATGAAGGATTCCTTTGTCCGTTCCAAGGAGACAGCGGCAAAGCTGTCGGAGGAAGGGCAAGGCTCCCCTAACGAATACGCAGGAGATAAGGTCCAGCAAACCGCAGCGGATAGTGCCCGTGACGCCGCCTATCTCGTGGCTGAACAGGGAAAAAGGCTGGCTGTCAAAACTCGGGACGCAATCCGCAATCGGTCAGCCGAAGCCACACAGGAGCCCGAGGGACATTTCTTCGGGAGTGCGCCGGAAAGGACCGTTCCAAGCCAGGAAACACAGATTGAACGAGCGAGGCTGTACGCGAAACAGGCGGCCCAAAGCAGGGCTGCCGATCCACAGCGTCAGCCGAAAACCCTGGAGCAATCTGTGGGCAGACAGACGAGCATTAAAACCGTGGAGAGTGCTGCTGCGGAGAGTAAACCGTCACCTATGAAGCAAGGACGGCAAATGGCAATCAATCAGGCCAAGATCAGGGCGAAGGAACGGCAGGCGGCTAAAACAAGAGAAATGTCGGCATCCCAAGCAATGGGGAACAAAGCAGAACCTCCGGCCTATTCCCCGAGTGGATATAGCCCTTCAACGCAGCCAAGCAGCATTCGCCAGAGAGAATCTCTGACCGATTCTGGGCGGGTGAAACGGTCTCAGCAGCATGCTGTAAAGACGATCCGTGAAAGAGACCGTTCCCTGAAACGTTCCTCCCGCTCTATAGGGCGAAGAGAAGGCAGACCGAGCAACGGACCAAGGAGGTTTACCCAAAAGGGGATCAAAACCTCAGAACAAACGTCGAGAGCAACCATCAAGACTGCCCAAGTCTCTGCTATGAGAGCAAGACAGGCCACACAGAGCGCGGCGGTCACAGCCCAGCGAACTGCCCAGGCGAGCCGGGCGGCAAGAGCGGCAGCGGTCACGACAGCAAGGGCGGCATCGAAAGCGGCCAGAGAAATGGCTCGTGCCATAGCGACAGCGGCAAGGAGCCTGTTCACAGCCTTTGCCGCCGGAGGTCCTGTAGCAATGATCGTGGTCGTCCTCATCTGCCTGATCGGTCTTATCGCCGGGTCCTGCTTCGGCGTCGTCTTTGCCTCAGAGGACAGTGGCACCGGGCTCACCCTGCAAAGCGCTGTCCTCCAAATCAACGGGGACTTTTCCGGTCGAATCGAAAATGTCAAGAAAGACTACGAGGGCAGGTATGATTCGGTTGAGCTGATTAACGCAGACGGCATCACGAACTGGCCGGATGTGATCGCTGTCTACGCGGTAAAGTCTACGACAGACAAGGACGCAGCGGAAGAAGTGGCAACTGTGACCCAGAAGAAGATCGATCGGTTGCGGGAGGTGTGCTGGGACATGAATCCGATTACTGCCAAACTTGTGGCGGGAGAGGAGAGTACCGTCCTGCAAATTACAGTGACTGCAAAATCTTATACGGATATGATCGAGGAGTACAGCTTCGATGAGGACCAGAAGAAGATGGTTACAGAGCTGATGAACTCCTGTCTTCTGGATAAGTACAAGAACCTCACGACACCAGCAGAAGTGGAAGGCGACTTCCCAGCGATTGAAGGGACAGGCGGCTATATCTGGCCATTGAACGGATATACCAGAACATCTTCGCCCTTTGGGTATCGCATTTGCCCGTTCCACGGACGAGAGCTCCACGGCGGAGTCGATATTCCCGCACCATATGGCACAGCAGTCCATGCGGCCAAGAGCGGAACGGTGGTGAAATCCACCTATGGTTCTTCTTATGGGAACCACATCATCATCGCTCACGGCGACGGCACCCGGACCCTGTACGCCCACATGTCTGCCCGGCTGGTGTCGGTTGGGCAGACAGTTTCCCAGGGTCAGACCATTGGCAAGGTTGGTTCGACCGGCAGCTCCACGGGGAATCATCTGCACTTTGAGACCTGGACGGGAAGCAGCAGTTCGTCCAGGGTAAATCCGATGCGGTATTTCTGAACCGGCTAGAGCTGGCCTCTTACAAATATTTAGGGGCCAGCTCTTCAGCTCCCTGCGTGATATCAGGGTTCCCTCCTTCATCGCCAAGGCCAATCTGAACTGCTTCGACATCGAATACGCAATCGTCATCTAAGGCGTTGGCGACCTTTTTATCCTTTGCGTAAAGTTTGCTCATTTGTAGCCTGTGTATGCTGTTCTTCTTTCGACCGTTGTACCCAAAAGAAAACAACCGACTGAATATATATTACAATCTGCTTTATCATATTTTTATGATTAATTGTAACATTATCGGTTTTGAATTGTCAAGAAAAGTAGATTCGGAAAGCACACAAATGTGGCAGGGAAGGATTTTTAAATTCTTCGCTCACTCCGCCTGCAAAGATCGGTGGCTACGCTGCCAGCCCTAGGGCAGTGTCCTGAAACTGCTTTTGAGGCAGTCCGTCGAGATTGGTGAATATTCCGGCGCTAGGAAACCTCCGGTCCGGTAAAGCGGGTACCGTCATTCCGGCGTTTTGGAAACCGCGATTCCGGTAAAATGGAAACCGCCGCCGAGCGAAAGAGCCTGTCTAATTCTGTCGAATCTGTCTATTCGTGTCTAATACGTTGTCGAATAATGACGTACACCGTAGCCTGAAACCACCAAATCATAGAAAGGTGGTTTCACAAATGAACGCAGTAGAACGTGCCATTATGTCCATCGGAGGGCATCTGTACAGGAGTTGCTACCGAGATTTGTGCTGGGCGATTTATATCGCAATGGTGTTTTTTCCGGAGCCCCTGCAAATGAAGTTCATCGTCGCGGAAGTATGCGAGAGAACGAACAAGGCTTCCCCCAAAACTGTGTGGCGCTCCATTGCGCGTGCGGTAGAAGATCTGTGGGATAGCGGCAATCTAGATATTCTTTGTTCTTACTGCCGCAACTGGAGATGGTACCGTCCTAAGCCCCAGGAGTTTATCTATGTTATAGCGTTTGTGCTTAGAGATGAGGCGCCGGGCGGTGAATAATACAGAATACTTCGTCACAGGGCCGAGTCTCGACTGTATGTACGGTATCGCCGCCATAGATCACGTGACCGGGGAGAAAGCAGTAGCTATGCACTTTCTGGCACATCAGGCAGAGGCGGAACAACTGGCAGAGGCCCTCAGTAAAGAACAGCGGACCATATCAGATTTTTGCCAGTCTTTCCTGGATGGAAGCCTAGTAGAAGCAACATAGGAACGGGAGTCCTTCCTTAGGAGGCGGGCCGCCGCCTTGCAGAAGCGTTTGTTCTCTGTAGGGCAGCGGCCCCGGTCCCATCATTCACTTAGACTCTTGTCCAAACCGTACACCTCCCGCATAGAGCGGTAGTTCGCCGGATCAGTGGGGACGATATTAATCTTGTAAGCGTCGTGCTTAATCCTGTCCAGAATCGCCTCCGCCAAGGGGCTGTCATCACCGCCAAGCTGGTCATACCAGCCGCTGTCGTGGTACTGAGAGCAGAAGATAGTAGAAGACTTCTTCCTCCGTGCATGGAGCAGTTCCAGAATGTCATGCTGTTCCATCTCTGTGGGCTTCAGCAGGAGCCACTCGTCCAGGATCAGCAGTCGAGGATTGGCGTACTTCATCAGGACCTTCTTGTAATTGTTCTGCGTCCGGGCCATCTCCAGATCCAGCAGCAGGTCCGGGAGACGGATGTACCTGGTCTTGAAGCGCTGCTTGTAGGCCTCCATACCCAAAGCACAAGCCATATAGGTCTTGCCGCTTCCCGTGGCCCCGGTAATGAAGATATTTCGATACTCTGTAATGTATTCACAGGTAGCCAGCCGCTCAATCAGTGTCCGGTTCAGCTTCCGACCCGAGGTGTAATCAATGGCGGAGATATGCGCCTCCGGCTGGTCAAAAGCGGCACCCTGAATGAGCCTCTTCAAGCTGTTGTTCCTGCGGTTGGTGTATTCCGCATCCACCAGCATTCCAAAGCGATCCTCAAAGGGGACCTCCTGCATCTGAGGGTCATTCACCTGAATGAGGAAGGCGTCAGACATAGCGCTCAAACGCATCTCCAGAAGCTTGTCCACAGTAATCTGATTCGTCATGTTCTTCACCTCCGGTAGTAATCCGAGCCCCGGGTCAGAGCGTAGGGATTGGGTTCAGCGCAGTCGTCCTTCTCTTCGGCAAGAGTCTTGTCCCGTCCGGCAGCAAGGATATCCTTCACATTCTTATAGCTGGGAGACGAAGTATAGCTCAGAGCCAGGGCACATGCGTTCTCCAAACGCTTTGGAGAATACTTGTCCGCAAGCTTCAGGAGCCCCATACAGCTTCTATAGGACTGCTGTTCAACGCGCTGAGAGGTGAGAATGGCGTTTACAATGGTGGCGGTGCTGGGACCAATCTGAGCGCCCCAGCGACGGAAACGGTCGCCGTTCCACTCCAGATATTTCTGGTGGTCTTCCGGCATATGTGCGGTAACCGTGCTGTACTGTCCTTTCCTTCCATACAGACGGCGGTGAGAGGCAATACGAGCCTGCTTGTAGAACACTTCAATCGTGGAGGCCGTGACCCGGACATCCACCTTGCGCTTAATGTACTCGTGCGGAACAGAATAGTACATGCTCTCCACGGAGATGTGGTAGTTGAATTGCACCGTCGCCTGCTTCCACTCAGCCAATTCATAACGAGTCTGCGGCAGGGGTGTCAGCAGCGGGAACTCCTCTTCTTTATAAATCTCGTACCGGGTTCCTTCCTTCTTCTGAAAGGGCTTCCGGCTGAACTCATACAGTTTCTGCCGAATCGTCGCAGTCAGTTCCGCCAGGGAGAAGAACTGCTCGTCCCGGAGAGCGGCGATGATCCAGGTAGAGATAACGCCCACCGTCCCCTCTGCATTGGGCTTGTCCTTCGGGGCACGGACTCTGGCCGGGACAATGGCGCAGTTGTAATGCTCCGCCATCTCATGGTAGACAGCATTGACCTGCGGATCATTCCAATCTCCATTCCGAACCACTGCTGTCTTGCAGTTATCCGGGACGAGGATTTTGGACACGCCGCCGAAGTATTCAAACATATGGATGTGGGCGGTGATCCACGGAGCCTGCTGTTCGCTGAGGAACGCTTCCACATAGGGATACTGGCTGTAACTCAGAACCCCAACAAAGATGTGGGCCTTGGTTACTTCGCCTGTATCCGGGTCAATGACGTACGCCGGATCTCCAGCCCAGTCCACTTCAATCTGCTCTCCGGGCTTGCGAGAGATGTGCATGGTAGCACGGCGGCGCTGCTCGTCCTGCTGGATGTAATAGCAGAACTGGGAGTACATCAGGGGCTCCCTGCCGCTCTGACGGCAGGCCTCCAGATACTCCGTCCACAGCAGCTTCTTGTTGACACCGTTCCTCTGGAGCTCCCTGCGGATATAGTCGAAGTCCGGCATCTGCCTGGTGGGGCTGACCTTCGGCGCCTTGGGGAATAGCTTCTCCTCCAGAACAGCGTCCGTCACGGCGTCGTTCAGCGGCCACGAGATACCTTGCTCACCGGCTGCTTTCAAGACCTTGTTTACAGTCTTCTTTGACACACCGCAGCTGGCTGCGATCTCCATCTGGCTGAGATTCATGCTGCGCAATCGAAGAATCTCTCTGTACTGGGTCATATACAGACCTCCCATAATGTATTTGCGCAAAGCGCATGGCAACATTATAGGAGCGCCGACGGACGGTTTCCATTTCACCGGAACGGCGGTTTCCATTCTGCCGGAATCACGGTTTCCATTTCACCGGATTCTCGGTTTCCTTTGAGCGGAATATTCAATTGGCTGTGTACACTATAGGCATCAACTTCAATATGAATGCCAGAAAACAGGTTTTCTGTAAGCAGTTCTGTTGACCAAAGAAATCATTCACGAACTCTAAATCAGCTTCCTGGTTACTATTTGGCGTATAAATGGCTCAATCACTTTTCCTGTGGGATAGGTTTTGTGCAATCGGTCGAAGAAGCCATTCCCTATGGAGAGGGATGCTTGCATCCCTTTCCTCACCCATTGCATAACAGACGATCCCTGTCAAGACCGCCTCTGGCGAGGCGTCAGCCGGTGTCTTGACTGGGATTGGCTGCTATGCTATCAATCCCACAGAAATTGTGATTGACCCGTATAAATTCCAGTTTATGTCATTTCCTTCCAAAGAAAATACACCACGGTAGATCGAGGGCAGTTCTCTTTAGCGGTAAAGGTTAATCCATCCGTTAGACCATTATCGGTAGCCCAGGCGATCGCCTTGCCAGACCAATCACCAGACGTGTCCGCGCCAGCCGATCGCGCTATGAAGGTCAGCATTTGATCATAGGCAAGAGTTCCATTGACATCGAATGCTTGATTGCCTATACCTTTTGTGATATTTTGCTCCGCTGCCCACAACACTGCTTTGTAGTACCAGCTGTTTGTGTCGGTCACGTCAGAGAAGGGAGATGTCATGCTCTGCGGCTCCGGGCAATTGGCTGCTCGCCAAAGGAAGGTCACGGCCTGCGAACGGGTGACTGTATTGGATGGACCGAATTTACCGTTGCCGATCCCTTCGGTAATTTGAGGATCATGGCTGACGGCCCATTTGACTGCGTCAGCGTAATAGGCAGAAGGAGAAACGTCATCGAACTTGGGTGAATTTATGAGTTTGGATGGGTCAAGAACCGGCGCTTGTCCCGAGATTTCAGTGATAGACGCAATAGAAATGGCTTTTCCCTCGATGTAGATCGTGCCTGTATCCCCGGTACCATTCACATGGACTTCACCGGAAATCTGGGCGAGAGACATGACCTTGTCCATCGTTGTTCCGGTGAGCTTTACGCTGTCATGAGTATCATCCAGACCTGATGTCAGTTCCACCGAGTAATCGCACCCAGGTTCTTCAATTTGAACATAGTTCAAGGCGCTGCTGTCATCTACCGCCAGGGAGACGGTGTCCGCAGTGGTCGTAACGGAAACCGCCTGCTCAACATTAACTAGCGTAATATCGTGCTCCTGGCTACTGTCTTCTTGATACTTTACCTGATAAAGATCCGTCGGCAGCCACACGGAAAGTGTATCCGAGCCGCTGGAAACGGTGCCGCCTTCTGTAACGCCTATGTCCAGAATGGGATAGACGTTGCTGCGGCTGGTTTTTACGGTGCCATTCTCCACCGTCGCAATCACATTGTCCTCCACATCCGTAATAACGCTGTTCGCTGTGTCCAGCGTCATCAGAACCATATTGGGATTGTTCCTTCCCCGGTTGCTCCAAACGTTATAGAAGGACGAATAGGGAATGTATGTGATTTTTCCGCCGGTATAACCACTGCCCCAATCATATCTATCGTTCAAGGGGTAATACCAACCAGTATAACTGTTTCCGCTTTTATAAAGGGTGATGTAGCGGTTGGCATTATTGGGGAAGTTGCAGTCGTAAACATAGAGGTGGCTAACGGTGCTGCTGACGTTTTCTAGCTTATACCCCACCAGGGCATGTCCGCTGTCACCGGTATAAACACAAACCACAATGGGATCGCCTCTTCCATTCTGGAAGGCTGTTACAGCACTGCAAAGGGAAGAAAGCTTGTCCATGTTGGCCCAATAGGACTCGGCAATTTGAGAACTCCACCAACTGATCTGCATCGCTTCAATAAACTCTCTAGTGGTCAAACTCCACGATCCGTTTCGGTCAGTTGTCAGAAGATCATAGGGGCGTGTTGCGCTGGAACGGAACGCAGTGACTGTCACATCATTAGGGACATAAAACATACTGGATGTCGTCGCCATCCCATAGCAGCTTCCGCCCCAGGTTTTCTCATTGTTGTATCGCTGCTTCGCGAGAATCGTGTCGCCGTAAATCAGCTTAAACCGCTCCAGCGGGATCTTGTAATTATCGGCATAGCCGAAAGAAGTACTGCTGTTAGAGAACTTATAGGTGAGCTTGTCAAAACTCGTTGCGATCTGAATTCTCGTCCAATGGGCATAAAGCGTTTGGTCTCCATTCAGAAGAAACGTATCCGTTGCGGCCACCTTGCTGCCCCCACTGGCTGAGGTGTACCATCCATCGAAGGTATAGCCGTCGCGGGTGGGTATCGGTAAGGTTCCGTAGGAACTGCCGTAGGTCAGGGCCTTGCTCCGCGTTCCCACTGCGCCTCCGTTGGCGTCAAAGAAAACCGTAAACACCCTGGGGACTAAGGCGGTCCAGTGAGCAAAGAGGGTCTGATTGGCTGCGAGGGAAACGATGGTAGAAGCAGTCACTACGTTGCCGCCGGTCTTCGTTGTGTACCAACCGTCGAAGCTATACCCCTCTCGCGTGGCTGTGGGCAAGGTTCCGTACCGTTCGCCATTGGTTACGGCCATGCTGCTCTGGGATACACTGCCGCCGTTTCCGTCAAACGTGATGGTATAGGTGCTGGCAATGGTTTCTTTTGTCCAATGGGCGTACAGAGTCAGCTTAGGCGTAAAGGGAACAATGGTATCCTCTGTGACTCTGCTGCCGCCAGTCTTAGCTGTAAACCAGCCGTCAAAGCGATAGTCGTCTCGGTAAGCAGCGGGCAGCGTGCCGTAGGGTTTATCATAGGTGACCATCAGAGTCTTTGTCTCGCAGGATCCACCGTTAGGGTCAAGAGAAACGTATCCACCTGCATCCCGCATCCAGTGTGCATATAAAGTATGGGGCGACGGGTTTGTAACTATGGTGTCGGAAGTAACTCTCGTTCCGCCGTCCCTAGCGGTGTACCAGCCTTCGAGCACATATCCACTCCGGGGGATAATCGGAAGATTTCCGTAAGGGGAGCCATAAGTGACCATGATGCCAGGACCGTCTTCGTTAGGTTCAATCTGGACTCCCCAATTGTAGTCCAGTCTGACGAAATACTCCGTTGCTACTTCCACTTGATCCCGATAACGGTATTCCTTCTGCGTGACGCTGCTCTTTACGAACCAGACGAGGCAATCCTGGACGCCCCATCCCACATATGCGGTGCCGTGCCCCTTGTTATAACCCGCTGTGTTGTTGGCATAATTGACGTATCCGCCCTCCGCACATCTGTCGGCGGCGTCGATGGAGGCTTTGTCGGCATAATAAGTATAGTGGAACTCCCCGTACTGAGAGCTGAGGCCATAGCCACCGTAATTACCGCTGATGCTGTAGCTGCGATATTCGCGGATCCCGCCCAGAGATCGGGTTAGGTAGGTAACCATGTTGTAGCCAACAACGACATCCCGCGTCTCGATCTGGCGGCCAGATTGGGAGGCAGGGACTGTCGTGCTCCAACCAGACCAGGGACCATACTCCGTTGCGGCGGAGGCGATCGGGCTGACCAAACTGGCAAGCATGGCCAGCGTGAGTAAAAATGTGACGATCATTCTTCTCATGGTAAGGGCTCCTTTCCTGTTCAAGCGATACTCTGTCATTCTTTCCATCTCGCACCAATCCTTTCTGTCGCTGTATCTGCGGATTATACTGTATATTCGATGGTAACGCGGCCGTGCCAGTTATCCGCGTGAGCATCCCAGGTTACTTGGCAACCCAACGCGTTGGCTACCTGCCGAAGGGGAACCATGGTTGTACCGTGATAGCTGAATGGCTCCGCAGGAAACTGCTCATACATTGTGTCCACATACAGTTGCTTGGAACCAACCCACATCTGCGCGTAGTTCCAGTTCTTTACGCAGATGATATGGGCGAGATATTGTTTTGTAGGGGGTCTGTACTCGACGGTTCCACCAATCGCTTCGACGAACCCGCGCACTGGGACAAACATGGTCCCGCCCTTAATGACTGGGGCTGCACCGCCGCTGGTTAGAGAGTGCCAGTCGCTGCCGGTCCAGTACTGATCATAGTCGACATAGAGATACAGTTCCTTATAGATACAACCCTTCATTGTCACGTGGGTCTCGGAAAAATCCTTCAGGCTGATATCATAGTATGTATGCTTCACTGTGCCCGTGGAGTAGAATTGCCCATATTCGTATCGATTCCGGCTGTCCCACGTGGCGTCTATGATGATCCAACGTCTGTTTAGGCAAATCTCGTTCCAGGCATGGTTTGTCACTCCGGTGCCAGCTAAAGCCCCTGCAGGGTAATGCTCTCCGCGTGAGATCGTATAACCCGAAACCCTTTTAGCGGGGATGCCGGCTGCTCGCATGAGGGCTGCTGTCAGATTTGCATAGCCTTCACAAACATTGATCCGATCGTGGAGCACGTTGACGGCAGAGGTGTCCCGATACTCCGTTCGTCCAAAATACGCGTCATAATCGTAGTAGATGTTTTCGCATACCCAGTCGTGAATTGCCAGAGCTTTGTCCTGGTCGCTGGTCAGGCCGGAGGTGATTGCCTGGGCGACGGCGACAATGTTCGGGTCGTCCGACTGGATGTCACGGGAGGGCAGGAGATAGAACGCCAAGGCGTTTGGGTCTGTGCGCTCCTCCTGGGCAAAAGAAAGGTTTACCTGGTAAGCAGACGGCAGAGAAGTCCCTGAAGTAACCGCCTCAGCCTGGGCTACGGGTGTCATGATGCCAACGAACAGGAGAATAACTACAAGCATACTTCCGAAACGTACAGACAGGCGGTTTGGTTTTGGCATTGGTCCTCCTTTATGACGAATGGTTTGTCCAGGCAAAGACCGGCGCCTCTCATCCGAAAAGTCGGTAAAGAGCCTTGCTTTGCTTGCCGCATGATTTCAAAACAACAAAAAGGGTCAGGTAAAAAGGGCGCAAAAAGCCGATGTTCTGACATCGCGAAAAGAACGTTTCCTTGGAATACGGCTTGTTCGGCTATCAATACATCGGCTAATGACTGTTTGCTTTTTAAATGAACCTCTTGTTTTTCGTGCGGGTTTATTAATTTAGCACACATTAAGGACCTTGTCAAGCAAAAAATTGCAAATTGCGGCGGCAAACGGCCGCTGGTGCGGAGTTGAACGGCCACTCAGCGGAGCCAGCGGCCACTAGCAAAAAATGATTGCAACAGGATGCCCATCCTTCATAATTGTGTCATCCGCGACAGCGGAAATACATTATTTTGGAGGAAGTATGTTAGATTACAAGGACATCATCACAAGGTATTTTGCCTTGGGCATGAGCGGTCGACAAATCGCCGAGGCGCTCAAGGTCAGCAAGTCTGGTGTCAACGAATTCTTACGGGCATTCAAAGAATGTCAGACACTGGGCTACCCTCTCCCGCAGGGGATCACGAACTATGGAATCGCTGAGGCAGTATATGGGAAGAATCCGGCTCTCGGCGGACGGGATCTCAGTTATGAGATGCCGGACTATGGCGCTGTTGAAAAAGAGATGTCTTCCCGGAAGAACATGACCCTGGTGGTTCTGTGGAACCGGTACGCCAAGAAGTGCCGGGACAGTGGGCTGAAGTTCTATTCGTATCGGCAGTTCTGCGAGAACTATGCCAAGTGGTGCGAAGAGAACAAGGAGACTCTTCATTTCAATGCTGTCATTGGCCAGGAGATGGAGGTGGACTTCGCTGGGAAGACATTCCGTTTGGTGGACCGCCTCACCGGGGAGATTACGGAGATCGTTGTCTTTGTTGCTGTTCTTCCGTATTCACAGTACATCTATGCCGAGGGGATGGCTTCTACCAAGGAGCCCCAGTGGATCGAGGTAAATAATCACGCGCTCCAGCATTTCAGAGGCGTTCCTGCCCTGGTCATCTGCGATAACTGCAAGCAGGCGGTGATTGCAAACAGGGATTGGATCTCGCCGGATCTGAACCGGGATTACGCAGAGTGGGCGGAACACAACCACACCGTTATTCTCCCTGCCAAGGTGAAGAAGCCGAAGTACAAAAGCTCTGTCGAAAATGCCGTAGGCATTCTGGAGAAGGGCTTCTTCCATGACATGGAGGAAATGACCTACTTCAGCCTGGAGCAGTTCAACCAGGATCTTTGGCGGCACTTGGAAAAGCTGAACAACGCGCCTTTTGCAAAGAAGCCCCATTGCCGACAGTATTATTGGGAGGAAGAGCACCAGGAACTCATGCCGCTGCCGCTTGTTCCGTATGAATATATGGAACGCAGGGTCGCCAAGGTGTCCTCGGATTACCATGTGCGTTTCGATAACGCCTATTACAGTGTGGATCGTGCCTATCTCCACAAAGAGGTGCTGATCCGAGCAACCGCTTCTGCGGTGAGGGTTTTCTCCAAAGAAGGCGCCTTGATCTGTGAGTGGCCGCGAGCCACTGGCCGGAGCCAGTGGTCTACGGATCCGAATCATCTTCCGGCAAACTACAGGAAGATTTCCGAATGGAACGGAACCTACTTTATTCAAAAGGCCATTCTCAACTCATACGCATCAACCACATTGTACAGTATACTATCTGAGCACATCCCCTCGAAAAAGACATTACCCGGTATGCTGTCCCGGAACACGATGAGCTCATCTTCCATCTGCTCGGCCATTTGTTCAACAATCTTTTTATGCTCAGGGCAATTCTTCTTGAACCATTCGGCAGTCTCTTCCTGTGTATGGCAGCAATCGAATTCGTGCAACTGCTCCGGTGTTTTTCCTTCCGAAATTCTTTCTCCTATCCGGACCTCCAATTCCTCTTGAATAATCTCCGCAAACAACTCCCCCTCTTTTCTCGTCATGAATGCAATCCCAACCCTGATCAATTCCTTTGGAGTAAGTGGATGGAAATCTAACATAGTTCACCTCCAAGTATCATACAAACCATGCAGAGATAATCATCGGACAGTTAGCCAGAAAGATTGAGTTCCTCCCTCCGCTGCGTCCACGTCTTGAGCCACTTTGGTTGTTTTTTCTGCTCATCCAGCTTTTCTGATTCCTCCAAATCCTCTGATGGTATAAATCTAAATTCCAGTTCCTCAGGAATATCCGATGCACTCTCCTGCAACATACTCGGGCTATGTAGAAGGTTCAGAATTTCTCTTGGTGTTAATGCCCGAAGCTCCTCATAGGGCTTGACCAACGTCTCGATGCTATGCCGCTCGACTTCCGCAGCGATCCGCTCCCCATCTGCCTGTTGCTTCGGCCTGTCTACCCGGAGTGTAAAGGGCGCGGTCTGCCGGCCGTCTACGCTGATCGTTGTGATGGCGTTGAAGGCATCCAACCGTGTCAGAGACACTCCCATCGCCGGATCATCAAAGCGAATCGCCGCTACAGCCGCGTCTTTTGGAGAGAGCCTGAACGCACTGAAGTTGGCTGAGTTCGCTTCCAGCGCATCCCGGATCTCTTGGGTCAGCTGCCCCGTGTGCTGGTGGCAGAGAATCATCGAAAGGCCAAACTTTCTGGCCTCCGCCAGCATCCTGGGCATAGGATTGGTCTGGAAGAGCGATGCCTCGTCGACCACTACCAGATGGGTCCGGTTCCGCTGTTTTCTGGCCATAGCCGCATTCCACAGCTTCATCATCTGAAGCGTGCCGACAATCCGAGCCGCATGGGTCCCGATGACGGGAGATGCCAGGTCGATCAGGGTAACAGCATCCGTATCGATCACATTGGGGAAGTCCAGTGCGTTCGCTCCGGCACCAAGGGTTTTCCTCAACTGTTCAACAGAGGTCAACCGCTGGAACTTACAAAGAAACCAGTTCAGTACACTTTGAAAGTCGCTGCACCTGTCCATGCAGTACTCTTGCTGCATTTTCATAAGCACATCCTCCAAATAGTAATCATTGATATTATTGTTTCGAGGCCGCAATCTGCGCCAGTCTATTCCTTGGCACACTCCTCGCTGAATCCATCAGCGGATCATGGCGCTGCTTCCCCGGACGGCCACCCGACGCATTTGCGGATGAACTTGTCAAAGGACACATTCAGCAGAGCAACAAAAAAACCGGTGCATCGCTGAACACTGAGATGGGTACACTCCTCCCAAAGGAGAATTGCAATTCAGTGTTTAGCGATGCACCGGCCGCGTCCGTATAATGGTGTAAATTGAAAACGAAGGAGCCACCGGCTCACCCTTTAGGTATAATGTAGAAGCCAAACCACAAAACCTGAAGGGGGAGAACCAATGGCTCAGCTCAATATT
>Ga0079305_1001486_pt1 | contig 29991 bp, 27 predicted proteins | sample LMS_cellobiose_e_FD_79183 | JGI IMG/M metagenome (GOLD analysis project Ga0079305, IMG submission 79183) | Rumen-fistulated moose microbial communities from Alaska, USA - LMS_cellobiose_enrichment | ecosystem: Host-associated > Mammals > Digestive system > Stomach > Rumen fluid ... | reverse complement strand
TTCTGAAGTATTATAACGCGAACAGCTTCTGACGGGCGTAGACCGCAGCCGGACCTACATAGCTCTCCATGCCGGTCAGTGTGGTATGGATGATGCGGTCTTCATCGTAGGCGGGATCGTAGACCTTGCAGGCCTCGATGAGCTTGTCGCGGAGCGATTTGATGCCTGTGAGTCCGCCGAAGAGGACGATGCGCCCGGGCGCCAGGATGGTCCCGGTGTTTACTATGCTTCTCGCGAACAGATCGATGGCTTCGTCGATCTGTTCTTTTGTTTCGGGAGAAGCGGCTTCCCATGCTTCGTCAAAACTCGTCTCGAGATCAAAGTGCATGATCTCGCTCAGCGCTCTGTAGGACAGCCTGGTCTCCAGACATCCGCGCCTTCCGCACGTGCAGAGTTTTCCGCCCGGCTCGACTATAAAGTGGCCTAGCTCGGCGCTCTTGCCTGTCTTGCCTCTGTATATCTCTCCGCCGATTATCATGGTGCTTCCGACGCCGGGGCCCCATTTGATCGTGAGGAAGTCGTTTTCCGAGCGGCCCTCGCCGTAGAGGAGCTCGGCGGCGGAGAACGCGTCTACGTTGTTCTCCACCATGACCGGAAGTCCTAGCGCGGACCCGAGGATCGAGGCCACGTTCACAGGCTTGCGCCAGATGCCGTATGCCCTCATGGAGATGCCGTTCGCGACATCCACGAGTCCGGTTATACCGACGGATACGCAGTCGATCCTTTTGATCAGGCGGCCGGACAGATCTTTCGAGAGAGTTCTGCAGACGCCGGCAATGCGTTCGAGGAATTCTTCGGGGGCGGCCGCGGTATCGGTCGCGAATCTCGTTATTATCTTCTGGCCGCGGTAGGTCAGCGGCTCACCCTTCAGCCCGCAGACCGCGACGGTGGTCTCATCGGGCTCGATGTTCACGACATAGACGAGCGCGGCGTTCGACTCTATGTCGAGGGGGACTTTCTTCCGTCCCGCGGCCCCGGTCTTCTCCGTCGACACGCTTGCCTCATACAGGATCCCCTCCGCGATCAAAGCGCCCGTTATCTGTGTGACCGCTGCTGCGGTGAGACCTGTAGCCTGAGCGATATCGGTCCTGGAAACAGGGCCGTTTTCGTTGATATAGCTGAGTATCAGCGAGCGGTTCTGCCTCTTGACTCGCTCCATGTTCATGCCAATTCGGTTCATTCGGTCCTCCTTCGGGGTGCGGGGTTTATACTTCTGTATTGTACCATCAGAAACGGAGTACGTCGATATCAAACATGTGCGCGAGCATCTCGAGACTGTCCGCGCAGTCACCGTAGATCACAGCGTAGTGCGGTTCCCAGCCGCCTTCGACGGTGCGGTGAACTATCTCCTCCGCGGAGGCTTCGGTCCTGACGACGACGGATGTGCCGAGGAACTGTTTGTCACGGTCGAGAGCCTCGCCGGACGCTATGAAGAATCTGAATCTGCCTTCCGGTGATCTGCCGACGCGGAAGACCGTGACCTCGGGAGATGGCTTGCATCCGAACTCGAGCGTCGGGCCGATGTGCCTGTTGCAGTGCTCGCCGACCAAAGCTCCCGTGTCCGTTCTCGCGAGGGAGCATGCCGCGGTGCCGCAGTGCCAGAAATGGATGGTGTTCTCTTCCTCGTTCAGAGAGACCGGGTCGCCGAAGAATGCCGGAGTCCCCGTCAGGTGCTGCCCCATATACATCGAAAGCGCGCCGAGGGTATCAGCCTCGCAGCTCGCGGCGACGTCCAGGTCGTTCAGCATCGCGAGGACGGCGCAGACGGGCGTTCCGAAAGCCGTGAAGAAGTCGGGCCAGCAGCGCGATGCGAGCGCGCCGATCCCATTATCCCTGACGTATTCCGCATAGGCCTTGTACAGTCTCGCGAAGTCGCGCCTGTTGTTCTCGGGAGTGCACTCGAGGCCGACCATCCTGCCGGAGGCGTCAGCCAGGTATTCCGCGCATTCCTCTTCCGTGAAGCTCTTTGCCCTGTCGATGAGCTCTCTGGCCTCGATGGACTCCAGACTCACCCCGAAAGCGTGAAGGAGTTCGGCGTCCATCGAACGGCCGAAGCCGAAGCCCTGGGGCGTGTGGCCGACAGCGGATATCTTTAGCGTCTTCAGATCGAGCTTGAGCTCCGCGGCCGCAAAGGCAGCTCTGAGCTTTTGTCCTACCTTCTCCTCTTCCGGAGCGCCGTAGACGTATTCAAACGGTTCGTGCCTGAACTGCCTGATCGTATTCGCCGCGGAATAGGCCCCGGTCAAAGAGTTCAGCCTTAGCCTTCCGCCGTCGATCACGGGCTCTCTGAGCGTCCAGAGAACGATCGGAACATCTCTGAAGCGGTGAAGCACCTCGGAGACGTAAGCCGCGTTCGCGAAGGTCAGATTCTGAAAGATCACAAGGTCCGGATCGATCGTGTCCAGATAGGCGCTGAGCTTGTCTATGCTGAGCAGCATATCATCCGGCACCCGGGTGTCCGGACAGATGCCGCGGAGGAGCTCCGCGCTCTTCCCGAACTCCTTCTCCGCGCTCTCCAGATGGAAGGTGGGAACGCCCACGGGGATATAAGCTGCCTGAAATTCTTTTTTCATATGTTCTTCCTCTTTATTTGAAGAAAAGTGTTACGGCGGATATCAAAAGCAAAACATAGGTCAGTATCATGAAGAATCTCTGGTCCATCTTCTTAAACAGAAGGCCCCCGAGATACATTCCCGCTATCAGGAAGGGAAGCGAGATCAGCTGGACCTTCAGAAGTCCGGCCGTCCACTGCCCCGCCGCGATCTGAGTCGCGAGGAGCGCTCCGTTCAGGAAGATCCAGACCGTCGAGATGGTGGCCCTGAACTTCGCCTTGTCGGTAAGCCTCCCGGCAAGATACCCGATCAAAAGCGGCCCGCCGCAGACGAACATCCCGTGGACGAGCCCCGCGGCTATGAGGAGGATCGGACCCGTGGGTGCGCTGCCCCGGCCGGTTTTGGGAGCTTTCCCGAGCAGGTCGTACAGGCCTTTGATCGCGATCAGAAGGACTATCGTCCCCAGCATTCTGTAGAGCAGTCCCGGATGACCGGACAGCAGCGTCCTGACGAGAACGCCTGCCAGGAGCGCCGGCCCCATGAATATGAGGACGCGCTTAAGCTCCGCCCAATCGACGCTCCTGCGGTTCCCGCAGAAAACGTATATGCCGCTCGCCATCCCCAGAGCGTTGAGTACGGGAACGGCGGTCTCCATGCCGACGAGCCTCAGGGAAAAGGGCATTGCCAGGATCGTCCCGGCGAAGCCCGTGATCCCCTGGATCACGTTGGCGCAAAGTATCACAAGATAGAAAAGAAGATGATTCATCGCGGACAGCACCTGCCGGTTCAGTACTTGAGCTCTCTGTTCGGTCCGGTGACTCCGGGATGAGCACCCTGTCTGATGAGAGGTTCTCGCTCGGGATGGGAGATCACCCACTTCTGCTTCTGGAGAAGCAGTCTCGCCTCGCGGTCGCCGCGGGCAAGCGCTTCCGCGGCCGCAAGCCGTTCCTCGTCGGAAAGCGGAGTATTGGTCCCTCTCGGAAGGATCACGATGTTCCGGAAGCCGGCGTCGCAGGTGCGGAGCGGCGAAAGATGAAGCGTCGTTCCGAACAGCTCGATCACGGTGCCCCGCGGCATGAAGAAGATCTCGGCGTCGTCCACGTCGTATGACAGGTCGTCCGAAATATCGTAGCTGTGCCCCAGCGCGAGAAGAAAGTCCGTGACGGCTATATTGACCTCGGGCGACTTGTGGTATTCGAAGCCGTTCACGGTGGTGTTGCGGCCGTTGCAGTAGCCCGCCTGAACGTCCAAGCCCCCGAACAAAGTATTGCGGTACACCGCAATACTTTCGATTTTTTCGAGCTCAGGGTCGGACGCCACATAGATATTCCCCTCATCGGGGATCTCGGTGCGCTCCTCCATATACCGGAAGAGCTCAGCAAGGCCGGGATCGCCCGGGGCCTCGGCGCCGACAGCGCCTTCCGGCGCCGCGAGCACGCGGCCGTAGGTCCTGAAAGCGGCGCTCCGGACGTCGAATATCCCAAAACCGTTTATTCTGTTCAGTTCCTCAAGTCTTCCCAAAACAGACCGCCTTGCCTGAACCTAAATATCACCGCGGACCACTTTGATCGTGGCGCAGAAATCCTCTTTGCCGATACCCTTGGCAAGAGCTTCATCGTAAACTCTCGCGGCGTTCTCCTCGCCGGGCATTTTGAAGCCGCATTCCTCGGCCAGATTGAGACAGATGTGAACGTCCTTGTGTTCGTTCTCGATCGAAAACGCGGTCGTATAGTCCTCGCGGGACAGAACGTCCTTCTTGGAGTCGAGATACCAGTTGCCGGCTCCGCCGTAGGAGATTGCCTGAGCGTAGGTCAGGATGTCGATGCCGTTCTTCGCGGCGAGAGTCGAAGTCTCGTTCACGCCGTTCTGGATCTGGGATACCAGAGCGTTGTGGCAGATCTTCATCACGAGGCCCTTGCCGTTATCGCCGAGGCGCATGACGTTCTCTCCCATATAGAGGAGGATCGGTTTCATCGCCTCATAGGCAGCTTCTGATCCGCCGACATAGATGCCGAGCTTGCCCGCTATGGCGGCGGGTTTGCTCTTGACCACCGGCGCGTCTATGAATTCGGCGCCGGTGGCTTTGACCTTCTCGGAGATCTCGACCGAAGCGCTCGGATCGATCGTGCTCATGTCGATGCAGGTCTTGCCGGGGCCGAGGGCCGGGAGGATCTCACCGTAGACCGCCCTGGAATGCTCCGATCTGGGGACCATCGAGATGAACACGTCAACGTTTTCGGCGACCTCGAGGGAGCTCGCGCAGGGCACGGCTCCGAGGGCGGCCAGCTTGTCGACCTTTTCCTGAACAAAGTCGAATACGTAGACCTTGTCATCGTGTTTTTTGATTATATTCTCGCACATGGACTCGCCCATGATGCCGAGTCCGACAAATCCTATCTTCATCGCCCCTCCTCTACTTCGCGGTCTTGTCCCAGGCGTCTCGGAATGTGTCCATGCCCTGACGGGTGTAGGCGTGCTTCATGGAGTCCTTGTAGACTTCAAGGCCGGCTGTCACGCAGTCGGCTCCGGCTACGGCGCAGTCGACGAACTGCTTGGGCGTGCGGACCGCGGCGCAGATGATCTGGGTCTTGCCGTAGAAGCCGTAGTTCTTATAGATGTCGACGATATCGCAGATGTATTCCCTGCAGTCTTCGCCGTTCGCCTCTTTCCATCCGATGAAGGGGGAAACGAACATGGAGCCGTTCTTCGCGGGAAGGATCGCCTGCGCTGCGGAGAAGATGAGGGTCACGTTGGTGCGGATGCCCTCTTTCTCAAGACGACGGGCCGCCTCGACGCCTGCGGGAACGCAGGGGATCTTGATGACGAAGTTTTCGGAGATCGCCGCGATCTTGCGGGCGGCCTCCACCATCTCGTCGGCGTCCTCTATCCAGGGGTCGATCTCGACCGATACGGGGAATCTGTCCTTGCCCTCCAGTCCGTTCTCTTTGATCCAGTCCGCGATGTCTTGTATCGCCCTGAGGAATGGCTTGCCGGAATTCATGATATGTCTCGGATTAGTCGTTACTCCGTCGATGCCGAAAGTGTTGTACGCCTCGCTTATCTCGTCGAGCTTGGCGCTGTCCAGAAAATACTTCATTAATTGACCTCCAATGATTATTTGATATTCGGCCTGCGGCCGCGATCACTCGTTAGCCTTGAACGAGAGAGCGTTGTCTTTGTTCCAGAGCCTGTCGTAGGAGAAGCCGGTGATCTTCTCGCAGATCTCGATCTCCTCGGGGGTGGCGGTAGAGTCGTCCGTTCCCTCGCGGCGGGCGATCTCCTTCTTTACGATCTCGAACTCTTTCTTCTTCATCGGGAACCAGACCGTGAAGAGGATCGCGAGGATCATCAGCACGATCGGAGCGAAAACGTAGATAAGAGCGATGCCGTGCTGGGTGCCGGCGGCCTGTCTCGCTCCCTCGTTCGCCAGGATCTCATTGTATCCGACCATGGTGAGGAGGAGTCCGATGATAGCCGTCGAAAGTCCGGTCGCGATCTTCCTGATGAAGGTCGCCATGGCGGAGCAGATGCCCGGGCGGCTGAGAGATGTGATCAGCCTGTCGACGTCGGCCATATCCGCGAGGATGGCGTAGATCGTCGTGGAGGATCCGGCCATGCCTAGTCCGATGATGAAGGAGAGCACCAGGATGATCATGAAGTTGGCGCCCTCGTGCGAGAACGCGAGCAGAGCCAGCGTCGCGGCGATCCTTACGGGGAATCCGACGAGCAGCGGGAACTTCTTGGAGGTCCTCGCCATTATCGGAGTGAAGATTATGGTGCCGACGAACTGCGAAAGCAGGATGACTGCCATCAGATAGGTGAACCTTCCGCCTCCGTAGGCGTTCAGAACGTCATCCACATAGTAGACCGCCAGGCCGGTCACGAAGTCCGCGGCGCCCTGTCCGCAGAGGAAGATGCCCATGAACAGGCGGAAGCTGCGGCTCTTATATACCGTGAGCGACTGAACGAAGCTTTCGGCGAAGCCCACTTTGACGGGCTCCTTCTGCTTCTCCCACGTTCCGAAGAAGGTGAGGAGTATTACCACCAGGAAGATGAATCCGAAGATCAGCGCCACCGTGAAGTACGGCGCGGTCTGGGTATTGTCCTTGATCAAAAGGGTCGGGATGAGTCCCGCCAGGATGGCGCCGAAGGTCGAGAAGATCATGCGGACACCGGAGAATTTGCTCCTGACCGTATAGTCGTCGACCATGTCCGGAAGCAGTCCGTTGTACGGCACCATGACGATGGTGAAGCCCGTGGAGAACAGCATGTACATCAGCATATAGAAGACGTATTTGGCGCCCATCGACGTCCCGTCGCCGATGCTGATCCACATCAGGACGAAGGTCAGCGCGCTTATCACGCTTCCGATCAGGATGTAGAAGCGCTTGGCTCCGAATTTGGATCTGGTGCGGTCGCAGATATTGCCCATGATCGGGTCGGTCACGGCGTCCCACACCTTGCCGATGAGGGGGATGGTGCCCGCGAGAGCCGTCGGCATTCCCAGCGCTTTGGTCAGGAAGACCGTATAGAATGTGCTGATGATCACGAAGGCGCCGCCTCCGTAGATGTCCGCGAAGCCATAGCTCATCTTGGCCCAGAGGCTTTGCTCGCGCTGTTTGAGATCTTTCATGATTTTCCTCCGCAATATGATCACGTTTTATTGTATGAAGTCGCTTTATCAGACGATCGACATCAGTTCATCAAAGCGCTCCGCGCCCTTCCTCACGAAGACCGGCGGCTTTCCGACCGGCGCCTCAACGTCGACGCTCCCGCCGCGGTATTCCTCTTTGGTGAAGAGGTGGACCCACTCGTCGTCCGGAAGCCAGACTACGCGCGACGACGCGCCTTCCCTGATCACCGGCGCTACCAGTATGTCGCGGCCGAGGAGGTATTCGGTGCTCTCCGTATACGCTCGGAGCTCGTCATAGTGATAGAAGAGCGGACGCATCACGGGAGTTCCCTTAAGGCTGTTCTGCTCCTCGAGCTCTCTCAGATACGGCTTGAGAGCCGTGTGGATCCCTGATGTCAGGGCGAGCTGGGCGAGAAGCTCTTCGTCATCGTCGAACTGGGCATTCCTGGAGGGCTGGTTGCCCTCATGGCTCCTGAAGAGCGGCGAGAAAGCGTTCATCTCCTCCCAGCGGAGCAGGAGCTCTTTGCTCCTCGTCATGCTCATGACGGTCGTATAGCCGCCGACGTCGGAATGCGTGATGCCGTAGCCGCTCATCGCGAGCGACAACGTCGCCGGTATCACAGAGGGAAGCCCGTCGTCCATCGACCAGTCGACATGCTGATCTCCCGTCCACATCATCGGGGATTCTCTGCAGGTGTCCGTATATCCCGCTCGGGTGAAGAAGAACACCTCGTCCTGAACGCCGGCTTCCTCTATCGCCTTCCGGTTCAGCCCGGCCCAGATAGCGGGCCAGCTGTTGTGCAGATCCTCGGGATCCTCGCCCGAGTGGAGCACGCAGTCTACCGGGAGATACTCGCCGAAGTCGGCCATCCAGCCGCCCATGCCGAGAGCGATCATATTGTCCTGAATGACTCCCTTATACCACTCGTACGCTTCGGGGTTGGTGAGGTCGACCATCGCCGCAGGGAAGGTGGTTATCTTTACGAGGTAGTCCTCGCCCTTCTTATCCTTGACGCACCAGCCGCGCTCGGAGGCGAATCTGTAGAGGCTTCCTTCCAGCGCCAGGAAGGGGTTGATATATCCGAGGAAGCGTATGCCGCGCTCCTTCCATTCTTTGATCTTCCTGTCGAGATCCGGGTAGAGCACACGGTCCCACTCCCAGTTCCACATGACCTGATAGCCGAAGCCCGTGCGCCTGCATCCGCACCAGTCCTGAGACCAGATGCCGCATACCTTCGCGCCGGCCCCGAGAGCCCTGTCGATCTTCAGTTCAACGGTCTCCGTCCCCTCCTGCACGGCGAGGATGGCGCCGTCGTAGATCCACTCCGGGAGCTTTGGCTGACGGCCCGTAAGCTCGGTAAGCGCTGCCGAGAGCTCCTCGTAGCTCGCCGCCGTCCGGATGTGGAAGACCGCGTCCTTCTCCTGAGTCTCAAAGGTCACCTCGCCCGGCTTTCTGAAGTCGAGCTCGGCATAAGCCTTAGTATCCGCGTGGAAGCACCACTTCCCGCTCGTCGTGAAGGTGGGCTGAACATAATACGATTCGTAGAATCTGAAGGGTATCGAGAGGTCGGGCTTCTTGCCCAGCAGTTTCTCTCTCACGATCTTGTCGCCGATTCGGAGCGCGTTCTGGTGCTCCGCGACGAAAACGCGGACCTTTCTGCCCCTGAGATCAAAGGTGGAGTGAAGCTCGCCGCAGCCGTAATAGTGCAGCTTTTCGTCTGTCGGGATAGTGATCCGGAAGCGGTTGCGGTCCGAGGTCTGCGGCACGATCAGTCTGACTCTGAAGCCCGCGTCATCTGCCGCGGCGCGGCAGCTTTGCTCCTCGGTGACCGAGAGCGCGATCGTGCGCCCGCCGTCATCGAACAGAAGATCAAAGCCCGCCCCGGTCTCCGTAACTCCGGCGGGGCGGAGCTTCTTCCAGACCCCCAAGCGGCGGCGGTAATTGAAGCTCCCGTGGCTCATCGTGAAGCGGTTTTCACCGCGGTTCACCTCGAGACTCATGCTCCTGAGAGACTCTCTCATGTCTACGGCATTCGGCACTTCGGCCATGGCAGGATCCTCCCCTGTGAGGTGCGGCGCTGAGCCGCATTAATTAACTGCTTTAAGTATTAGTAATATACCATAAACAGCGCATGCTCCGCAACAGAAAAGATTGAAAAAAGGCCGCCGTAAACCTCACAGTCCCCGGCGGCCTCTGTCTTGCATTTTGTTAAGCTGTGCTGAGCAAAGGCGTGCCCCGTAAGCCCGCTGGCCCGCTTCCTCAGTCGAGCTTGCTGGAGCGCTTCCAGATGCCCATGGCTTCGGCGTCTTTGATGAGTTCGTCGCGGAAGTCCGGGTGGGCGATCTCGATGAGGAGCTCAGCTCTCTCCCAAGTGCTCTTGCCCTTCAGGTTGGCAGCGCCGTACTCGGTGACGATATAGTGGGTGGCCTGTCTCGGCGTGGTCACCACGGATCCCGGAGGCAGGGTCGGAGAGATCAGAGATGTCATCTCGCCGTCTTTGTTCACCCTGGTGGAGGGGGTACAGAGGAAGCTCTGGCCGCCCTTTGATTCAAAGGCTCCGAGAACGAAGTCCAGCTGACCGCCTGTTCCGGATATCTGCTTGAATCCCACGGACTCCGAGCAGACCTGGCCGAAGAGGTCGACCTGGACGCATCCGGAAATGGACACGAAGTTGTCTATGCGGCCGATGACGTCGATGTTGTTTACGTAGTCAACGGGGGCGCTGGAGCATATGGGGTTGTTGTCGATAAAGTCGTAGAGCCTCTTGGTACCGCCGGCAAAGGCGTAGAGCAGCTTGCCGTTCTCTATGCTCTTGCTTCCGCCCATTTTGCCCGCTTCGTAAAGGTCTACGTAGGCGTCCACCAGCATCTCGGTGTGAGCGCTGAGGTTCTTTACATTGGACTCGGCCAGCAGGCTTCCGATGCAGTTGGGGATGCCGCCGATACCGAGCTGGAGAGTGCTGTCATCGCGAATCTTCGGGACTACGAACCCGGCGATCTTACGGTCGATCTCGGTAGGCTCCTTGGATGCTACGATGGGGAGCGGGGAGTTGCTTCCCTCTACCACGTAGTCCACGTCCGCCAGGTTCAGCTGGGTCTGGCTTCCCAGGGCCACCGGCATGTTCTCGTTCACCTCGACCACGATCATCTTAGCTGCGGCGATGACGCCCCAGAGGTCGGAGACCTGAGGCCCGATATTGAAGTTTCCGTACTTATCCATGGGCGTCACCTGGAAGAAGGCGATGTCCAGGTTGTTGTCGTTGATACGCCAGTAGGACGGAAGCTCACGGAAAAGGATGGGCATGTACCAGCAGCGGCCGGCGTCGCGCATGCGTCTGTCAGCTCCGCCGAAGTGGGCGGATACGAACCTTACCTGATCGTTTGATGTGGTCGCCTTGAAAGTCTCAAACGGCTCTTTGCGGAGGTTGATGGTGGAGATGACGGTGACGTTGTGGAGAGAGTCTGCCCTCTCGGCGATCGCCTTGTCGATGTCAACGACCATGCCGCAGCCGAGACCAAAGTGGATACGGTCGCCGTATTTGACGAGCGCGGCTGCTTCCTCAGCGGTGATGAGCTTCTGCTTGTACTTCTTCTCAAGTTCACTGATCTTGTACATGTATGCGTCCTCCTGTATTGGATCTCGGGTCTTTCCCGCGGTTTGCCCATCTTTTGGGAGCACCTGCGGGAGCCCCGATCTTAACAAATGCGAAAGTAAATAGATAATAACATTTTAAGGGGAGGATTTCAACTCATTAAAGGGGAAAAGCCAAATCGGTTTTAGCATATAGGGTATGAGGAAAAAGCAGGGCGGGATAAGCACAGAAAAAGGGGAAAGCCCGGGGTGCTGTCATCCCGGGCTTCCCCTTTGGTAAGGTGGATTATGAATATGTCCTCGTACGCTTTACAGTTCGCCCTCTGCGCCGGCAAGGGAGATGCTTATCTCCAGATTGCCGTTCCTGCATCTGAGCTCGTCTATGAATTCCTTCTCCTTTCCCGCTTCCTTCATCGTGATGAGGTAGTTCAGCTTGTTGAGACTGCCGAGGTTGGTGGTCTTGACGCTCTTGAGCCGGCTCTCGGTGGTGTATTTATCAAAGAGGTCCGTGAAGACGTCGGCGTATTCCAGATCCTCGGGCACTGTGATGTGAAGCGTTTTGTCGAGTTCTGCCCTGCGCTTTTCCATGATCCCGAAGTGCTCGTAGACCAGGGTCGCGATCGATATGATCGCCGCGAAGAGCGCCGCGAATGCCGGGTATCCGATCCCGCAGGCGAGTCCTACGGACATCGCCAGGAATACTGCGCAGATCTCCCTCGCGGTCCCCGGGTTGGAGCGGAATCTCACCAGGGAGAAAGCTCCGGCTACGGCGACGGACGCGCCGAGGCTTCCGTTCACCATCATGATGATTACCGCGACTATCGCCGGGAGGAGCGCCAGGGTCATAAGAAACCCAGCGGAGTGTTTTGATTTATATCCGTAAACGGCAGCTATCGCGCCGCCCAGAACGAGGGCGGAGAAAAGGCTTATTAAAAAGGATGTGAGTGACAGGCTGCCTGCTGTCATTATTCCTGAAAAGATCGTATCCAGCATTTTATTTCCTCTTTCATGATCAACTGTCTATTGGGGATCGGCTGTCTATGGGGTCAGCTTTCTATTGGTATTCAGCCTGCCGTCGCGAAGGCGGCTGCCTTTCCGGGTATGCGGCTTCTTAAGGGCTGCTGCGCCGGCGCGGGGGAATAGGCTCTTTCTTTCTGCCTGGCAGGCGCTGCATTTTCCCTTACGAAGCTTCCGTCTCTCTCCAGCTTCTCCTTAAGTATGATCTGATAGGCGGTGCCGTATTTGGAGAAGTTGGCTTTGTTCACGCGGTATTTTGAAATGATGTCCACGAACCATAAGGGGATAGCGCCTCCGGTCTTTATCTCCATAAGGGAAAAACCTTCGGGGAGAATGAGGCGTCCGCCGGGTTCTTCGGTAAGGGAAAGATCGTTTTCCCTGTAGCGGATGTTTCTGTCGAACGTCACTCTGAAGCTGTCGTCCCCGGCGTCGTAGAAGGCTTCGCGGTCGTAGCTCAGGTATACTCTGGGAGCGAGCCCCTTGTAGAAGCTCCTGAAGTAATCGATCTCGCGTCCTATCTGGGAATCCTCGGGGAGGGGCGCCCTGCCTTCGAGATAGCTTATGCAATCGGCTTCCGCGAGGCTGATGCGCCTCTTGTAGACCACGCCGTTGTATTTCTTTTTGAGCTCCAGGAAGACTTTGTCGTTTTCCCCGCACTTGCCGTAGCTTCTTACGCGGAATTTCTCTTTGTACGCCGGCTTCTCAAGGGATCTTCTGATCAGCCTGTAGTCCGGCGTGTCATAGTAGATGTTGCATATGGTGCTTTTGCCGTGGGGGTCGGGAGTCATACGGAAGCTCATGTCACGGATGATCGCGTCCCTCTGGCTGTCGGTCACCATGTATTTTATCTCGTGTCTCTGAAATATCTTGTCGTTCATAGATCTATCTCCAAGGGCATCGTGCCCTGCCTTACCGGCTTTCCATGGTTAGATCATAAGTTGTCAACCTTAAACAAACTTAAAGCGAAAAAAATTTTTTCATAATCTTTTTCGCTCCGCACCGCAGATTGCCATTCCCGCCCTGCTGATGTAGAATCAGAGAATGAAACAAGGAGGAAAAGAGATGGATAACCACAGGATCGATTTCGAAGCGCTGTCCGCGAGGATCAAAGACATACTCTACAGATATATGGCCGTGAGGAGCACGAGCGGAACCAAAGCCGAACGGCAGGTCGAGCCGTTCTTCAAGGCTTTGATCGGGGAGATCCCTTACTTCTCCGAACACCCTGAGCTTTGGGGACTTTATCCCGCGCCTAACGATGAGTTCGGGAGAAACGTCTGCTGGGCGATGGTGAAGGGCAGCGGAAGCGATACGGTCTGCATGGTGCATCACTATGACGTGGTGGACGTCGAGGACTTCAAGAATCTCGCGGATCTCGCCTATTCGCCAGACGAGCTGGCGGATGTCCTGAAGGAGCACCCCGGCCTTCTCTCAGATGACGCGGCGAAGGATCTGGCTTCCGGCGGATATCTCTTCGGAAGAGGCGGCTGCGACATGAAGGGCGGCGGCTCGATCCAGCTCGCGCTGCTCGAGCAGTATTCCAAAATGCCTGACTTCAAGGGCAATGTGATCGTGATCGCGGTCCCGGACGAGGAGAATCAGTCAGCCGGGATGCGCGGCGCTGCGGTTTTGCTCTCCGAACTCAAGGCGAAATACGGTCTAAACTATCTGATGATGATAAATTCCGAGCCGCATCAAAGGCGCCGCCCGGACTGCGGCGTCCTCTCCGAGGGTACGGTCGGAAAGCTCATGCCTTTCTTCTATGTAAGGGGATATCTGGCGCATGCGGGGAAGGTGTATGAGGGACTTAACTCCACGGGCCTTCTGGCTGAGATCATGACGAGGACGGAAGTAAATATAGACTTCGCGGACAGCTATGCCGGCGAGTGCGCCCCTGCCCCGACCTGGCTCTACGCCCGTGACAGGAAGGATCACTATGACGTTTCGATGCCGCTGGTATCCACGGGCTGTCTGAGCGTCCTGACCCTGAACCAGACTCCCGCGCAGGTGCTGGAGAACGTGCGGAAGACATGTTTTGAGAGCTTTGAGGCCGTGATCAAAAGGACCGAGGACAGCTACGAGGCGTTCTGCCGCGCTTCCGGCAGGGAGATCGTCCCGCTTCCGTGGAAGCCCTGCGTCAGCGAGTTCAGAGAACTCTACGAGATGGCTGAATGCTCGCACGGCGAGGAGTTCACCAAAGCCTACACCGAGCGAAAGAAAGCGATCCTCGCCGAGATAAGATCCGGCGCGATCAACACGATAGAAGGGACGTTCAGGCTGGTCGACGCGATCTACGACTACGTAGAAGATGCCTCCCCCAGGATCGTCTACGGCCTGCTCCCGCCCTACTATCCCAATGTTTCGAACTGCTATTTCGAAGGGATAGACCCGAAGGCCGAGTCTGTCGGCAGAGAGGTCGTGCGCTATGCGGCGGAGACCTATGGGGAAGAATATGAAAGGGAATATTTCTTCACGGGAATCTGCGACCTGAGCTATATAAACATCGGCGATCCCAAAGCCCAGAGGGATTCCCTTTCCGGAGCGATGCCGCTGTTTGGGGAGATCTACGATGTCCCCTTTGAAGCCATCAAGGATATATCCATGGGAGGAATAAATATCGGCCCCTGGGGCAAGGACTTCCACAAGCTCACCGAGCGCGTCTACAAGGAAGACCTCTACCGCCGCACGCCGGTGCTCCTGGACCACGCGATCAAATACCTTTTGGGATAGCTCCCGCGCAGCCCGCCCGACATATCGGATCCAAATCAAAGAGCCTGCCATACGGCAGGCTCTTTAAGTAAACGATTACAGTTCCGCGCCCTATTGCGCTACCGGGATCCCCTCACCGTAAAGCGGCGTCATTGCCGCTTCCACTGTCGAATCAGGAAGGACGCCGGTCCCGCCGAGCGTGACCGAATGAGTGATCTCCTGATGGTCGCCGATAAAGTACTGCGCAGCGGCTGTGCGGTTCTTGTCGATCAGGATCAGAGGCGCAGAGTATAAGCTGGCCAGAGGCCCGCCCGCGAGGCCGTCGGGGAAATTGGATCCGCTGGCGAAGAAGACCGCATCGTCCGCGAACCAGTCGGCGGTATCAGAGAAGTAGGCTGCTATTGCGGCGGACGTCTCGTAGCGGTTGCTGCCCGCGAGTCTTATCGGAGTCTTGCCGGTGGCCTCGACGATCTGCTGCTCGACCGCCTCAGAGACAGCGCCGGTCCCGCCCATTATATAAATGTTCCCGGCGTTGGGGCGCTGAAGTATGGCTATCTGCTCGGGGATGAGAGAGTCTGCCACCAGGAGGATAGGCGATTCGAGCGGGGATGCGGACAGCGCGTCGGCGAAGTCCTTTCCGCTGCAGACCATGATGTCTTCCTCATAACCGTTCCGGCAGGCGCCGCCCGCATTGAGGATCTCTATGTTGGTCAGATACCTGTTGCTTCCCGCGAGGCGAACGGCCTTGAAATTATAACCGCTCCCGGTGATCAGGTCCTCGAACGACCGGGGCACCGCGCCGGTCCCGCCCAGAATATAGACCGTGGCGGAGGGGTAGGTGTGGCTTCTTATATAATTTGCGACATTCTGTGAATTGTTGCCGTTCACCATCAGAAGCGGAGCATTCAGATTCGACGCCAGATAGCTTCCGGCGAGGGCATCCGGAAAGTCGTCGCCGCTCGCGACAACCACCTTATCGAAATACCCCTCACGGCGCCACCGCATATAGTCATCAGAGACAGCCTGGCTCGTGGCGTAGCGGTTGGGGCCCGCGAGCCTTTTGTTCGCCTCCGTGTCGCGGAAGACAGCCGTAAGCGTGAGATCGTTCGGCGGCATCGCCATGGTGAAACAGCTGGAGTAGGTCTGGTAGTCGGTGAGCGTCGCGCCCTCGGCTTCCCAGTGGTCGAACTCACGGAAGACGTCCGAGGTGTCGGCGTAGACGAAGAACAGATAGGGCTTCCCATCCACAAGGGTGACTGTCGTGAGCGGCTCCTCATTCGGACCTGCCGCGGCGCGTCCTCCGATGACCGTTATGCTGAACTCCTGTATCGCCGCGAAACTCTGCTGCATCGGGGCGATCAAAAGCACCAGCATCACTATCGCCATCAAAGCCGCCGCGACGCGGCCGGCTTTTCTTCCGTGATTTCCGTATCTGACGTTCATATAAGCCTCCTTTGGGGATTATCGGTCCTGTCTATCTGATAAGGGGGAACTTCGCTTTGATCATGAGCTCTTTGCCGTCGGGGCTCTCGGCCTCTATGCTCCCCCCGCAGGTCTCGCATATGGCCCTGGCCATCGAGAGACCGATGCCGTAGCCGCGCTTTTCGCTGCTCCTGGAGCTGTCGCCGCGGTAGAAGCGGTCGAAGAACTTCTCCTGACTGCCCGGTGTAAGGCCCTCAGCGGGGTTCACCGCTGTCAGAACGGCGTGCTTCCTGTCCGCCCCGAGAGCAAAGCGGATCACGCCGCCCTCGCTCGAATATTTCACCGCGTTGTCAGCGAGGATGGATACGAGCTGTTTAAGGAGAGCTTCGCTTCCTTTGATCCTGACCGAAGGGGCGATGTCCGCGGCAAGCGATCTGCCCTGCTGCTCCGCCACAAGAACGAAGGGCTTCAGGGTCTCTTCAACTATAGCAGAGAGATCCACCTCTGACAATACGACGTCCCCCGTGGACTCGTCCATCCGTGCGAGGGAAACGAGGTTCTGTGTGAGGTCCCCGAGGCGCTTCACCTGGTCGCGGATGCCCTCTGTCCATTTGCTCTCACCTGCCTGCATCTCGACGACTTCCGTGCAGGATTCTATGACCGCGAGCGGCGTCTTAAGCTCGTGGCCGGCGTCGGTTATGAAGCGCTTCTGCTTCTCGTAGCTCTCGACCATCGGTCTTATCATAACGGGAGAGAGCAGTACGACCAGAATGAAGATCGCGGCGAATCCGATGAGAGATACCAGCACGCTGATCTTCAGGAATGACCTGCAGGACTCGAGGTCTCTGGTGCAGTCGAGGAAAATATACATGTCTCCGAGATCAGTCTCTGTCAGCAGGTATTTGTATTTGCCGATGTACGCGCTGTCCTTGCCGGACTTCGCGGCGTCCCTCGCCATCTCGGTCGCCTTTTCCGTCGTGACCGCGGCGATCTGGCCGGTATCGAGCGACGTGACCTGACCGGCATCGTTAAGGGTCACGGTGAAGAATCGTGTCTCGTAGGGCGTCTCCTCGCTCATGCCGGGCCTCCCGCTGAACTCGAAGGGATCCCCGTCGAGGTCATCGATCACGTCCATGTCGTAGAGGTCGTCATAGTCGATCTCGTCGTCCGGAGGCAGCATGCCCTGTCCGGGACCGCCCGGCATTCCCTGGCCTCCCATGCCGCCCTGCCCCGGAAACCGCCCGCCGTGCTCTGCCAGTATCTCCAGCAGGTCATCGGCAGCCCTGTCTCTGGTCACATAGTTCGCGACGTTCACGATGCCCATCAGGACCAGAAGGACTATGAAGACGGAGGCCATCGTTATCGCTATCACGCGTATGCGGAGCTTTTTGATCATCGTCCGGCGCCTCCGATCTATTTGCCGCTTTCCGCGGCTTCCGCCAGATAATAGCCGACGCCTCGCGAGGCCTTGATCTGAACGTGCGCGCCGAGCTGCTCGAGCTTCTTGCGGAGGCCTGAGATATTGACCCAGACCACATTGATCTCGGCGTCGCTGTCATATCCCCAGATCTTCTCCATGAAGCGCTCGGTCGGGATGACCTGCCCGGAATTGGACATCAGCATCTCCATGATCTGGAATTCTTTGTTGCCAAGGCGGAGATCGCCTGCCGGACCGATCAAAGCGAAGTCGCTCCGCCTGAGGGACAGATCCCCGAAGACGAGCGTGCTTCCGGTCATCTCGGGCTGCCTGCGGGTCATCGCCCTGATCCTGGCGAGGAGCTCCTTCATCGCGAAAGGCTTGGTGAGATAGTCGTCGGCTCCGCTGTCGAGGCCTTCGACCCTATCATCGATCTCGCTCTTCGCCGTGAGCATCAGGACCGGCAGACTGTTGCCCGACGCCCTGAGCTTCTTCAGGACCGTGATCCCGTCCATCTTCGGCATCATTATGTCCAGGATCGCGCCGTCATACTCGCTGTTTTGGAGATAGTACAGCGCGTCCTCACCGTCGTAGACGGCGTCCACCGAATAATTGTTATGTGTCAGCATCTCCACGAGAGCGTCGGAGAGCATCCTTTCATCTTCCGCGAGCAAAAGCCTCATGCTGCCTTTCCTTTCCGCCTGCAAACCTTGGTGTTTTGTATTATTATACCATATCGGCGGGAAATAGGCATTATTGACGGTTACGCGAGCATATGGTAGTATTAGATAGCAAGGTTAGTTAATTTAGCTAAGTTGGGCGGGAGGTGATGACCTTGGTGCAAATCAATATGCTCCAGGCAAAGACTGAGCTCTCAAAATGGGTAAAAAAACTGGAAGATAAGGAAGAGGACGTGATCGTACTTGCACGGAACGGCAAACCTGTTGCGCAGCTTGTTCTTGTGCCGCAGATCGACGTGGCTGGAAGGATCGGCGCGGCAAAGGGCAAGTTCGCGATACCAAGGGATTTCGATGAATGGGACAGGGAGATCGAAGATTCGTTCGAGGTGCTTAAATGAAAATATTGCTCGATACGCACATGCTTTTGTGGGCTCTGCTGGATAGTCCGGAGTTGCCTGCAAGAGCGCGCTATTTGATAGAAGATGCAAATAATGATATATATTACAGTATAGTTTCATTGTGGGAGATCCAGATCAAGCACTTACGTCATCCTGAGGAAATGCCGGTAGACGTTAAGGAGATCGAATTCTATTGCGAGGATTCGGGATTCCATAACCTTCCAATAAGAAGAGTGCATGTCGAAAGGCTTGCCGATATTCTTGAGCCGCTGAACGTCAAGCATAAGGATCCGTTTGACCGCATGCTTATATCGCAGGCTCTGGTAGACGGAATGATCCTTCTGACAAAAGATAAAAGGATCGCCCAATATGATGAGCCTTGCATTTTCCCAATGTGAGCGCAAGAAAGCCGGAACGGACTGCAATTAGAGGAGGAACAGCCAATGAAGATCGCTTTGCTCGAGCCCCTGGGCGTATCCCGGGATCTTATCGAAGAGCTCGCGAGGCCGCTCGTCGAGGCGGGCCACGAATTCACATATTATGACGTCAAGACAATAGATCCGGAGGAGCTCATCAGAAGGAGCGCTGGCCTGGAGGTCGTGATGATTGCAAACAACCCCTATCCCGAGGCGGTGGTCCGCGCCGCGGACAGCCTGAAATTCCTTGCGGTAGCGTTCGCCGGAGTCGACCACGTCGCGCTCGACGCCTGCGCGGAGCGCGGGATCAAAGTTCAGAACTGCGTCGGTTACTCCGAGATCTGCGTTGCCGAGGAAGCTCTCGGAATGGTGATAAGCCTGCTCAGAAAGTTCCGGGAGGGCGACGAGAGGGTGAGAACGGGCGGCACCTCCGCCGGGCTCGCCGGACGCGAGATCCACGGTAAGACAGTCGGCATAATCGGCTGCGGCAACATCGGGTTTATGACCGCAAAGCTGTTTCAGGCCTTCGGAGCAAAGGTCATAGCGACCGCCCGCCATGAGCGCCCGGAGGTCAAGGCCGCGGGCATCGAATACGTATCACTGGATGAGCTTCTCAGAACGTCGGACATCATCAGCCTTCACACCCCGAACAACGCCGAGACCAGAGGCATGATCGGACGGGAGCAGATCGCTTTGATGAAGCCGACTGCCATATTCATAAACTGCGCGCGCGGCCCGATAGTCGATAACGCCGCGCTTGCCGAAGCCCTGAACGAGGGCAGGATCGTCGGAGCCGGCATCGACGTCTACGATATGGAGCCGCCGATCCCCGCCGACTATCCGCTCGTCAGCGCGAAGAACACTTTGCTCATGCCGCACACCGCCTTCCTGACCGAGGAGTCGCTGGTCCGCAGAGCGAATATCGAGTTCGCAAACGTTGCGGAGTATCTCGGCGTGAGATAGAGACCGCGGATAACCACACTGACCAACTATTGCGGTACACCGCAATAAAACGAAAAAGGAGACATTATGGACAGCAACAAGAACGTCAGCGCGGGCATTCCTGACATCGACGCGCTCCCGGGAGAGAGATGGTTCCCGCTGGAGACTTCGATCGAAGAAGACATGAAAAACCTCTGGGGCGACTGGGGAGTCTGCTCAGAAGTCGATACGCTGAGAGACTGCCTGGTGAGGCGCCCCGGGGCGGAGATAGATAATTTCGACTGGCAGGCGGCGAGGTTCCTAGGACCGATCGATCCGGAGCTCTTCCGCGCCCAGCATGACGCGCTCTGCCAGGTCTATCGCGACCACGGAGTCCGCGTCCACTACGTCCAGGAGCAAAGGCCCGACAGGCCGAACGCTCTTTTCTGCCGTGACCTCTGCCTCATGACCCCGGAAGGCGCGATCGTTACGCGCCCGGCAATGGAGGCCCGCCGCGGCGAGGAGCGCTACGTCGCGAAAGCCCTGGCCGACCTCGGAGTCCCGATCATCAGGACGATCTGCGGAAGCGCCACGTTCGAAGGCGCGATGGGTCTCTGGATAGACAGACACACCATCGTTCTGGCGTCCGGCGTCCGCACCAACCGCGAAGGCTATGAGATGGTCGAGAGCGAGCTCAAGCGCATGGGCGTAACGAACATAATCCACATGCAGGTCCCCTACGGCCACGCTCACATCGACGGCAACCTCAATATGGCATCGCACGATGTCGCTCTGATCAACGCATCTCAGGTGCCTTACGACGTCTGCGACGCGCTGAAGAAGAAGGGCATCAAGCTCCTCGAGTGCCCGTCCAGAAACGAGGCCAAGATCACGTTCGCGATCAATTTCGTGGCGATCGAGCCCGGCCTCATCGTGATGCCGGAGGGCAATCCGAGGTCTCAGGAGCTTCTGGAGAAGAACGGCATCAAAGTCATAACGGTCGACATCAGCGAGATCCGCAAAGGCTTCGGTGCCATGCACTGCTGCACCGCGTTCCTGAAGAGGGGATGAAGGAACTATATTAAACGACAATATCTGTGACAGGCAGTATGCGGAACCGGGCTTGCGAGCCCGGTTTTTTTGACGCGTCCTGAACAAAACGCGTAAGATCACATTCCAATAAGCGCTTTACCGCTTGACGGCACGGCACACGGGTATTACAATCAAACCAGAGAACTCGTGAATGAGGATTCACGAGCGCATTGAAGAACGGAGGCAAACCATGGCATATAACGGATACGCTATAGACAGCGACAATTATCTGGACGCGGCGGATATCACCAAGCGGCTGGACGCTTTGATCACCAAGCCCGTCTATTCAGTGCTCCCCGAGCATCTGAACGACTACATCGAGAACTATTTCAACGCGAAATGCGCAGGCTCCAAACAGATGACCGACGAGGCCAAGAAGGTCATCCCGGGCGGGGTCGAGCACAATCTGGCGTTCAACTACCCCTTCCCGATCGCGATCGAGTCGGCCATCGGAAACCGTATGACCGATGTTGACGGAAACGTCTACTACGACCTGCTGCAGGCCGGCGGCCCCACGGTGCTGGGAAGCAACCCGCCCGAGGTCAGAGACGCGGTGATCGACCTGCTGAACACCTGCGGGCCGTCTACCGGGCTCTTCCATGAATACGAGTACAAGCTGGCGAAGAAGATCAGCGAGCTCGTACCGTCCGTCGAGATGATCCGCTTCCTCGGATCCGGCACGGAGGCCTGCATGTGCGCGGCGCGTATCGCCCGCCTCAGGACCGGCCACAAGAACATCCTGAAGATGGGAGGAGCATATCACGGCTGGTCTGATCAGATGGCATACGGGATCCGCATACCGGGAACAAAGGGCATGCTGTCCCACGGCGTGCCGGGCTTCATCTTCAAGCATACGGACGAGTTCTTCCCGAACGATTTGGAGGACCTCGAGAAGAAGCTCAAAAAGCATAAACTGGACGGCGGAACTGCAGCGATCTTCCTGGAGCCGGTCGGCCCGGAATCCGGAACGCGCCCGGTGTCTAAGGAGTTCGTCAAGGGCTGCGAGCGCCTCGCGCATAAATACGGCGCGCTGCTCGTCTTTGATGAGGTCGTGACGGGCTTCAGGCTCGGGATCCACGGCGCTCAGGGCTTCTTCGGAGTGGACCCCGACCTCACGATCTTCGGCAAAGTCGTTGCGGGCGGATATCCGGGAGCCGGCGCGGTCGGCGGACATCGCGACTGCATGGCGTACCTCGGAGCCGGACTCGACGGCCAGAGCAAGCAGCTGAAGAAGGTCCACAAGGCCCTCTGCGGCGGAACGCTCTCGGCCACGCCGATCTCGACATGCGCGGGATATCATATGATCTGCGAGATCGAGAAGCAGAACGCCTGCGAGAAGGCCGGACGCATGGGCGACCGTCTGACCCGCGGACTTCAGGAGTCGATCAAAAAATACAACCTCCCCTTCGTCGCGTTCAACCAGGGTTCCATCTGCCACCTCGACAGCGTCGGGACCATGCACTTCGCGATCGACTGGACCAAGCTCTGGGAGGTGCCGACGATCCTTAAGGAAACAGGCATCCGCCAGGCGGAGATGGAGCACATGGGAGCGGCATATATGGCGGAGGGCCTTATTACCCTCGCAGGATCGCGTCTCTATACCAGCGCGGCATACACCGAAGAGGATATCGACGACGTGATCGCGCGCTTTGACAGAGTGTTCTCCAAGTGCGGCAAGCTCCCCGGTCAGGAGGAGAAGCCAGCCAAAGCAAAGGCCGGGAAATAAGGAGAGATCGATGATATACACAAGAGAAGAAGCCGGTAAAATGGTGATAGACGCGGGGCTGGAGCTTCTGAGATCCGGCCTCATAGCCCGGACCTGGGGCAACGTCAGCGCCAGGATATCGGATGATGAATTTTTGATAACCCCGAGCGGAAGAGCGTACGAGACGCTGAAGCCTGAGGATCTCGCCGTGGTCAGGATCGCGGACGGGTCGTATGACCAGAACGGGCCGAGGCCTTCGAGCGAGAAGCTGCTCCATGCCGCGATCTACAAGCTTCGCCCCGAGGCGGGATTCATAATCCACACACATCAGAATTACGCGACCGCCATGAGCACGCTGGGCGAGACGCTCAGGAATTCCGGCGCTGCGAATAATAGCGGCGCGGTGCTCGGGCCCAGGATCCCGACGGCGGCCTACGGCGTCTCAGGTTCGAAAAAGCTCGCCGAGAACGTCGCAGCGTGTCTTAAGGCTGACCGCGAGGCTAACGCCGTGCTGATGAAGAACCACGGCGCGGTGATCCTCGGCGGCACGTCGGAGGAGGCCTTCACGGCAGCTCACGAGCTGGAGGATCTTGCGAAGAAGGCGTATATGGAACTGGTCGGCGGTGAATTTCCGGGAGATCCGGAGGACGCCGCGTCCCTTAAGAAATATATGAGCTTCTCGCACGCCGAGATCCACGAGGAGAACTATAAGTGGAACAGGGTCTTCCTGAAGACCGGCGCCTCGCTCGTCGCGGAGTGCAGGTCACCTTTCGTGATGAAGATGAGCGAATACGCCAAGTCCTTCCCCGCATATGTCGACGACATGGCTCAGTATGCCGGCGTGACGGTGCGATGCTTCCCCGCTTCGGCGGACGACGAAGACGCCGCCGCCGCGATGAGGGGGCTGCCGGCGGCGGTTTTGATCAAAGGCTGCGGAGCAGTGATCGCCGCGCCTTCAGAGGATGAGGCGGAGGCCCTCCTCATGGTCCTGGAGAAGAACTGCAGAGCGGCGCTCCTCGAGAAGACCGGAAACAGGCCGGCCAGGGTCGGCACGGCCACGGGACTTTTGGAGCACATCTTCTATGTCAGGAAGTATTCCAAGCGCAGGAACGGCTGAAGCCGGGAGGGACCATGCTGAAGAAACTCACAGAAGAGCAGCAGCAGGCGATACTGGAGAGCGCGATAGAGGAGTTCGGCAGCAAGGGCCTGGAGCGCGCGCAGATCAGCAGCATAGCGAAGAAGGCCGGGATCAGCGTCGGAGTGATCTATAAATACTACGAGAACAAGGACGCTTTGATCGACACCTGCCTGAGGCATTCCGTCGATATCCTGAAGAGCGTGCTGAGGGAAGCTGTGTCAGGCGAGAAGGACCTCTTCGGAGCGTGCGAAAAGCTCGTCCGGACCTGCGTCAGATTCTCGCGCGAGAACGCGAGATATATCGAGATGTACCACGCGGTTACGATGAGGCGCGGCGCGGAGGCAGCCCGCTTCGCGGGCGAGATCGAGGGACCCGCCGCTGAGCTCTACATGGCTTTGCTGGAGGAGGCGCGCGAGAACGGAGCCGTCCGGGCGGACCTTGATCCGGGCGCTTTCGCGATGTTCTTCGACAACCTGCTGATGATGCTGCATTTCACATATTCCGTGGACTATTACAGGGAACGCATGGAGCTTTACAAGCCCGCGCGCGCGGAGGCCGACCGGGCTGATCGCGATGAGGAGATCGTCAGACAGATGATGCTGTTCATCCGCGGCGCGCTTGGAAGCCCCTGCGCCGGGATCACACCGGAAGGAGGAACGGAGTGAGCACGCATATTCTGGCCTATGACATAGGCACGACGGGTGTCAAGACCTGCCTGTTCGAAGTCGGGGACACGATCAAAATGATCGATTCCGCCTCGGCCGGTTACGGGCTTTACATCCTGGACAACGGAGGCGCCGAGCAGGACGGCGACGAGTGGTGGAGCGCAATGTGCTCTACTACCAGAGAGATATTCGGACGCTCTGAAGTGCGCCCTGAGCAGGTTGCGGGCATTTCTTTCTGCTCGCAGATGCAGGGTTTCGTGCTGACGGACGATGAGGGCGTTCCCGTTCACCGCCCGATGAGCTATATGGACCAGCGCGCCGGCGAGGAGATCAAAAAAGGCATCGCCTACGGCCCGCAGATCGCCGGAGCCAATATCTTCAAGCTGATCCCTTCGCTGATGATAACCGGCGCCGTGTCGAGTTCCGTCAAGGACCCGATGTGGAAATACAAATGGCTGGAGGCCCACGAGCCGGAGAACTTCGCGCGCGGACGCCACTGGCTGGATGTGAAGGAATATCTGATCGCGAGGTGCACGGGCAATTTCGTGATGACTGAGGACTCGGCCTATTCGACCATGCTCTACGACACGCGCGACGGGCACCGCGGCTTCAGCAAAAAGCTCTGCGACATGTTCGGGATAGACATGAGCCTCTTCCCGCCGGTCATCCAGACGACGGACGAGGCCGGGAAGCTGACGGAGAAGGCCGCGTCGGAGCTCGGGCTCGCCGCCGGTACGCCGGTGTTCGGAGGAGGCGGCGACGCGACTCTCATCGGTATCGGTTCGGGATGTGTGCGCGAGGGCGACACCCACATTTACTCCGGGACTTCGGGGTGGGTGTCGACCATCGTCGGAAAGCAGCTCGTCGACACGAAATACATGATCGCGGCGATCGTCGGAGCGATCAAAGGCAAGTACAACTACTTCGCCGAGATGGAGACCGCGGGCAAATGCCTCGAGTGGGTCAGGGACCATCTGGCCCTGGACGAGATCGGGATCTACCTCGAAAAGCACGATGTGACCGAGGGCCACGAGGAGGTATACACGAGCCTCTACGAATATATGACGGAGACCGTATCCGGGATACCTGCGGGAGCGGGCGGCGTGATCTTTACCCCCTGGCTCCACGGGAACCGCTGCCCCTTCGAGGACAGCAGCGCTGCGGGCATGTTCTTCAACATCAAACTCGAGACGGGCAAGACCGAGATGATCCGCGCGGTGCTGGAGGGCGTCTGCTACCATCTCCGCTGGATGCTGGAGTGCCAGGACCGCAAGATCAAAACCTCCGATCCTATCAGGTTCTCCGGAGGCGGAGCGCTCGCCGATGTCACCAGCCAGATGCTCGCCGACATCACGGGCCGCACGATCGAGGTCGTGGAGAGTCCGCAGAACGTCGGCTCGGTAGGCGCCGCCGCGACAGTCTGCGTCGGTCTCGGACTCGTGAAGAACATCGAGGAACTGGCTGCTTTGATCCCGGCGGTCAAGACCTTCACTCCCGACCCCTCGGTCAAACAGGTCTACGACCGCAACTACGAAGTGTTTAAACAGCTGCACGCCGCGAACGCGAAGCTGTTCAGGCAGATGAACGCATGAGGTGAATGATATGTCTGATCAAAACAATAAACCCGTGACCCCTGGCACGATGGCCAATGCCGACGCGACGACCCCGGACGCCGGGACATCCGGCGCTGCTCCGGCCTCCAAGACCCTCGACACGAACAAGCGCAAGGAGCTCATGAGAGCGGTCAAGTTCACGCTCTTCTCGATCTCGGCAGGCGTAATAGAGATCGTCGTTTTCTCTTTGCTCGACTGGCTGACGAACTGGCCCTACTGGCCATGCTATCTGATCGCTTTGATCGCGTCCGTGGTCTGGAACTTCACCCTGAACAGGCAGTTCACCTTCCAGTCCGCCAACAACGTGCCCATCGCGATGCTGAAGGTCGCCGCGTTCTACGCGGTGTTCACCCCGGTCTCCACGATAGCCGGTAACTACCTCGCCGAGACCCTCGGCTGGCCGGGCATCCTGGTGACGGGACTCAATATGATCTGCAATTTCGTTCTGGAATTCCTCTACGACCGCTTCTTCGTCTTCGGCAAGAGCCTCGACACCAACGAGCGCGCCAAGCGGAACGGCTGACCGGCGACCGCGGCCTGCAAATAATCGTTACAAACCTGCGCTCCGGCGATTGTCGGAGCGTTTTGTTTGTGGTAGAATCAAAAAGTTGAGAGTCCGCCCGGCGGGCCCCCCGACAGAGTCAATATTTTAGATGCTATCAACAGGAGGTAAGCAAAGTGTCTATTTTTGATAAGCTGACAGATAAGTTAAAAGCGGAACCCCGTACTATCGTTCTTCCGGACGGCCCGGATCCCAGAGTCATGGACGCTGCTGAGAAGCTCAGCAAGAACGGAGTGCTCGGAGTAATTTTGATCGGCACGAAGGAAGAGTTTGCCAAGGCGTCCGCTGAGGGCGGCTATGACATCTCCGGATGCGAGATCATCGACCCCGCCGACTACGAAGGCATGGACGATATGGTAAAATGCATGGTCGAGCTCCGCAAGGGCAAGATCACCGAGGACGAGGCTCGCGAGATGCTCTCTCACGGCAACTATTTCGGGACCATGCTGGTAAAGATGGGCAAGGCCAACTGCCTCCTGGGCGGCGCGACCTACTCTACCGCCGACACCGTAAGACCGGCTCTTCAGCTGATCAAGACCAAGCCCGGCGCGCATCTGGTAAGCTCCTGCTTTATTCTGATCCGCGGCGAGCACGGCGAGGACCGTCTGTGCATGGGCGACTGCGCCATCAACATCGACTATCAGGACACCGTCGACAAAGAAGGCAACGTTACATATACCGCCGCGCAGAAGCTGGCTGAGGTCGCTATCGAGACCGCAAAGACCGCAGAAGTGTTCGAGATCGACCCGAAGGTCGCTGTTCTCAGCTTCTCGACCAAAGGCTCCGGCAAGGGCGCAACCGTCGGCCTCTCCCGCGAGGCTACCGAGAGAGCAAAGGAGATGGCTCCCGAGCTCGCCATCGACGGCGAACTCCAGTTTGACGCCGCCGTATCCCCCGAGGTTGCCAAGACCAAATGCAAGGGATCCCCGGTCGCCGGCCAGGCCAACGTATTCATCTTCCCGAACATCGAGTCCGGAAACATCGGCTACAAGATCGCTCAGCGCCTCGGCGGCTTCGCCGCTTACGGCCCCATCCTTCAGGGACTGAACGCTCCGATCAACGATCTCTCCAGAGGCTGCGACGCCGACGAGATCTACAAGATGGCCATCATCACCGCCGCCCTCGCATAAGCCGCTTTTTACTGAAGCGCCGCGCAGGCGCTGCTTAGGCGGCCTGCTCAGGCGGCCAGCAGATCTGCAGACTAAAAGGGCCCCGCTCCGAAGCGGGGCCCTTTTGATGCCCGAAGCACCTTAGCAGAGGCCCAGATATCCCCTGCCGAATCAGCCGCCATATCCTCGGCAGGACCACACCTCATATCCTCGGCAGGATCAGCCCTTCGATGATCCGCGCGATCTCCTCTGCGTTTATGCTCCCGTCGGCCGAGTCCGAGGTAAGTATCAGGTTATCCCCGGCAGTCATGCCGTTCTTGTGATAGAGCGCAAGCTTTGCCATAGTTCCGTTCAGATACCTTTCATCGGAGAGCATGCCCAGATGCTCCCAATAGAGGCAGCTCCCGTCAGCCAACAATATGGTAAAGTCCGGATATCGCACGACCTCCAGACCGTTTAAGTCTGTCAGTCTGATGGCGCACTCATAGCGGAACGGCACGCCATATTTGACAAGCAAGTCATATATTATCAGTTCGCTCTTGGAGCGGACTATCTCACCGGTTATCGCTATATGTGAGGCTGCAAAGGCGGCCGGGTTCTTAAGATAATTCGCGTTGATCCAATCCCGTCGTCGTTTGTCCGAGAGCCTCGGTCCATCCATCACAGGCCTGAAAAGGCCGTAACAGCCCTCGGCTTCCATCCGATATGCTCGGGGAAGCGCCGCGATTACGTCGTCGAAATCAAAATCAATAGCAGTCTGCAAAGCCTTTTGCAGCGCAGCGATGTTCTTTTTGAGCATTTTCTGCAGTTGCCGGATGAATCGCTCCGCTTTGATCGCGTGGACCTTTGGCGATGAACCGTCTCCCAGCCGCTCAATACTATTCTTGACGCCACTATTTGATTTCACCCTCTTTTGATAATAGTAAGTGTATCCGGAGCCGCGGTGATTAGCCCGGAGACAACCCTTCGGTCCGCGTGGACTTACATTTGGAAGAGATGCCAGCAAACCCAGAAGCTTTTCCAATTCATTTTCGAGCAGTGTTCTTGTGTTTATCATACCGGTATTATAACACAAAAAATGGAAAATAAAAGCACTATTTACAAAAAATGTTAACAAATTGCGCTCATCCTTGTTTCTTGCGAGTGACGAACAAAGAATTTTGGTAGAGAAGCCTTTTAAAACGGCCTGGTGATGGTAGCGAAGTCAAAAATAATGCGTTTGCTACCAAATCATGCTCTTTCCAATGCTATTTTGGTAGCGGACCGCATTTTATTAGCTATGCTGTGGTAGCGAGGCAATATATATAACGTTTGCTACCAAAACTGCTGCCCTATTCACCGTTGTGCACCAAACAACTTGCCCACCGCGGCCTACATAGCGCCCGCCGTGCGCCCACCGTGCGTCCGCAGACCTGCCACAAGGCTGCCGCAGCACATTTCTGCCGCGTCGGATGGTGATTTTTACGGGGCGATAGTGTATCATTAAGCTGAAAGATCGGTAACACCACGGACAGGCATAATGCAAGGAGGCAAAACGATGGATTTCACCGGAAGGACAGCGATAGTTACCGGCGCGGGAGGAGGCATCGGCCGCGCGGTCGTCAAGGAGTTTTACGATAACGGAGCGAACATCACGCTGGTCGACATCAAAGGTCTCGAGGAGACCGTATCCGAGCTCGGCCTGGATGCGGAAAGGATCCTCTGCCTGAACAAGTCGATCACAGAGGAGGAGAATGCCATTGAGATCGTCGCGGCGACCAAAGAGCGTTTCGGGCGCGTCGACATTCTGGTAAACACCGCCGGGATCTGCGGCAAATACCAGCTGACCGAGGATATGGATTTCGAGAATTTCAAGAACATCTTCGCGGTCAACGTTAACGGGACGTTCCTGATGATGAAGCATGTGATACCGGTCATGAAAGAGCAGCAGAAGGGGGCGATCGTGAACTTTGCGTCGATCTCCGGAATGACGGGATATAAATATGAAGTTGCGTACGGCCCGAGCAAATGGGCCATAATCGGCATGACAAAGGTGACCGCCAAGGAGTACGGACGCTGCGGGATCAGAGTGAACGCCGTGTCGCCCGGGATCGCGGATACAGAGATGCTGAGGTATACGCTCGAGTCCTACCGTAAGGATTTCGGAGCGGTGAACCCGGAGGCCACGCTCACTTCCGGCCCGATCCCCCACGCAGCGGAGCCCTGGGAGGTCGCGAAGGTCGTCGCTTTCGCGGCTTCTGACGACGCCTGCTATGTGACAGGCGCCAATCTGGTGGTGGACGGAGGCAAGTTGATGTAGCAGTCCGCAGTTAGTTATTAGTTATTAGTTATTAGTTAAAGGTAAATGGGA
>Ga0079305_1001485_pt1 | contig 30026 bp, 28 predicted proteins | sample LMS_cellobiose_e_FD_79183 | JGI IMG/M metagenome (GOLD analysis project Ga0079305, IMG submission 79183) | Rumen-fistulated moose microbial communities from Alaska, USA - LMS_cellobiose_enrichment | ecosystem: Host-associated > Mammals > Digestive system > Stomach > Rumen fluid ... | reverse complement strand
TTTTTCAAGCGAGAAAAGCGTCTGGTTCTTTTCTACCTTATCTCCAACGGAGACGTGCACCTTTTCGACCTTGCCCGCCACCATCGCGACGACCGGCACATTGCTGTCGGCGACTATGTTTCCCGAAACAGTTCGATTTTGAGCGATGCTTCCGTAAGATACGGTTCCGACCTCCACCGGGGTGGAGACGACGTTCGTCCCGCCCGTTGCTCCGGAGGACGTGTCACACCCGCACAGCAAGGCGGGAAACGTAAGGAGAAGAATCAGTATAAATGATACGCATCTGCGCGTTTTAATGGTGTTCATAATCAAAACCTCCGCCATAAAGCAAATAGAACCCGAATCGGGGGAATTTTAAGATACCGAAACTCCGCGAACGATCCATTTGTACTTTTCAATCGCGGAGAACAGATCGGCGTCGGCGGAAGCGACGGATGTCTCCTGCTCAAAAAGATCGTATTCAGCCTGCAATAGATCGAGGTGCGACACCATGCCGAGCTCATATTTTTTCTTAACAGATTCAAGAGTGCGCTTTTGAAGGTCGAGCAGCGTTTCCTGAGATAAAAGCGTCTGTTCCTTTGATTTTATCGTGCGAACAGCTGTCGAGTAAGACAGCTCGATGTTCATCCTTTCGCTTTCGACAGCGTTTTTCAAAACGGTGCGCTGGCGGTTTGCCATATTGGTGTTGCCTGCGGTCTTCTCAAACTCGTCAAGATTAAGCTTGGCTATCTTGAGAGAATAACTGTTGTCCTTCGCGGATTTGAGGTCTTTGGTCTGATCAACGGTTTTCAAAAAATCGCGGTCTGCCTTTGGCATTTCCGCTATTTTTAAGGGTAAGTCGCAGTCTCGCCCGAGCATTACGTTAAGCTGCCCCTCAAGGGACAGCACCTCGTTCTCCATAGAGGTTATCGCCGATTCAAGCTGTGACAGCTGCACCTCGGCGGATCTGAACGTAAGTTCGGATATCTGCCCCATCGAATAACGAAGATTTAAAGCCTCGACGTTTTCTTTCAAAAGCTGGTATGAGCTTTTTGTGAGAGCGAGCTGACGCGACAGGGTGCGGTGCCCGAGATACAGGCTCTGCACGCCCCATACGATCTGGCAGTTTGCCATGCGAAGCTGTGTGATCGTCGTCTCGACCGAGGTGGGGGCCTCAGCCTCGCACTGGGCTATCTGAAGGCCCAGGGTCGTCATATCCGAGGAAAAGGTCGCAAGGTCGTTGTTCAAAGACGCCATGACACCGGCCTGAACGGGATCCGACAAATCATATGTAGGCGACGCCATAAGTTGAGCGATGACGTTTTTAGTCGAATCGGAGAACGTCTGAAGCATGGTATAGGCATTCATAAGGGATGCGAGCGTCTCATCCGATGAGAAGGATTCCCCTATTATAAGCTCATTCATGCCGTTCGATATTATAGTTAGATTGCCGCTTCTCGTGAGATCTTCGATCTCGGAGTAATTTACCGTTAAGGCGCCTGAATTGTTGTCGGCAGAGGTTTTCTCAGAAGCGGATGAGAGAAACACAAATACCAGGCACAATATACACAGCATGGCTATGCCACGTTTCATTAGAGTTCCCCCTTAATAAGCTATAGAAAAAACATAAAAGAATAATTATTATAAATAAATAAAAAACAATCAAAACAATTGTAAAAAAATTATATCCGACTTGAAGGCCGAGCACAATTGGTATAATGTTAACAAATTGTGAATCTTGCCCCAAAACGGCATCTATTAACCAAAAAAGCGATATAAGTTGATTTTAAAAGACGAATATGCGAAAATAAAACTATATTGAAAAGGGTGATGTATATATGGATATCGAAAAAACAATAAAAAATTTAAAAGCGCGCGGATTTGAGGTGTCGTATTTTAAAACAGGGGACGAAGCGAGCGGATATCTCAACGAGAAGATAGACGGCGAAAAGGTCGCTTTCGGCGGATCGATGACCGTTCAGGAACTCGGACTTTACGAAAGTCTGGGAGAACACAACGACGTATTTTGGCACTGGAAAACGGTCGATCCGAATCAGAAGATCATAGAGGCGGAGAGAACGGTATACGTGACTTCCGCGAACGCGGTCTCCGAAGACGGAGAGATAGTCAATATAGACGGCGCGGGCAACAGGGTCGCGCATTCGGTTTACGGGAAAAAGAAAGTGTATTTTGTCTGCGGGATCAATAAGATCGCAAAGGATTTTGACGCGGCCGTCAAAAGGGCGCGTCAGGTCGCGGCGCCGAAGAACGCACAGAGGATGAACAGGAACACGCCGTGCGTCAAAACCGGAAAATGCGCAGACTGCAAAAGCGACGAGCGCATATGCAATATCCTGACCGTGCTTCTTGGAAAGCCGATGAGGATGGAGAGCGTGGAAGTCGTTCTTATAGGCGAGGATATCGGGTATTGATCCGCTAATAGCAAGATAAAGAAAGGGGGCGCGAAAATGAAAAAGAGAGCGGCGCTTGCCGTATTGCTTCTAGCCGCGGGGCTGGCGGCCCTGCCGCTCGGCGGGTGCGAGTTTATGCTCAAACGCGAATTTTATACGTCGGCGCCCCACTCTTTGCAGCACGGCGGCACAGATATATCTGAGGGGAACGTGATAAAGAATTATTACGCTTTGAAAGATGCGATATTGAACACCGTATACGCAGGAAAGACCGATGAGACTTTTCGGCTTAATGAATACGGCGGAGATATGGAGAAGGATATCGAAAACATAATCGCCGATATAATGAAAAGCGATCCGATATGCGCGTATGCGGTGTCATCCATAAATTTTGAGCCGGTAAAGATACTGTCCCTGCAAGAGGCGACGCTGTCGATCACCTATAAACGCGGCATGGAAGAGGTAGATAAAATAGAGCAGGCTGTCAACACTAATGAATTTGAGCAGAAAATGGCGTTGAAAATGGCGCAGTATCAAAAAAATTCATGTATATATATAATAAATTATTTCGATTACACGTATGACGCATATACGCGGATATTGTCGTCGTACTACGGCGAAGACGGCGCGTCGGTGGGGCTTGAATCGATAAACCTTGCGTTTTACCCGGAAAGCGGCGTAAAAAGGATAATAGAGACCGATGTGCGGTATATAAATTCGGATATGGTCCTTTCGAGGAAACGGGAGATAATAAAGGAAGAGGCGAGCAGGATCGCATCTCAGATATTCCTTGAGCAGCAGATCGAAGAAACCGGGGGAAATGACGGCGCGGTCGCACGCGTACTGTATGATTGGGTGATCGATAATATCGAATATGACAGCGACGCGCAAAGCGCCGCAGAAGAAGCAAAGGGCAGACAGATAAAAACGGATGAGTATACGGCGTACGGAGCGTTTGCATACAAGAAAGCGGCGGGAGAGGGGATCGCCCTCGCCTATCAGGCGCTTTGCAAAGCGGCGGGGCTGGACGCGTATATCGTTATAGGAGAAGATCTTAACGGCAATACATCGGTGTGGAGCCTTGTAAATATCGAAGGAGAATATTATCATATCGATGCAGGCGAAGGGATTAAATCAAAAGTCTCCGGCAATGATTTGGAGAGAGACGCTTTTTTCGCTATATCAGATGAACAGATGCAGAAAACGAAACTTTGGGATGTGAAATATTATACGGCGTCCGATACGATGTCTTACGAGGAAAGGCGCAGCGAGGAAGCCGCAGCCACGGAAAATGTATAAAAATTATTCGGACTGGCGTTAGTATCTTGACATGACGGTATATTTTGGTATAATAAATCCCAGCGCGGCGAACGCGCGGAACGCGGATTTAGCTCATCTGGTAGAGCGCCACCTTGCCAAGGTGGAGGTAGCGAGTTCGAGTCTCGTAATCCGCTCCATATATAGGCGGGTCTTGTTCAAAAACAAGACCCGCCTTTGTTATATCCGGCGGTAAAAAGCGGGAATCTTTATATTTTTGAAAAATATCAGGATAAAATCGGGAATAAACGCGGATGAAAAGTATTATTTTCTTGAAGTGTGGGAAAATGAAAGGTATAATTGAAAGGAAAATAAAATTATGATAAAACTTGTAAATATCAAAAAAATTTATCATGCAGACAAAGTCCCCGTGACAGCGCTGTCGGGGGTGGACCTCTCGGTGAAGGAAGGGGAATTTGTGTCGATAATAGGAAGATCCGGATCGGGAAAGTCGACACTTATGCATATAATCGGGTGTCTTGACACGCCGACATCGGGAGAGTATATCTTGAACGGCATAAGCGTCAGGGGGATGGATTCAGACCGGATGGCAAGATTGAGAAGGGATACGATCGGGTTCGTGTTTCAAAAGTTCCACCTTATGCCGAACATGGATGCGGTCGCGAATGTGGCGCTGCCGCTGGCGCTTGCGGGGGTGGACAGGAAGGAAAGGGAAGCGCGCGCGATCGAGGCGCTTGAAAAAGTCGGGCTGTCTGACAGGGCGCATCACAGACCGGGGGAGATGTCCGGAGGGCAGCAGCAGCGCGTCGCGATAGCGCGGGCGATGATAGCGAAACCTAAGATCCTGCTTGCGGATGAGCCGACGGGTAACCTTGATGCCGCGTGCGCGAGGGATATCCTGTCAAAGATAAGCGATATACACAAAAACGGGCGCACGGTCATATTGATAACCCACGATGATATGACTGCCATGCGCGCAGACAGGTGCATAAAGATAGCGGACGGTGCGATCGTCGACGACAGAAAACTTAATTGATTTTTATTTTTGAGAAATATATCAGGAGGGGTTCTTTGTGGCAAGAAGAGACAAGGACAATTATTATCTCGACATTGCGCAGATGGTCCTTGAAAGGGGAACATGCCTGCGCAGAAATTACGGAGCTATCATCGTCAAAAATGACGTCATCGTATCGACGGGGTACGTCGGCGCGCCGCGCGGGCGGGTGAACTGCTGCGATCTCGGCGTTTGCGCGAGAGAAAATATGAACGTGCCGAGAGGGGAGAGATATGAGCTTTGCAGGTCGGTCCACGCCGAGGCAAACGCCATCATCGCCGCCTCGAGAGAGCAGATGATAGGCGCGACGCTCTATCTTGTCGGAAAAGATGTAAAGACCGGCGAGATTTTAAAAGACGCCGAATGCTGCATGATGTGCAAAAGGATGATAATAAACGCTGGGATAAAACGCGTGGTCGTGAGGAACACGGAAAACGAATTTACGTCTATAGATGTCAGAGACTGGATCTATAAAGATGATCTTCCTGCAAAGGCGCACAGGATCTGATATACATACGCGGATATGAGATGGAGGGGGATGACGAATGCCATTTTGCTCTGAATGTAAAAGGGAATACGCCTCTGACTGTGAGATTTGCGAAAAATGCGGAAAACCGCTTACAAACAACCCTGATGAAAACGCAAACGATATGGAAGATACCGTGGATAATCGTGATAAGCTTTTGACAGAGGTTGCGGATGACATGGAGGCCGAAATAATCATATCCAAATTGAGAAGCTACGGGATCCCGGCGATGGTGAAACACAAGGGGATCACGCAGGGGGTCAGCGCCGTCATGGGGTCGTCGCTGTTCGGAAGGACCAGCATATATGTCCCCGCCTCGGCGGCGGATACTGCGAGGAAGCTTTTATGGGAAGATCCCGAGCAAGAAGGAGGCACGGCTGCAGACACCGATACCGGAGAAGTTTCTGAAAACGATGGGCCGGCGCCGGAAGCAGAGCCGACGCTCAAAGACGAAAAGAAATGGAACGCAGTAACGACAGTTTTGATAGTAATAGTCGGGATAATATTGATATATCTTTTTTCTAAACTTTTTTAGAGGTTTTGAGAAAAGCCGCATCCGTCTGATTTACTGATATGTCGGATCCTGCAACAATGCAAAGCAATAAACGGCGGCGATCTGAAGCAGGACCTAACAAAATGTGTGATTGCAAATTTACGCGCATATAGTATAATGTGATACGATCGGTTAAAGGACAAAACATCTGCCGCGAGGCGTGTGACGCCGCGAAAGATTCGAGGAGGATATGTATGCAGTTCGCAGATAAAATGAAGACATTTGAGATGAACATCTTCAGCGCGATCGATGCAAAAAAGAGAGAGCTTGAGGGTAAAGGGAAAAAACTTATAAATCTCTCGATCGGAACGCCGGATTTCACCCCGGATAAGCACGTTATGGAGGCGGTGCGCGATGCGGCGATGGATCCGGAAAATTACAAGTACGCGGTGACGGACATACCTCAGCTTACCGACGCCGTTATATACTGGTATAAAAACAGATACAACGTCGATATAGACAAGGATGAATACATCTCGGTATTCGGCTCTCAGGAGGGGGTGCCTTTTGCGGCGCTTCCGATATGCAATCCTGGGGATACGGTCCTGATCCCGAATCCCGGATATCCGGCCTATTTCTTCACGCCGACGCTTGCGTGCGCCAACGTCGGATTTACACCGCTTAAAGAGGAGAACAACTACCTGATCGACTTTGACAATTTCGACACCGCGCTTGCTGACAAGGCGAAAATGATGATCGTCTCATATCCGAGCAACCCGCTTTCCGCGACGGCCGATTGGGATTTTTACGAGAGGCTTGTCCATTTCGCGAAAAAACACGATATCCTTGTCATACATGACAACGCGTATTCAAATATAATATTTGATGCAAAGCCCGGCATGTCGATGCTTGAGATCCCGGGCGCGAAAGATGTCTGCGTCGAGTTCAACTCGCTTTCTAAATCATATAATCTGACCGGGTGTCGCGTGTCGTTCGCCCTCGGAAACCGCGAGGTGATCAAAAAGCTATATACGATGCGTTCGCAGATTAACTACAATCCGTTCAAGCCCGTGCAATACGGCGCGGTCGCGGCGCTTACCGGTCCGCAGGATATTTTGAAAAGGAATACGGAAGGATATAAAGCGCGGCGCGACGCCCTCTGTGAGAGCATGGATGAGATCGGCTGGCACATCCCGAAATCAAAGGCGACGATGTTTGTATGGGCGCCTCTCCCTGAGGGGCACACCGACTCTGTCAAATTCACGAACGACCTTATGGAGAAGGCCGGCGTCGTGACGATCCCTGGTGAAAGCTTCGGGGATCTCGGAAAAGATCATGTCAGGTTTGCGCTCACGGTGCCGTGCGATACCCTGCGTCTTGCGGCAAAGCAGGTAAAAGAGAGCGGACTGATCAAGTAAGATCATAAAAAACAAATGCGGTCAAACAGTGGGAGAACGTCCTCTCCCGCTGTTTCTTTGTAAATATAGGCGAAAAAGTGATAAAATCGAAGAAAATATGAGAAAATAAAAGATATTATGCGATAATGATTTTGGAAAACGGATTGTGCGATATTTAAAGCGGATATATAATAATAAATTAGTCAGCATTTCGTATTAAGTATATGCCGCGTTACAGCCAATGGAATTCTTGCGGGCGGATGGAGGATTATGAACGTTTTTTTTGTCGGGATCGATATAGGATCGACCACAGTAAAAGTTGTGGTAATGGATGAAGAAAACAGAATACTGCACAAATTTTACGAGCGGCACTATTCAAAGGTGCGCGAAAAGACGGCGCAGCTTATGGAAAATGTCGCGGGCGAGCTTTCGGGGGCAAAGCTTCACGTCGCGATAACGGGGTCGGCGGGACTGGGAGTGTCGCAGGCGACGGACATCCCCTTTGTACAGGAGGTGTATTCCGCGAAGCTTGCGCTTGAGGCATTCATCCCGGACGCCGACATGGCGATAGAGCTTGGAGGAGAGGATTCGAAGATACTGTTCCTGACAGGCGGCGTTGAAGAGCGGATGAACGGCACATGCGCCGGCGGCACGGGGGCGTTTATCGATCAGATGGCGTCTCTTTTAGGGGTGACGATCGAGAAGCTCGACGAAATGAGCCTTAAGCATAACAAGATTTACAACATCGCGTCCCGCTGCGGGGTTTTCGCGAAATCGGACATACAGCAGCTTTTCAACCAGGGCGCAGCGAGAGAGGACATAGCCGCAAGCATACATCAGGCGATCGTCGATCAAATAATATCCGGCCTTGCACAGGGGAGAAAGATCGGCGGGAAGATCGCGTTTTTAGGCGGCCCGCTCACATTCCAGATGGGCCTGAGGGAGAGGTTTTGCGAGACATTGAAACTGTCTCCGGGAAATGCGGTATTTCCTGAGGATGCGCAGTATTATATGGCGATCGGGGCGGCGATATATTCAAAAAATCAGATGTGCGACGAATATGAAAGCGTCGTTTTAAAACTCAAAAATTCCGCGGGAGAGCGCAACGCCTACGGAAGGCTTGCGCCGCTTTTCAGGGACCAAGCGGAATACAGGGAATTTTTGGGGAAGCACACCGCAAACGACGCGGAATTTCTCGATATAAAAAGGTTTCAGGGCGACGCATATCTCGGCATAGATGCTGGGTCAACGACCACGAAAATGGTTTTGATATCGAAAGACGGCGGGATATTATACAGCTTTTACGCGCCGAATGCCGGCGATCCGGTATCTCTTTTGCGGGGAAAGCTTCTTGAGATATACGCGCTGTGCGGGAACAGGATAAGGATAGTATCGTCGGCCGTCACAGGATACGGGGAGGAGCTTATAAAAAGCGCGTTCGGCGTCGGCGGAGGCATCGTCGAAACGGTCGCGCACTACTATGCGGCAAAACACTTCTGCCCGAATGTGGATTTTATACTCGATATCGGCGGGCAGGATATAAAATGCTTCAAGATCAAAAACGGAACGCTTGATTCGCTGATGCTGAACGAGGCGTGCTCGTCCGGGTGCGGGTCGTTTATCGAGACCTTTGCAAAAAGTCTCGGATACAGTGTCAAGGATTTTGCCGAAATGGCGCTTTTTGCGGAAAACCCCGTGGATCTCGGCTCGAGATGCACGGTGTTCATGAATTCGTCAGTAAAACAGGCGCAGAAAGAGGGCGCGACGGTCGCGGATATATCGGCGGGCCTTGCGGCAAGCGTTGTAAAAAACGCGATATACAAGGTGATAAGGGCGAGATCGAAAGATGAGCTCGGGGAGAATATAGTCGTTCAAGGCGGAACGTTTCTCAACGACGCGATACTCAGGAGCTTTGAAAGAGAGATCGGGAAGGACGTCGTCAGACCGTCGATCGCGGGCCTTATGGGGGCATATGGAACGGCGCTTTTCGCGGTATCGCTCGGAGAAAAAGGTTCAGGGCTGATAGACGAGGACGGGCTTTTAAAATTTTCACACAATACCAAAACGACGACGTGCGGGCTGTGTACGAACCGCTGTACGCTGACGGTCAACACGTTTGCAAACGGCGCGAGATACATATCCGGTAACAAATGCCAGAAGCCGACGGGAAAACGGATAAATGACGATTTGCCGAACGCTTATGCATATAAGCTGTCGCTTTTAAAAGAGCTTGTTCCGAAAAAAAGCGGAAAAGTGATCGGCCTGCCGGTCGGACTTAACATGTATGAAAATCTTCCGTTTTGGCATGCGCTTTTAACCGATATGGGGTTTGAAGTGCGCATGACGGAAATGAGCACGCGCGATACATATAAAAAAGGACAGCACACGATCCCATCTGATACAGTGTGCTATCCGGCAAAACTGATGCACGGGCATCTGCAGGAGCTGATAGAGGACGGGGTCGAGGATATATTCTATCCGTGCCTGCCGTATAATTTCGACGAAAAACTGGGAGACAATCATTACAACTGTCCGGTGGTCGCGTATTACCCCGAGCTTCTTCGCGCGAACAATGAGGACGTGTCGAAAGTAAAATTTCACACCCCGTATTTCTATATGGACAGCAGAAGACTGTTTTTAAAAGAGGCCGTAAGGTACTTTGAAAATCAGTTTGACATATCGAAAGAGATCACAAGACGCGCCGTCAAAAAAGCGTATGCCGCGCTTGAACAATATAAAAGCAAAATACGGAAATACGCGAGAGAGGCGCTTGACAAGGCGAGAAAAGCGGGGATAGAGACGGTGATCCTCGCCGGAAGGCCGTATCACATAGATCCTGAGATAAACCACGGTATAGACAAGCTGATAAATTCACTGGGGCTTGCGGTCCTCTCAGAGGATTCGGTAAGTGCCGTCGGCATAAGAGAGCGCGTTCATGTGCTCAATCAATGGACATACCACGCAAGGCTTTATTCGGCGGCAAAATTTGCCGCACGGGAAGATAATGTAAGTCTCGTTCAGCTTGTTTCGTTCGGATGCGGGCTTGACGCCGTGACGAGCGACGAAGTAAGAGAGATAGTAGAGAAAAGCGGGAAGATATATACCCAGATCAAGATGGACGAGATAAGCAATCTCGGCGCGGTAAGGATAAGGATACGAAGCCTTAAAGCGGCGATAGATTTGAGGAAAAACGGTGGTGAAGCACACAATGAACAAAAACGAGGATCGAGCGATCTTTACGAAAAAAATGAAAAAGGATTATACGGTCCTCATGCCGATGATGCTTCCGATACACTTTACGCTGCTCAAAAAAATACTTGAGTGCGGCGGATATAATGTCGTACTGCTCGACAGCACGGATCAAAGGCTTATAAACGAGGGGCTTCAAAGCGTGCATAACGACATGTGCTATCCGGCGCTTCTTGTAATAGGGCAGCTTATGGACGCGCTGAAAAGCGGCAAATACGATATTGACAAAGTGGCGCTTATCATAACGCAGACAGGGGGCGGGTGCCGCGCGTCAAATTACATATCCCTTCTAAGGAAAGCTCTTATCAGAAACGGCCTCGGGCATGTGCCGGTTATATCCCTCAACACCGCGAATCTCGAAAAAAACCCGGGATTTAAAATAACCGTTCCGTTCCTTGCAAAAAGTCTTCTGGCGATCGCCGCGGCCGATCTTTTGATGCTGATGGCGAACCAAACGAAAATATATGAAAAAAACCCGGGGGACACAGACAAGCTGACAGATATATGGATAAAACGCATCGAGAAGATACTTGAGAAAAACCCGATCGCGGTCCTGAACAAACGGAAAAGTATATTTGAAGAGATCGCAAAGGATTTTGCCAATATACCGACAGATCGAACGGAAAAGGTGAAAGTCGGGATAGTGGGCGAGATATACGTCAAGTTCGCGCCGCTCGGCAACAACAATCTGGAGGGGTTTCTGCGAAGCGAAGACGTTGAAGTCACTGTTCCGGGGCTTTTGGGATTTCTTTTCTATGCGTCGTCCAACGGCGTAAGCGATTATGAAGTATATGGCAAGGGTATATTCCGGGCGTTCGAGATGCACGTCGTGTCAAACATAATATCAAGCATGCAGGACCGCATCATATCGGCGGTAAAGAAATATCCTGAGTATACGCCGCCGGCAAACTTCTGGCATTTGAGAACGCTGTCTCAGCCATATGTCGGCAAAGGCAACAAGATGGGCGAGGGGTGGCTTTTGACGGCCGAAATGGTCGAGCTGATCCAAAGCGGAGTAAAGAACATAATATGCACGCAGCCGTTCGGGTGTCTGCCGAACCATATAGTCGGGAAGGGCATGATCCGCGGGATAAAGCGGGATTATGAAGACGCGAATATAGTCGCGATAGACTACGACCCGGGCGCGACGCGCATAAATCAGGAGAATCGTATCAAACTTATGCTTTCAACGGCGAGAAATAACCTGAAAAATGATAAAAAATAAAAGCACGGCATAAAGGGCGCGCAAATTAAGTGTACGGCAGCCGCAAAAAGGATATTTCGGCGTTATATTGCGTTAAAAAAGCTCGAAATAGATCCATTATTCCTGCGCTTTTTGCCTTGTATGGCACCAAAATCTCTCTTTTTCAGGTCGGAGCAGTTTTAAGAAATTATAATTATCAATAAAAAATTCCGGAAACACCTTGATGTTTCCGGAGTTTTTTTATCTGTGGTTATCAATTTTTCTAAATCTGCCGTCTCTCTAATTTGCATGCCCTTTGGCCGCGCTTTTTGAGGATCGCATTTTATTCGGAAACGGCGTTTTCAGAGGGTGCTTCCTCAAGTTCCTGCGAACGCTTTCTGCTTGACAGTATATTCGACACGCTCCAGAATGTGACGGCGCCGAGGACGATTATCGCGCCGAGTATCGCAAATTTCGACGGCATCTCTTTAACGAACAGGAACACCCACATTGGATTGAGGATCGGCTCGATAAGGGTCACGACGCTGCAGAAAAGAGGATTCGCCGAACGTATTGCGAAGCTGTATAACACATAGCCGAGCCCCTGCTGCAAAAAGCCGAGTACGAGGATGAATATAACGGAGGAGACCGTTATCTCGGGCTTGAATATGAAAACAAAGGGAAGTGTGCACAGCGCCGTCATCGCATGCCCGAACATGATCGTGCAAATACTTTCTGAATATGATTTAAACTTGCCGACCATGGTGTAAAATATCCCGGAAAGCATACCCGACAGTAAAGCGAGAATATTTCCGAACATTACGCCCCTGTCAAAATCACCGATAAAGAACAGTACGATACCGCCCATCGCGACAAGTATCGTAAAAACATCTTTCCTCCTCGGTATCTCTTTGAAAAAGAAGAAGGATATGAGCATTATGTATATTGGACCTGCATTTTGCAGCGCGATCGCATTGGCGGACGCCGTCAGCTTTGTCGCGGTTATAAAAGCTATGGATCGTGCGCTCAGCACAAGCGTCACCGCGAGGATCTTTTTGTTGAACGAGACCTTCTCGCCGATTATCTTGACATATAAAAATAAAGTGATCGCGGCGATGGCGCTTCTCAGGCAGGTTATGACAAGCGGATTCCACGGCAGAAGCTTGATAAAAAGCCCGGAACTGCTCCACAAAACGGTGCATATCAGCATTGACAAGATCGTATTGTTCTTTGAAAATCTCACATCGTCGAGGTTCCGCATAAAATACTACACTCCTGAATAAGATAAAAATTTAACACAAATCTCAGTAATTATACCATCCATAAAATTGAAAAACAAGAGATAAAATCAATAATAGATCAAAGATTTTGCATATACAAATGTGCCTTTGCCTTAACCGGTATTTTGCTGAAACGCGCTCTTTATATAACTTCTGAAAAAGCGGAGACGAGCAGATGCAGTCTGTATATAAGCGCTTTTGATTGACAACAAAAGACGCATAAGGTAGACTTATTTTGATTAAGGGCTTTGCGCCCGAAGGGATGGTTTTTAAAGAGTGACGGATGTTTTAGAAATGGCTTTTAAAGTAGCCGCGTTTATCGGGAACAAGTGGGTATTGATTGCGATTGCGGGGGTCATATACTGGTGTGTTGACAAGAACACCGCGAAGACGGCGGCATACAGCGCGTTTACGGGCATGGTCATATGCGCCGCGCTCTCGGTTGCATTTACGCAATACGATTTGGGATTTTTCGTATCGCCGAACTCAGCGGTAGCCGCGGGACTCGGATTTTTTACATCGCTCTGCTTAAAAAATGAAAAGCGGCCGGTAATCGTCATGTCGGCGCTTGCGATGGCGCTTATCATAATATCGCAGTTCGGCCTTAGTGAAAGCTTTATAGATATCGCGTCGGGCGCTGCGATCGCATTTGTCACGACCGCGATCTCATACGGGATACATAAAGGCAAAGGGAAGTATACGCTGTTCTATTATACGGCGACTTGCATAGTGCTTTTGAATTTTGTTTTTTGGTGCGATCTGGACATGCTCTCTGTGTCTTATATGGCGAACATGGGTCTTATTGTCGGTCTTCTCGGGGGAACGTCTTTTGAGGAGAACCACGTGCATTTCACATATAACGGGTCAAAAGGCAAGATGGCGCTGAGGATCATCATCGGCGGCGCTTTGACGGCGGGGATAGCGCTTTTGTTTGTCACATATTTTTCGCAGTCGATTTTATTCACGTTTTTCGGTCAGGTGTGCGTGATGTTTGCGGTGTTCGGCGCGGCGCCGGCGCTGTTTCGGGTGTTTAAATTGTAGAAGACGGATCGGGACGTGCCTAAGGGATCGTTGCCGGATCTGGATATTGCGGACTTATAGATAAAATCGGTTTAGAAATGCTTTACGGTGAAAGGCGGTAGAACGATGACTATACTTGTTACAGGCGGAGCGGGATATATAGGAAGTCACACTTGCGTTGAACTTTTAAAAAACGGATATGACGTTATCGTTGTCGACAACCTTGACAACAGCAGCGAAGAGGCGGTCGTTCGGGTGTCGAAGATAACGGGGAAAGACGTAAAATTCTACAAAGCGGACATTCGCGACAGGGAAAGCATGAAAAAAATCTTCCGCGAAAACGCGATCGACGCCGTTATACATTTCGCAGGGCTGAAAGCGGTGGGCGAGTCAGTCGAAAAGCCGCTTATGTATTTCGACAACAATATTATCGGAACGATCGTTCTGTGCGAGGCGATGAGCGAGGCCGGGGTAAAAAAACTGATCTTCAGCTCATCCGCAACGGTCTACGGGGATATAAACCCCATGCCGCTTAAAGAAGATATGCCGACGTCTGTTACGAACCCGTACGGGCGCACAAAGCTGATGATAGAAGAAATACTGCACGATATTTGCGCATCTGACAGAGAGTGGAGCGTCGTCCTGCTCAGGTATTTCAATCCCGTCGGGGCGCACGAGAGCGGTGAGATCGGCGAAGATCCGCTCGGGATACCGAACAACCTTATGCCGTGTATTGCGAAAGCCGCCGCGGGGAAAATGCAGCTGCGCGTTTTCGGAGACGATTACGACACCGTCGACGGGACGGGCGTTAGAGATTATATCCATGTATGCGACCTTGCCGAGGGGCATGTAAAAGCGCTTACAAGGATCGAAAAAGAAGGAGTGCTGGAGATATATAATCTCGGAACAGGGCACGGGACGAGCGTTCTTCAGATGATACACGCCTTTGAAAAAGCAAGCGGCAAGAAGGTGCCGTATGAGATAACTGAGCGCAGGCCGGGCGATGTGGCGGTGTGCTACGCCTCGGCTGAGAAAGCGAAAAAGTATCTGGGGTTCGATGCGAATAGAACGGTCGACGACATGTGCAGGGATACGTTCCTCTGGCAAGAAAAGAACCCGGACGGATATAAAAAATAAACGGCGAAGGTGGATTCATAAAATGAAGGTTAACGTTATAGGACTTGGATATATAGGGCTTCCAACGGCCCTGATGTTCGCGTCGAGCGGGGTAGAGGTCGTAGGGACAGATTATGACGAAAAACTTGTCGGGACGCTTGCATCCGGTGTGCTAACTTTTGAGGAAGAGGGCATGAAAGAACTTTTCGAAATGTCCCGAAAAAACGGAATAAAATTTACGACGGAGTATCAAAAAGCCGACGTTTATATAGTCGCCGTTCCGACACCGTATATAAAAGAAAGCAAGAAGATAGATCCGTGTTTTGTGGTCTCGGCGGTCGAATCCGTGCTTAAGGTTTTGCCGAAAGGCGCGGTGCTTGTGGTCGAATCGACGGTGTCGCCGGGCACGATGGATAAATTTGTAAGGCCTGCCGTAGAAAAGGCGGGATTTAATCCGGGGAAAGACGTGCACCTTGTGCATGCCCCCGAAAGGATACTTCCGGGAAGTATGATCCGCGAACTGAGGAAGAATTCGAGGACGATCGGGGCGGATGACAGAGATATCGGCGAAAAGATAAAAAAGCTTTATCAGAGTTTTTGCGAAGCGGAGATCGTTTTGACCGATATCAGGACCGCCGAGATGACAAAGGTCGTCGAAAATACTTACAGGGATATAAACATTGCGTTTGCGAACGAACTTGCTAAAATATGCAGGCGCGACGATCTTGACGTATATGAAATAATAAATATCGCGAACAGACACCCGCGGGTCAACATCCTCCAGCCGGGACCCGGGGTCGGCGGACACTGCATTTCGGTCGATCCGTGGTTCCTTGTCGGGGATTATCCGGATCTTGTGAATATCATCCTTGCGGCGCGCAATATAAACGACGGGATGCCGAATTTCGTCCTGAAAAGGATACACGAGATAATGGAGGAAAACGGGATAAAAGACATTTCGCGTATAGGCCTTTACGGGATCACATATAAAGAAGACGTAAATGATGTGAGGGAAAGCCCGACGCTTCAGATGCTCGAATCGATGGGCGATCATCTTGCGTTTGGGATAAAATGCTTTGACCCGATGATAGACGAAAAGATAGTTGAGAATCAATATCTCGACTTTGATGAATTCGTCGACGATGTAGACATGGTCGTTGTCATGGTCGGGCATTCCCATATAAAGGCGAATGCGGGAAAAATCAAAGGAAAAGTGATCTTTGACACGAGAAATGTCATAGAAGGGGAAAAGATATATCGCCTGTAAAGGAAAAATATTAATAAAAGGGCCTCTGAGTGCGTGCAAATTAAGTGTACGGCAGACTCAGAAAATTGATGCTGACAGATAAAAAAACTCCGGAAACATCGTGTTTTCGGAGTTTTTTATTGATAACTATGACTTCTTAAAACTGCCATAACCGAGAAAAGAGAGATTTTGGTTTAAGACTTGGCCAAAAGCGCAGGAATAATGGATTTATTTCAAGCATTTTTGACGCAGTATAACGCCGAAATATTTTTTTGCGGCTGCCGCATCTTCAATTTGTGCGCCCTCGGCGGCTCTTTTTGAATGTTTAAAAATATTTTTAAAAGAGTTTTTCTGAAAGATCTGTGACCTTTTTGCCGATCGCCGCAAAATCGATATGCGGAGAGTACAGCGTTTCAAGCTCGTCGTGCATCGCTTTGGCCTCTTTAAGAGAATCCCCCGCGCTTTCAAGCATTCCGGAGAACATACGGAGCCAAAGCTTCAGGCGTTTGCGCGTCAGTTTATCAGACGCGCGCGAGATATACGCGTCGACACGTATTCGGCGGTAAGGGTCGCCGCCGTATTTCATGAACCTGTTCGACGTTATGAACGCGAGCGAAAGCTCAGGGATGATGACGTGATCTATCTTGTGCTCGGGGTTTAGCGGGCAGATGCATACATACGCGTCGTATCCGGCGTTTACCGCGGCGTCTGCGATAGGAGACAGCATGAAGTGGGAAAACCCGTAAGTGTCGTCAAGCACGAATACGCGCTTTGCCAAAGCGTCGACGGTATCGAACAGGCATAAAGACGCGGGCGATGATATCGCACTTAAAAATCGCTTTTTGACAGAGCCGCGCTCCGCGGAAGATTTTTTCGGGATCTCCCTTCGGATTATGCCTGATGCGCGTTTTGAAAGCCTTTCGATATCGACAAGGGGAAGCGCCGAATCGAACGCCGCGTCAGATACGCACCTTGCGGCCTTTATAAAGGAATAGGTCTTTTTATAATTTGCGGAAATGGCGTTTGTGAGACGCTGTATGTCGTTTAAATTGCGGCGGATGCCGTCTTCATTCCAAAAATCTGCAAAATTTATATATGTCTCGAATGCCGCCGGAAAACGGGGCTCAGTTATATGCGGGGCGGTGCCGTCGACGATCGCGACGCCGCACGGGCGCAATATGACGCCGTCAAGGGATCGCGGGTCGGATGAACAGTGTATGAGTTCCGCGGTCTGACCGCGAGACACGGCATTTTCAGCGACGCGCGTCATAAACGTTGATTTGCCGCACCCGGGGCCGCCTTTGATTATGTATATTTTTTTTATACTGCTGTCGTTTGTAAACTCATTGAAAGATGAAAAAAAGCCGTTCGGCGAATTTGCCGCGAGGAAAAAACGAAAATCATCTGGCATGATAAAAAACCTCCACAAAAAACCTTTCACTGCCAGTATATGATCTGCAAGGTGAGCCGGCACAGACAAACGAACAAAAATAAAGACGGAAGTCGCACACAGCGGCTTCCGCCAAAGAAAGCAAATATTTTCAGGATCCATAAAGAAACGTCAGTCTTCTTTATGGTTCGAAAGAACAAGCGCGAACTCTCCGTCGACGACCTTGAAAAGCTGGTCTATATATTCCACCTCTATCAGGGATAAGATCCCTTCTTCAACGGTTGAAAAGCCGACGCACGTGCCGCACGAGGAGCTGAGCTTCCTCGGCACCGGCATCGGTTTTGCCGAAATCCCCTTGCGAGCAAGATCGCGCGCAAAAGAGACCGCGTCGAAATGAGAATAAAATGTAGCTATGTATGCCGTCAAGAGAGACACCGCCCGATCGCCTTACTTATTTAAGGAAAGCGTCAGAGTAAAGTCGTCGCCGTCCTCAGAGACTACTATAGCATATCCGGCGTTTTTTGCAAAGCGCGAAACATTTTCAACGCAGGTGCGGCTGTCAACGATAACGGTCACCTTTTCCGGTTTTGACGCCACAGCATTCTTTGTCATGATGACAGGCTCGGGGCAGAAACGCCCGCGCGCATCGACGATAATGTTCTCCATTAATTAGAACCTCCTTCAGAAACTGCTGAAACCGTTTCAGCGGGGTTTACTTGTTCTGCGGCTTCCTTTTTCTTTTTCGAGCCCACGATCGCGATCGCAAGAACAACGAGTATGCCGACGATAACAGCGACTTTACCGTTTGTCGTCGGGCCGTTCGCGGAAGACGCGAGACCGAAATTGTGGCAGAATGCCGCGCCGACGAGCATGCCTATGACTGTTATTGCAGAGTCGGAATTCCCTTCACCGGACAGGATGAGCTGACGAAGCGGGCATCCGCCGAGAAGGACCGATCCGAACCCGACAAGGAGCATGCCGAGGAAATTCCAGATGCCGTCGGTATGGGCGATCGGCTGTTCAGCAAAACCGAAGTTTACAAAGCCGAAGATGGCGTTGCCGATGAATGCGGCGACAAGGATCGCGATAAATCCGCAAAGGAGCGTCCAGTCTTTGAAAAGGACTACGTCGCGGATACCGCCGACCATGCAAAGCCTTGTGCGCTGTGCAAGGATGCCGACGATAAGGCCGGCAGCAAGAGAGATGATGATGGCTGCATGCTTTGAGCCGGGGCCGCTTTCACTGAATATGAGAAGCGACGGCAGAGCCACAAGGACGATAAGGAGAGCGATGTTGATGCCGGTAATGGCAAAACCTTCACCCTTGGAAAGCGGATTGGATTTTTTGAGCGTGAATCCGCGATTGAGGAAAAATACACCGCAGAGTATGCCGCATATAAAGCCGATAAGACCGATGATCGCGTTGAGATCGCCGCCGGATATGCGCAGGACCATGCGAAGCGGGCAGCCAAGGAACATGAGCGCGCCGACCATGACCGAAAATCCGAGGACGAAACGCAGTATGGGAGAAGAACCGCCTTTGGGACGGAATTCTTTCGCGATCATTGCAGATGCGAAAGCGCCAATAACAAGACCGATGATTTCAGGGCGCATGTACTGTACGACTTCTGCCTTGTGAAGACCGACGGAACCGGCAATATCCCTTATAAAACATGCGATACAAAAGCCCATGTTAGCAGGGTTGCCGAACACAACAAGCGCCACCGCGATCGCGCCGACGATGAGACCGGATACGATCAGCTTAGTTTTGTCTTTCATAATCAAACAACTCCCTCTCACAAAAAGTAATTTAAAAGTGTCGGAACTTGTTGTATTATACATAATAGAAAAAGAAAACTGAAATATGTAATAATGATATAAAAAGCAAAAACGATAGAGATATGCTATAAACAGCTTTTTAAGGCGAAAAATATTTGGGATACGAGGTAAAAACACATGAAAAAAGGGATATATCTAGACAATGCGAGCACATCTTTCCCAAAAGCGCCGGGCGTATCAGAAGCTATGGCGAGATACATAGATTTAGTTGGTGCAAACGTCGCGAGGGGCGGATACGACAGCGCGTATGAGGCCGCGGGGACCATGCTCGACGCGCGGGAGGCCCTGTCAAAGCTTTTCTCGGCGCCGGGCGCGAAAAATATCATATTCACGCAAAACGTCACGGCGTCGCTGAATTTTATCATTAAAGGGTTTTTAAAACCTGGGGACCATGTACTGCTGTCTTCGATGGAGCATAACGCCGTCATGAGGCCCGTTGTGCAGATGGAGAAGACCGGTGTGTCATTTGACAGGATACCTTGCGACATAAACGGCGAGCTTGAGATAGACGCTGTCGAAAAAATGATACGGGGAAATACCAAAATGATGATCATGATGCACGCGTCAAACGTGTGCGGAAGTATCATGCCTATCGAAAAAATCGGGGAAATATGCAGAAAACATGGATTGTTTTTCACCGTAGATGCGGCGCAAACAGCCGGGATACTGCCGATAAATATGGGAAAAATGAACATAGATGCGCTCTGCTTTACAGGGCACAAGTCGCTTATGGGCCCTCAGGGGATAGGGGGGCTCGCGATAACAGACAATCTTTCAAGCATGATCGATCCGATAATATCCGGCGGCACGGGCAGCATATCGGACAGCGAGCAGGTCCCGAACTTCATGCCCGACAAATTTGAAGCGGGAACGCCGAACCTTCCAGGGATATTCGGCCTTTTGGCGGCGCTTGAATATATAAACAAGACCGGTATGGAAAAAATATTCGAAAGAGAGACGGCGCTGGCAAACAGACTGAGGGAAGGCGCGGAAAATATAAAGGGCGTCAGGATAATCGGGAATAAAAAAGGCGCGGTGCACGCGCCGGTCGTGTCATTGGATTTCGAAGAAAAGGACAACGCAGAGGCGGCGTTTGCGCTTGCGGAGGAGTTCGGGATAATGACGAGGTGCGGCCTTCACTGCGCGCCGAGCGCGCACAAGACCCTCGGCACATTTCCGCAGGGCACAGTGAGGTTTTCGATCAGTCATTTCAACACCGAGGACGAGATAGATCGTGCCTTGAATGCGATATATGAGATAGCCGGGCGCGCGTGACGGGACAAGGGGTTTAAATAGTATAGAAAATAATGATAAATGCACGAAAATGCTTGCAAAAACAAATAAATCCTGTAATATATAATAGGAAGGGGAAATTGCGGTTTAAACAGTCATTCCTCTGACAATATCATATCGTGTTGGATGAAGATTTCGGGAGAGTTTGGGGCGCGCCAAAAGTGCCGCCGCCGTCGCCGAAGGAATAAGCGGCAGGTCGTCAATCTGCCGTGAAGATCTCAGGAAAAGATACCGAAATTGGACACATCTCTGAAAAGCGCAAAACGCGCACCGAAGGAGCAACCCCAAAAGGGGGAATCTCTCAGGTTTGGAACAGAGCGAGAGACGCTTTTTCGTCTCTCGTTTTTTTATCGCATTTTTCAGGATTGGCGGGAAAAATTGCATGGGCATGATGATAGTTACAAATAACGAGCGCGTAAAAGAAAAATTTGAAGGGGAATACAAAGTCAACTTTTACGATGTGTCGCTTCGTGAGATACTTATAATCGTTCGTGATCTTATACACAAAGGGCACAAGCTTTATACGCATCCGCTTTCCGGAAGCGTGAAACCGGGGGAGACGGTGTTCAAATCGATAATCGTGTCCGACGCCCCGGGCAAATTTTCGGAAGAATCGCTTTCAATAATAGAAAACAGCATCATAACCTGCGATAAATTCGGCATAAAGTTCCCCGATCTGCCGGACAATATAAAAGCGGATTTTCAATGCATAGACCTGACTTTGATATCCTCCGCACTGGGTGCGGACAATATATAGGTAAGGGAAATTTAAAATAAAATAAGGAGGTGTTTCATTTGAAATTAGAACTCGGATATATCAATATCAAAGACATCCAATTTTCAAATGAATCCAAAGTGGAGAACGGCACATTGTTTGTAAACAAGGATGCTATAAAGGCGCTTGTTCTTGAAGATGCCAACATCAAATCTGTCGACGTCGATATAGCAAGACCGGGCGAAAGCGTTCGTATAACTCCTGTTAAAGACGTTATAGAACCGCGAGTTAAAGTATCCGGAGGCGGCGGGATGTTCCCGGGCGTCATTTCCAAGGTCGACACGGTCGGATCGGGCAGAACGCATGTCCTGCGCGGGGCGGCGGTCGTTACGACGGGTAAAATAGTCGGCTTCCAGGAAGGCATCATCGACATGACGGGAGAGGGCGCGAAGTACAGTCCTTTTTCTCAGACCTTCAATCTCGTTGTCGTATGTCAGCCGATCGACGGACTGAAACAGCACGAGCATGAGCATGCGGTGCGCATGGCGGGCCTGAAAACGGCCGTATATCTCGGCGAGCTGGCGAAAGCCCTCACCCCTGACGAGATCGAGACATTTGAGACATACTCCATTCGCGAAAGCGTTGAAAAATATCCGGATCTTCCGAAGATCGGATATATCGCGATGCTGCAGAGCCAGGGCCTGCTTCATGACACATACGTATACGGCGTCGATGCGAAGAGAACGCTGACGACCCTTATAAACCCGACCGAGATCATGGACGGTGCGATTATCAGCGGTAACTGCGTTTCCGCCTGCGACAAGAATACGACTTACCATCATCTCAACAATCCGGTCGTGCATGATCTGTTCGCAAGGCACGGTAAGGATCTTATCTTTGCCGGTATGATCATAACGAATGAAAACGTATACCTTGCGGATAAAGAAAGGTCATCCAACTGGACGGCGAAGCTTGCCGAGTACCTCGGACTTGACGGCGCGATCATATCCCAGGAAGGTTTCGGAAATCCGGACACCGACCTCATCATGAACTGCCGCAAGGTCGAAGAGAAGGGGATCAAGACCGTTATAATAACCGACGAATATGCCGGCCGAGACGGTTCCTCCCAGTCTCTGGCAGACGCCCACGTTTCCGCGAACGCGGTCGTGACGGGCGGCAATGCCAACGAACTTATCACACTTCCGAAGCTTGATAAAGTCATAGGCGATATAGGGCCGGTCGACAAAATAGCCGGCGGCTTTGACAAAAACATGAACCCGGATGGAAGCATCCAGGTCGAGCTTCAGGCGATCACAGGCGCGACGAACGAAATGGGATTCAACTGCCTGAGCGCAAGATAATGAAGAGAAGGAGGAAAAAACGGTGAGCAAGATAAAAGTAGTACAGTATATAAACCAATTCTTCGCGCAGATCGGCGGCGAAGAAAAGGCTGACATCAAGCCGGAGATCAGAGACGGCATAGTCGGCCCCGGAATGGCGTTCAATGCGGCATTCGGAGATCAGGCGGAAATTGTTGCGACCGTTATTTGCGGCGACTCGTATTTCAACGAAAATCTTGATGAGGCGAAAAAGACGGTCATCGAGATGGTAAAATCCAAAAACCCGGACATGTTCATAGCTGGCCCGGCATTCAACGCCGGCCGTTACGGCGTCGCCTGCGGCACGATCGCGGACGCGGTAAAAAAAGAACTCGGCATCCCGGTACTTACCGGTATGTATAAAGAAAACCCAGGCGCTGACATGTTTAAAAACTCGATTTATATAGTCGAGACGAAAAACAGCGCGGCCGGCATGAGAGACGCCGTCGCAAAAATGGCGCCCCTTGCGATAAAGCTTGCCAAGGGCGAAAAGATCGGCGCCTCCGCAGAAGAGGGGTATATGCCGAACGGTATCCGCAAAAACTTCTTTGAGAAGGAAAGAGGATCCAAGAGAGCGGTCGATATGCTTATAAAGAAGCTTTCAGGGAAAGAATTCGTCACTGAATTCCCGATGCCTGACTTTGACAGGGTCGCTCCGAATCCTGCAGTAAAGGATATCTCCAAGGCGACGATCGCGCTGGTCACATCCGGCGGCATTGTCCCGAAGGGAAATCCGGACCATATAGAGTCCTCCAGCGCATCGAAATACGGCAAATATGATATAGAGGGCGTCATGGATCTGACCGCGGAAACGTTTGAAACGGCCCACGGCGGATACGACCCGGTATATGCGAACCAGGATGCGGACAGGGTGCTTCCTGTCGATGTTCTTCGTGAGTTTGAAAAAGCCGGCAAGATCGGCAAACTGCACAGGTATTATTACGCGACGGTCGGCAATGGAACCGCCGTTAAGAACGCGAAAGCTTTCGCGGAAGAGTATGCAAAAGAACTTAAGGATGCAGGCATAAATGCAGTCATCCTTACATCCACCTGAGGAACCTGTACGCGTTGCGGTGCAACGATGGTAAAAGAAATTGAAAGAGCGGGCATCCCGGTCGTTCATATTTGTACAGTAACTCCTATATCTCTTACAGTCGGCGCAAACAGGATAGTTCCGGCGATCGCGATACCGCATCCGCTCGGAAATCCGGCGCTCACCCTGGAAGAGGAAAAAGACATCAGACGTCATATCCTTGACACGGCGCTTCGTGCACTTTCCACCGAAGTCAGCGATCAGACGATTTTTGACGTCAAATAAAAAAGTGGGTGGACAAAATAGACAAGAAAATTTATGATGTTGTTATAATCGGCGCAGGTCCGGCGGGTCTCGCCGCGGGCAGTTATGCGGGGCGCGCGCGCCTTGATACGCTGATTATCGAAAAAGAAAAGGATGGCGGGCAGATCGTCATCACAGCCGAGATAGAGAATTATCCCGGAAGCATCGAACACGAAACCGGTCCGTCCCTTGTTGAGAGGATGGCAAATCAGGCAAAGCACTTCGGAGCCGAAAAGGTCTACGACACGATCGTCGACGTAGAGCTTGAAGGCGACGTAAAGCGCCTTGTTGGGAAGAACGGCGAATATCTGGCCAAAACGGTCATCATTGCGACGGGTGCGTCTCCGAAGCCGATAGGATGCAAAGGCGAAAAAGAACTTATCGGCAAGGGCGTCTCCTACTGTGCGACGTGTGACGGCGCCTTCTTCGAAGATTTTGAGATCTTCGTCGTCGGCGGCGGCGACAGCGCGGTGGAAGAGGCGATGTACCTCACGAAATTCGGCAGGAAGGTCACCATTATCCACAGAAGAGACGAGCTTCGCGCGGCAAAATCGATCCAGGAAAAGGCCTTTGCCAATCCGAAAATGGCATTTATGTGGGACACGGTCGTTGAGGAACTTAAGGGCGACGGCGTTCTTGAAAGCATGGTCGTAAAGAATGTCAAGACCGGCGAGCTTAAAGAGATCGTTGCCGATGAGGAAGACGGGACCTTCGGGGTGTTCGTGTTCATAGGTTTCGACCCGCAGTCGGCGCTGTTTGAGGGCAAGGTCGAGATGGAGAGAGGGTACATCTTGACTGACGACGATATGAAGACCAATATCCCGGGCGTGTTTGCGGCCGGAGATATCCGCAAGAAGAGTCTTCGTCAGGTGGTCACGGCCGCGGCAGACGGCGCGATAGCCGCCGTGCAGGCTGGACACTATATCGAGAATATGTAATTTTATTTAAAAAGGTGGAACTTAAAATGCTGGAAGTAACGAAAGAAACTTTTGAGGCTGAGGTTTTGGGCGCAGAAGGTTATGTATTTGTCGATTTCTATGGTGACGGATGCGTTCCGTGCGCCGCGCTCATGCCGTTCGTGCATGAAATGGCGGACAAATACGGTGACAAACTTAAATTCACATCTCTTAACACGACAAAAGCCAGAAGGCTTGCAATAGGTCAGAAGGTTCTCGGTCTGCCGGTAATGGCGATCTATAAAAACGGCGAAAAGGTTGAAGAGGTCGTCAAAGAGGACGCGACAAAAGAAAACATCGAGAACATGATCAAAAAATACATCTAATGTTTATATGCGTTATTTGCTGTATAAGCGGCAAATTTGCATAACTTTCAAAGGAAGGAGGAAGAATGATGGGCCTTTTGGAAGGTAAAAAAGTCATAATCATTGGCGATAGAGACGGCATTCCCGGACCTGCCATTGAAGAGTGTGTGAAAACCGCCGGGGCTGACGTAGTATTTTCCTCGACTGAATGCTTCGTCTGAACAGCCGCTGGTGCAATGGATCTGGAAAACCAGAAGAGGGTCAAAGAGTTGGCTGAGAAATACGGTCCTGAAAATGTTGTTGTGGTACTTGGTGCCGCAGAAGGCGAGGCATCCGGCCTTGCAGCAGAGACAGTTACAGCTGGCGACCCGACGTTTGCCGGTCCATTGACAGGAGTCCAGTTAGGACTCAAGGTTTATCACATCTGCGAAGAAGAAATGAAATCCGAGGTCGCAGAAGACATTTACGAGGAACAGATTGGTATGATGGAAATGGTTTTGGATGTTGATGATATAGCATCTGAAATGAAGAGCATCAGAGATCAGTACTGTAAATATTAATGGGATAAATGGTGATATGGTGATTTATCGCCATATCACCATTTCCTGTTTCAACTACGAAAGCAACGGTGGCAAGCTATTTTGCAAGCCGAAGATTCTTTATGCAGATAAAAAAGAGACGGTATCAAAAAATCAAAACAGGCATGACGCGCGCCTAAAAAAGCGCGGCACCGCGGCAGAAGAGATTTGTTTTGCGGCGGATATATTGGAGGTTAGTATGAACAGCGTAATAAAAGCCACCGGTTATATATTGGTCCACGCTCCGGATATGGTCATACATAACGGATCGACACAGACGACGGAGAGGATAGTAAATCCGGATTCCGAATATTTGAAAAAACTTCCCCAGCATATAAGAAGCTATGAAGACGCGCTGAAGTATCTGCCGAACCAGACGTATATCGGCAATATGACGCCGGACGATCTTGCGAAGTTTGAGCAGCCGTGGTTTGACAAAACGGGCGACTGCGCCGACAGGTTCGGCAAATTCGGAGAGATTATGCCTCAGGAAGAGTTCTATCTTTTGATGCAGGCGTGCGATGTTTTCGACCTCTTATATCTTGAAAAGGGATTTGTTGACGCGGCAAAGCCGAAGCTGGCGGCGCATCCGCTAATGAACGAATCGATCCTCGGCAGGATCAAAGACGGCGTCGAAATGGCGGAGGTAGAGAAATTTGTAAATGAAGAGCACGCAGAGGGGCTTTACAATCACGATAAACTCGTCGGATATGTAAAACGCGCGCATGACGTCGACGTAAACCTGGCGGCGCATGTTATCCATGAAAATCTTGTATCAAAGGCATCGAGCGTTCTTTCGATACTTTACGCTGTCAAGAACAGCGGGCTTGCCCCGGAAGATATCGATTATGTGATCGATTGCTGTGAAGAGGCATGCGGAGACGTCAACCAGCGCGGCGGCGGAAACTTTGCCAAGGCGTCCGCTGAGATCGCGGGGCTTTCCAATGCAAGCGGAAGCGACATGAGGGGCTTCTGCGCGGGCCCGGCGCACGCGTTCATTGCGGCGTCGTCGCTTGTAAAGGCGGGCACGTATAAAAACGTCATCGTCGCGGCAGGCGGATGCACCGCGAAACTCGGCATGAACGGCAAGGATCATGTGAAGAAGGAAATGCCGATATTGGAAGACATGCTCGGCGGATTTGCGGTCGTCATCAGCGAAAACGACGGCGTCAGCCCTGAGATCGACAACAGCATAATCGGCAAACACAGCGTTGGAACGGGGGCATCGCCGCAGGCGGTCATAACGGCGCTTGTCGCGCAGCCGCTTGACGACGCGGGACTTAAGATAACCGATATAGACAAGTATTCTGCAGAGATGCAGAACCCGGATATAACAAAGCCGGCCGGCGCGGGCGACGTGCCGCAGGCGAACTATAAAATGATCGCGGCTCTCGCTGTAAAACGCGGGGATATGGACAAAGCCGGACTTGCGACCTTCGCAGAGGATCACGGCATGGTTGGATGGGCGCCGACACAGGGGCACATCCCGTCGGGCGCGCCGTATATCGGATTTGCGCGTGAAGACATTATGTCGGGGAAGATCAAAACAGCCATGATAATCGGCAAGGGCAGCCTGTTCCTCGGCCGTATGACGAACCTGTTTGACGGTGTGTCGTTTGTCATTCGCGCAAACAGCGGCGCACAGACTGAAAATTCCGTTTCCGAAGAGCAGGTCAAGGGACTGATCGCGAAGGCTATGAAGGATTTTGCCATGACGCTTATGGCAGAATAAGGAGGAAAGAGATATGGCAGCTGATAAAGTAGAGAAAATGATTGCCAAAACCTTTCTCGACATGGCTCAAATCCTTGAAAACGGACAGAGCGGGTCAAATCCCAAGATCGCCATAACTGGTATGGGAAGCGAGCATGGAGAGGAAAACGCGCTGGAAGGCGCGATCCTTTCAAAGACGCGCGGGGTCGACCCCGTGTACATCGGAAGTATAGAGAGCGATAAGGTCACATGTGTCAAGGTCAATGACGAGGACGGGGCGCACAAAAAAATGGAAGAGCTTTTGGACTCTGGAGAGATCGACGGGGTCGTCACGATGCATTATCCGTTCCCGATCGGCGTTTCGACAGTCGGAAGAGTCATGACGCCCGGCCGCGGCAAACAGATGTTTATCGCGAACACCACCGGCACGTCGTCTGTCGACAGAGTTGAAGGCATGGTAAAAAACGCGATATACGGCATAATCTCAGCTAAAGCGTGCGGGATAGCGGACCCCACGGTCGGCATACTCAATATAGACGGCGCGCGGCAGACCGAGACGATCCTTAAAGAGCTGAAGGAAGGCGGATATGACATAACATTCGCGACATCCGCAAGGGCGGACGGTGGCTGCGTCATGCGCGGCAACGATGTTTTGACAGGCACACCGGACGTCATGGTAATGGATTCTCTCACGGGGAATGTCATAATAAAAATGCTTGCTGCCGGAAACAGCGGCGGCAGTTATGAGACGGTCGGATACGGATACGGACCCGGCATCGGCGAGGGGTATGACAGACTCGTTCTGATTGTATCGAGGGCATCGGGCGCGCAGGTCATAGCCGGCGCCATGCAGTACGGTGCGGACCTTATTCGCGGGAAATACAGGAAAGTGGCAGAGAAGGAATTCGCGGCCGCGAACAAAGCGGGCCTTAAAAAGATACTTGAGGCGCGCAAGCAGGCGGCGAAAAAATCCGACGCCGCGGAAGAAGAGGTAAAAATGCCGCCGAAGGAGATCGTAACTGGTGCGATTGCGGGCATAGAGGTCATGGAACTTGAAGACGCGGTCAAACTTCTTTGGAAGAACGGCATATACGCGGAAAGCGGTATGGGCTGCACAGGGCCCGTTATCCTTGTGGCGGAGGATAAGGTCGAAAACGCGATCGAACACCTCAAAAAAGGCGGATATGTCGGCGCGTAAAATTATCAATACTGGAGATAGCCGCCGGGATACCGGCGGCTATTTTGACATGGGCAAAAGTATAGACAAGGGGATCTCAAAGCTATATAATAAGTATACTTGTGTTGACTCAAAACCTAATTTCGGAATGAGAGGGGTTGAGCGGGATGAAAATCGACAATAAACTGCTTCGCGCTATACCAAAGGTCGACGAATTGTTAAAACTGCCGGAAATAGCGCCTGTCTGCGAGAAGACGCCGGCGGCGGCAGCGGCCGCTGTCAGAGAGGTGCTGGAAGAGATAAGGGAGCGTGTGCTTTCGGGAGAGATAAAAGAGATCCCCGGGATAAAAGATATAGCAGATGCGGTAGGCCTTCGTATAGAGAAAAAGGGCGAGATGAATCTGCGCCCTGTGATAAACGCGACAGGGATCGTTCTTCATACAAACCTCGGGCGCGCCATATTGAGTGAGGACGCGATATCTGCCGTGTGTGCTGTCGCGGGGGGGTATTCGACGCTTGAATACGACGTCGAGAAAGGTACGAGAGGGAGCAGACATTCACATGTGGATGACCTTATCACAAAAATAACCGGCGCGGAAGCGGCGATCGTCGTCAACAACAACGCCGCGGCGGTCCTTCTGATACTTTCCGAGATGACAAAAGGGAAAAAAGTTATAATATCAAGGGGAGAGCTTGTTGAGATCGGCGGCTCTTTCCGCGTGCCGGAGATAATGGAGATGAGCGGCGGGGTACTTTGCGAAGTCGGGACGACCAATAAGACCCATATAAGGGATTATCAAAACGCGATAGACGACGACACGGCGGCGCTTTTAAAGGTGCATACAAGCAATTTTAAAGTCGTTGGATTTACGGAAGATGTGCCGCTTTGCGATCTCGTAAAAATCGGGAAAGAGCGCGGCATACCGGTCATATACGATCTGGGAAGCGGCGCGCTGTACGATCTTGAACGCATGGGGATACAGGGCGAACCCGTGGTCAAAGATGCCGTCGCAGCCGGCGCCGACATAATAAGCTTCAGCGGGGACAAGCTTCTCGGGGGGCCGCAGGCCGGGATAATAATAGGCAAGAAAAAATATATAGATTTGATCAGGAAAA
>Ga0079305_1001484_pt1 | contig 30035 bp, 22 predicted proteins | sample LMS_cellobiose_e_FD_79183 | JGI IMG/M metagenome (GOLD analysis project Ga0079305, IMG submission 79183) | Rumen-fistulated moose microbial communities from Alaska, USA - LMS_cellobiose_enrichment | ecosystem: Host-associated > Mammals > Digestive system > Stomach > Rumen fluid ... | reverse complement strand
GAAAGTGTACCTAATACCAAAAATTCTTAAAATGATGGAACGCCGTGTGCGGGGAAACTCGCATGCACGGTGTGGAACGGGGGAAAATCCGGCGATTACGTCAAAGGATTACCTATCGTTATTGCTCTGTTTTGACAGCGCCATCGACGCGGAACAGTTTTGCAAGGAGAAAACCGCCCTGTTCATCGTCATGCCGGAGGAGGATCCCACCGCCTATTTTTTGGTGAGCCTCATCATCCAGCAGCTCTACCGGGAGCTGATGACGGTGGCGGATGAAAACGGCGGCAAGCTGCCCCGGCGCTGTATTTTCTACGCCGATGAGTTCGGGACCCTGCCAAAACTGGAGGGCGCGGAGATGCTCTTCTCCGCGGCCAGATCCCGCGGGCTGAGTATTGTCGCCATTGTGCAGGGCCTCATCCAGCTGGACAAGAACTATGGCAGGGAGGGCGCGCAGGTGATCCGGGACAACTGCCAGCTGACCATCTTCGGCGGCTTCGCCCCCGGCAGCGAGACGGCGGAAACCCTCTCCAAAGACCTTGGGGAACAGACCGTCCTATCCGGCTCGGTGAGCAAGGGCAATGGCTCGGGTTCCCGCAGCCTGCAGATGATGGGGCGGCGGCTGATGACCCCGGACGAGCTGAAAAGCATGCCCAGGGGCCAGTTTATCACCATGAAAACCGGGATGCACCCGATGAAAACACGGTTTGAGCTGTTCCTGAACTGGGGCATCCGCTTTGGGGCGCGGTATGAGCTGCCGGAGCATTCCGCCCGCGAGGTGCGGTATGCCGGGCGGGAAAAGCTGGCGGCGGCCATCGCCCATCGATACCCGCAGGCAAATCCCAAACAGGAAATTGCGCCGGTTGTGGAATTGGCCGGGAAACCGGTCCAAGAATCCTCAGAGAAGCTCGCCCACAGGCGTCCGCCCCGCACCGACTGAATAAAAAGGAGGGGTTCATTGCGCAAGCTGGAACAAATCTATGAGGATAAGAATTTATCTCACCGGGCCAAGACCGTCTACATCTACCTGCGCGACCGGGCGGATCGGGAGGGCAAAAGCTGGCCCGCCCTGCAGACCATCGCCAAGGATCTGGCGCTCTCCAAGTCCACCGTCAAGCGGGCGATCTCCGACCTCAAGGCGGCGGGCTATCTGGAGACAGAGCAGCGGTGGCGGCGAAACGGCGGCAAGAGCAGCTTGCTTTTCAAGCTGTTGAAATAATGGAGGGCGGCAAAAACCACAGTCCACACCAAGGGGGAACTGCGCCCTTGGGTGGCCTGTGGTACGGTTCATAGTGGCCCCAGAAGGGGAACCTCCCAGTGGAAGGAGAACGATGGACAGAGAGAAGTCAACAGCTTGATGATACCTTGAGCATATTGTTCTTAATTTGCTTAAACTCGTGGGAATGTCAGAATTACACCGTGTAGGTTCCTGCCTCTTTCACGGTTTCATATTTACGTCCAAATATAGAAGGAAACGGCTTTTAATCGCGGTCTTGGCCGGATGCCGTCAGACGGCGTTACGCCCGGTCCAAGGTCAAGGTAAAGACGGCGCCGTTGGCCGGGAGGTTGGCCGCGCATAGCTCCCCGCCCATATGTTGCGCGGCGGAACGCGCGATGGCCAGACCTATGCCGAAGTCCCCGTTCTTTCCCTTGTAACAACGGTCGAAGATCCGCGACAGATCGCTTTTGGCAATCCCCTCTCCATCATCCGATACCGCAACCGTGATCCGCCCCTCTCCGGCCGATACCGAAACGGTGACGGTCCTTTTTGCATACCGGATGGCGTTGGTCAGCAGATTTTCCAGCACCTTGCAGATGAGCTCGTATTCGCCGATGACATAGAGGTTGTGATCAAATGGCTGCAGCGCAAATTCGACCTGCTTTTCAAGCGCCAGGCCGTTTACCCGGTCGAGGCAGTCCTCCAGTGGGCTCGCAAGCCGCACCGGGCCGAGAGTGGGGGCGTTCTGCCCGCTTTCCAGCTTGGAGAGGCTTAAAAGGCTGTTGACCAATTCGGTCAGCCTCTCGCTTTCCTCCAGAATGGTGTGGGCGGCTTCACTGGAATTTCGGAAAAGCCCGCGCTCAATCCCTTGGGCATAGCCGCCAATAGACATCAGCGGCGTGCGCAGGTCGTGGGAGACATTCTGAAAAAAGTCGCGCTGGATCTCCTCCGAACGCCGCAGCTTTCCCGCTATCCGGTTCATCGCAAGCCGAAGCTCCTCCAGTTCCTGCAAGGAAAACGAGGGCGTAATTTCGTCAAAGCCGCCGTCCCCAATCCGCTCGGACTCCCGACAGAGCCGGCGCAGCGGCCGCGTGATGCTGCTGGCGGTCAGCCAGAGCGCAGCGAGGGCCAGCAGCGCAAAAAAAGACGAGATCAAAAGGACCAGGATTGCCGCTTCCCGCACCCAGACGCCGATTTCTGAAATAGGGCTATAGGTAATCAGATACTTGACTCGCATAGATTTGCCCGGCATTTCATAGAAGTCGATGAGCCAGGCGTTCCCATCCGCGGTTTCTACTTGAACCGCATCGCCGTCCAGGTCCGAGCCGGCAGAGAGGATATACTGTGTGCAGGCTTCCGAAAGGGGCAGGAGCGCTTCGCGTTCCTGTTCATCGCGGGGATAGACCAACCGCATCCGGGATTCAAAGATCAAAATGTTGGCGCTGCCGCATATCTTCTTGACCAGCGGGCTGACGCTTCGCAAAAAAGCGGACGCCTGATCCTGGGCGTTACGATTCGGCCCCCTTTCAAAGCTGGCCTCCATCAGAGGCAGGACCTTCTGTTGCAGTGCTTTAAGGTCCCTGGCGGCTTCGGCGTAGGCGTACCGCTGGGCGGCGTGCTGGAAGATCAGGCAGGAGAGCGGCGGGAGCAGCAGCAACAGGATTACTGTGGGCAGCAGCATACGGCTGATGATTGCATTATGATATACGAATGGCAAGCCCTCAAATTGAGGGTCGCTTTATAATTTTATAAGCAGCTGCAATTTTGTTGACGAAAGGCGGCATGGGCGGATTAGCCGAAAACAGCGAGCCCCGCTCCTCCAAAAAGGAACGGATCTCGCCGTTTATTTTCGTTTGAATGCTGCTGTCAGGCGCGTTATACTTGTTCGGAGTCAGGATGAATACGCCTTTCTAAGCCATATATTGTTCGACGGGATGCGCGATGGACAGGTCTATGCCGAAGTTCTCGATTTTTTCCTTGCAACAATAGCTGAAAATTCGTAGCGGGCCACTTTCAGCCGGGATGATGAGATAATCCTCGGATGTAACAATTTGACGCATATATAAAATATTCCCCCGAAAAATCCGGGGGAATATTTTTATCGAAAAAACTCCGTTTACTCCTATGATCCGTTCTCAGAACCAATGCCTTTGTTTATACGTCTATGCTCCCGTATTTCCTCATAAATCTCTGAAATGGGCAGATCCTGAAGCTCTTCTGCGTTTTGCTCCGGACTGCCGCCAAAATAATCGGTATACGCCTGTAGCGCATTTTGCCGCCTTTCGGATAGGCGCGACGTTCGATGAGATTCGTCTTCGTCATGACTCTGCTGCGGGGACTCTTTCTCACGCACTTCGCTTTGAAATGATGTCTCCTCAGCGGTCATATGGCTACCGGTTTATCTAGCTCTTTGGACAGGTTTCAGGCGCGGAGAGGTGTGCGGATTACAGTGGGATGACATAGATATGGAGAGAGGTTTTCTGATGGTTCGTCGTTCCGTTGTTGCGATATCTCCACATGAAATTTTTGTTCATCCGCCCAAAACAAAAAAATCGGCTCGCAGAGTTGACCTTGATGCAGGAACTATCAATATTTTACGGAAGCATCGGCAAGAGGCTAAGACAAAGTGGGTTTGTGAAGACCCAAAGCGACCAGGTGGAATGCCAAATCCGTGGAATATTACAACGACGCTGCATAATTCCTGTATAAATGCAGGAATCCCGTGCCACACGTTTCACTCGTTGCGTCATACGCACGCAACCCTCCTCTTATCAGAAGGAGTACATCCTAAAATTGTATCTGAGCGGTTGGGACACTCCAAAATATCAATTACACTTGATACATATAGCCATGTGATTCCAACGATGCAACAAGCAGCAATAGATGCTATTACTCATTTGCACACTTAGAGAACATGCCGCATATTCGAGAAGGGAAGGTTCATTATGAGCAAGTACGGATATACCCGTGTTTCCACGCGGGATCAGCACTGCGAACGCCAATTGGAAGCAATCAAAGCATACTGCCCGGAGCTTACAGACGAATGTATTTTCAAGGATAATGCAAGTGGAAAAAACTTTGAACGGCCGGCGTACAATCAGCTTAAGAAGGTTCTGCATCCGGGAGATGAACTCATCATAAAGGAACTGGACAGACTCGGCCGCAATAAAGAAGGCATTAAGCGGGAACTGCAATGGTTCAAAGAAAACCATATCATCGTGCGGATTCTGAATATCCCGACAACGCTCATCAAATTTGAGCCGGGTCAGGAATGGCTCATGGATATGGTCAACAATATCCTAATTGAAGTATGGGGGAGCGTGGCCGAACAGGAGCGCAGAACCACCATGCAGCGGCAGGCGGAAGGAATTGCAGTTGCAAAAGCGGAGGGACGATATACAGGCGAAAACCATAAGGGCAGGGCTCGCAACCAATATAACAAGGATAGGTTTGATTTGTTGTGCAGAAATCTGATCTGCGGGAAAGTGACGCAGAGAAAAGCGGCCGCAGAGATTGGACTTTCTCCGGCGACCTTCTCGCGGCGCTTTAACGAGTGGAAAAAGGAAAACAAAGAAATGTAATAAGACAAATTACAAAACAAAGCTGGAATTCTTTCTGAAAATTTTTCGCACAAAACATATTGACAATAAAGCAGTTAATATATATACTATAAACAGAAACCGGTTCCATAAATCCCGACAAAAGAGGTTCACATGAATAATCTTACCACCATAGCTGATATCGCAAAAATGGCAGGAGTAGGGAAGGCGACTGTCTCCAGAGTTATTAATAATAGCGGTTATGTAAAAGAAGAGACCCGTGAAAAGATCCTGAAAATTATGCAGGGAGTATCTTATCGTCCGTCGTCTGTCGCAAGAAATCTCTCGAAAAATCAAAGTGATTTGATTGCGCTGATCGTTCCCCAGATTGAGAATCCGTTTTATGCCGAGGTGATTAAAGGAATCAGTTCTATACTGGATGAAAATGGGTTCACATTGTTGATCTGCAATACAGATAACAATGCACCGAAGGATCTGAAAGCCCTTGAAACTGTCAGTAAACAGCGAGTTGCTGGGTTTATCTATACGCCGACCATGGAGTATACCGAAGGTAAATTCAGTGAACGCTTTTGGGATTTTTTCGCGAGTATCAACATCCCTTGCGTTCTGTTGGACCGTCTCCTCATAAAAGAAGGGTTTAAAGTTGATGCCGTATTAAGCGACAACTTTGCAGCTTCTTATTTGGCAACAAGCGCATTGATTAAAGCGGGGCATACAATTATTGGGGCGATGATTCCGGATCAAAGTCATTATCATTATATTGCCCGCGAACGCTACAATGGATTTCAGAAGGCGGTGAAAGACTACGGGTTAAAACGATATGACAGGTTTATCCTTTCCTGTAATGAAGCCACGGTTAAGCAGGCGTATCTTCAGGCAAAGGCCTTACTATCCTCTGGAGATTATCCAACCGCAATGTTTTGTGGAAACAACGTTTGTAGCAATGGCTTTTTCAAGGCTATATTCGAGTTAGGCTTTCGTGTCCCGGAAGACATCGCTTATATAGGGTACGACGAATTGCCGTCTCTTGAATTGCTGGGGGATCGTTTTTCTTGTCTCGACCGTGATCTTGTAGGTATGGGGCGGGAAGTGGCCAGCCTTCTCATTAGAAAAATCGAAAATCCCCAAAAAAGTGCAGAAACAATTTTTATACCATCACTGCTTCGGTTAAAAGGTTCTGAAAGGTTGTGCGAAGGAAAGGAGTGAGGATCTTTTTGACAAAAGTGGAACCGGTTCCCGTTGCTGTTCCTTATAACAGTGTTTTTCTGCGTATTTATAGAAAAATAGGGAACCGGTTCCATAAAATAGAAAGGAGGATTTGCAAAACGCGATTTAAGCTTGCAAAGGATTGTGATTTGTGATTAAGAGGAGGACTGAAATTAATGATGAAACGTACAGAAAAGCGTTTGACAAAAGGAACGATCTTTGGATATGGGCTGGCCGGGATCGGTAACAATGTGGCGGCTTCCCTATTTTATGTGTATTTCATTTTTTTCCTGACCACGGTGGCGGGCGTAAGCCCTTCAGTTGCGGGGGCTATTTCTCTGATTGCGGTTCTGTGGGATGGAATCAACGATCCGATGATCGGTTACTGGTCTGACAACTGCAAATCAAAGTTTGGCCGACGCCGGCCGTTCCAGATCAGCGGTTTGGTCCCAATGTGTATTGTCATCACCCTGATGTTTACCAATGTCCCCTTCTCATCGGCTGGAAAGAGCGCGTTTTATATCATCATTAATATTCTTTTCTGGTTCCTGTTCACTTGGGTGGATGTCCCAACGATTGCGCTGGGGGATTCGCTGGAGGGGAGCTATGACGAGAAAACAAAGGCCAGGACAGCCTGGACGGTATGCGTCATGATCGGCGGCCTTTTAGCAACCGACCTGCCGCCTGTGATGGTGGACTTTTTCGAAGCGCAGGGCACATCGGTCGATCGGGCTTGGCTTTACATCGGCCTAATTGGCGCGGTAATCACCTTTACGGCATATTTTATTAGTTGGAACGCGACGCGCGGAAAGGAGATCATCCCCAAACAGGTGGAAGCTGGTGAAAGCTCTGGCCGGAAACCCGGATTTTTGCAGCAATATGCCGCTGCATTCAGGAACCGCCCGATGCGCTACGCAATGTTTGGTATTTTGTTTATCTATCTGGGATTCAACGGTGCGGCTCTCCCGACCATGAACTACATTCTAGCTTTCAATCTACAATTGGATGGTGCAACCTCTACCATTTATCTGCTGGTGTATTCGCTCGCCTCGATTGCCGGCTCCTATATTCTGGGCGCCATTTCCAGCAGGGGCGGCGAAAAACTTGGCGGAAAAGCCAAAGAGTGCGGCATGCCGTTTTTGGTTTATGGCGTCCTTTCCATCCTGGGAATCGTTGCGGGCTCGAACAAGGTCGTCGTCCTGCTCCTGTTCTTCACACTGGGATTCTGCTCCTCTGCATTCTTCCTGCATGGATGGAACCTTGCAATCGACGCGGCCAAAATTGAACAGTATAAAACCGGTGAAGATCACAGCTGTGAATACACCGCTTTTATCGGATTTGCGTTTAAAATCGGCGGTGCCATCGGCATGTATCTGGTTGGAATGCTGCTGGGGCTCTTCGGCTTCAACGGAGAACTGGCAACCCAGAGCGCGTCCGCGCTTCTGGGCATTGAGATAACCTTCTACGTCGTGTCCGGCGTTTTTGTGGTGATCGGCGCGCTGATCCTTTTCAAAAGCCCGCTGACAAGAAGAAAGCTGGATGCCATTCTGGATGCGATTCAGAAAAAAGAACAGGGAGAACCTGTTTCGGAGGAGGCCTTTGCGGATCTGCTGTGAGGATAACTTGACAAATCCGCCGGCGCGGGTGATATCATCAGGCCGGCGCCGGCGGAATGAAAAGGAGAAGGAAAAATGCTTGACCTGTTGATTATCCATGGATACGTGATTACCATGGAAGGCCCCGGCGTTGGGATGCTGGAAGACGGGGCAATCGGGATCCGAGGGAATCTAATTGAAGCGGTAGGCCCCACAGAAGAGCTGCTGCGAAAATATCGGGCGCAGAGGGTTCTTGACGCGCATAATATGGCGGTCATGCCCGGTTTAATCGACGCCCACATTCACACAAGCATCTCGTTGCTCCGGGGGATTTCCCAGGACATAGACAATTGGATGGTGGACGGCTTGTGGCCGTTCGAGACGAAATTACGGATGGATCCCGCGTCATCCATGAAAGGCACGCGCCTCAACATTGTAGAATCGGTAAAAGCTGGAACCACGACCTTCTGTGATTTTGATTCCCCGATGGACCGGCTGGTGGAAAACCATGCAAAGCTTGGGACACGCGCAAGGGTGGCCGAACTTATCAGCGGCCTGCCCGAAAATAATGCCGGTGTACGGGCGGATGAACCGTTTCCCCTGAGCCTTGAAACCGAAAAAATAAAGCTCAAACGGAATCTGCGTTTGATCTCCAATTGGAACGGAGCTGAAAACGGCAGGATCACCTGCATGCTCGGCCCGCAGGCGGCGGATATGGTGACGCTGGATTCGCTCAGGGAAATCAAAAAGTTGTCGGAAAAGCTTGGTGTCGGGCTCCATATGCATGTTTCACAGAGTCCCCATGAGAATGAGCAGACGATGCTGAAGTATGGAAAACGGGCGATCCCGTTTTTGCAGGAGATCGGTTACCTGGATGAATCGCTCATGGCGGTGCATCTGGTCGATGCCACCACCGATGAGGTTCATACGCTTGCAAAGAGCAGGGCGGGCATGGTGGCCTGTAACAGCGGCAGCGCCATGCTGGGCGGCTGCATCCCTCCGTCCTACGAGTTTTTGGAGGTCAGTGACCGGCTGGCGATCGGTTCCGACGAGGCTACAGGAAATAATTGCTGTAATATGTTCAACGAGATGAAGTTCACAGCTTTACTGAACAAGTGCAAATTTCATTCCTATACGGCTTTTCCCGCCTGGAAGGTTCTTCGGATGGCCACAGTCGACGGTGCGAAAGCAATAGGGTTGGGAGATGAGATTGGTTCGATCAAAGAGGGAAAAAAGGCGGATGTGATCCTCATCGACCTGAAAACGCCCACAATGACGCCGGTCGTAACCGAACCGGTCCGAAATATCGTACCGAATCTGGTATATTCCGCCAGGGGAGACGAGGTCAAAACGGTCATTATCGACGGCAAGATCGTCATGGAGGACCGGGTTTTAAAAACGGTGGATGAACGGATTATCATTGAGGAGGCACAGGAAGCAGCGGAACGTATCTGTCGTGAGGCTGCGCCGGAATTCTGCGTACGCAAGACCGCTCTTTATGAGATGATGCGGGATGGGAAGCTGTAAGCGGGGAAAAATCTGAAAGATCGTTTAGGAGGACAACACAAGATGAAAATTGAGAAGATAGAAACTGGCCGCGCGCCGCAGCCGGGCGGCTGGTATTCACAAGCATTTCGTGTGGGAGATCTGGTATTTACTGCGGGCGTCACCGCAAACGATCCCAAAACCCAGGAACTTGTGGGACCGGGCGACATCGTTTTGCAGACCCGACAGGTACTTACGAATCTGCGCGAAATTTTAAGGGTGGCCGGGTCTGATCTGGATCATGTGATTAAGACGCTGGTTTTCGTATCGGATATCGACCAGTTTGATCGTTTCAATGAGACATATAAGGAATTTTTTCCGGAAAATCCGCCTGCCCGGTCCACCATGCAGGTAGGAAAATTCATCGGGGATATGGTGATTGAAATTGAAGCAGTTGCCGTTGTGAAAAAGTAGGGATGATTGGAGAAAGAACATGAAAATTAATGCAAAACGCTTGTGGCAGCGTGAACAACAGATTGGCCATATAGGGGATGATCCGAAAGGTGGCGTCAGCCGTTTCGCCTGGACGCCAGCATACCGACAGGCGGTGGAGCTGCTGACCAGCTGGATGGAGGAAGCCGGAATGACGGTTCGGATGGATCCTGTCGGAAACCTTTTCGGACGGTATGAGGGGAAGAATAAACATCTGGCTCCGGTCCTTACCGGCTCTCATCTTGACACAGTCCCTTCCGGAGGATGCTTTGATGGACTTGCGGGAATTATGGCATCCTTGGAAGCCGTTATGAGCATGCATGAACGCGGAGAGATTCCCGAGCGTCCAATCGAAATTGTCGCATTTATAAATGAGGAAGCGAGTCAGTTCCTTGGGGGCTGTTTCGGAAGCAAAGCGATGGCCGGGCAATTACCATTGGATTATACACAGACCTGCCGTCATCGTTACACCAATCAAACCCTGCATGATGCTATGTTGGAATTCGGAATGGGATTGGATCCAGACAATCTGCAAGGCAGTATCCTTCGAAAAGAGGATTATTACCTGTTCCTGGAACTTCATATCGAACAGGGACGGTACCTTTTACAGAATGGGTATCCCATGGCAGTGGTGACTTCCATAGCGGGGATTAAACAGTTTTATATCACGATTAATGGAGTTTCCTGTCATGCCGGCGGTATGGCAATGGCAGACCGCCATGATGCGATGGCCGCTGCAGCGGCTATCGCATGCGAAGTAGAACGTCTGGCATGCAATTCAGGTTCCCAAACCCGCGGAACCGTAGGATACATCTCATCGGATCCTGGGGAACAAAATATTGTTGCACAAAAATGCGTTGTGTCGGTGGACTTCCGGGAACATCAGGATGATATCTGGAAACGTCTTTATACAGACCTGCTTGATTTCACTGAATCAGAGTGTAAAAGACGTGGACTTACCTATTCCGTTTTTACCACCATCGATGCACGCCCAGCTCATTGTGCGCCCACATTGATCGACGTTATCGATCAATGTGCGGAGGAAGCCGGAGTAGAGCATACACAGATGGTTAGTTTTCCATCACACGATGCGCAGCAGCTGGCAAAGCTCTTCCCAATCGGGATGATCTTTCTGCGCAGTTTAAGTGATGGTAGAAGCCACTGCCCAGACGAATATACCAGTCAGGAGGATCTTGCAGCCGGTACGGAGGTTCTTTACAGAACCATTTGGAAAGCTGCAAATGAAGATATTCTGTAGTGACTCCTTGATGGGATCGGGAGGTAGACATGGATTTTGATTTGCTGATAAAAAACGCAAATGTCGTGTTTGAGGATTCCGTCGCTGTCCGCCATCTTGCAGTCAAAGATGGGAAATTTGTCGGGATTCTGGAAAGGGAGCCGTCTCGAAAAGCGGAGTATGAAATGGACGCCGAAGGGATGTATCTTCTACCCGGCGGGATCGATACGCATTCCCATTTTTTTGATCCGGGGCCGACCTACCGGGAAGATTTTTTTCACGGTACACAAGCCGCCGCCATGGGTGGGTACACAACTGTGATGGATATGCCGAACACCAATCCGCCAGTGGACCGTGAGACTCACTTTTGCCTAAAAAACGAGCACTTCGCTCAAAATGCCCATGTAGATTATGTTATATGGGGAGCGTCACTACCCGGCAAATTCCAGAATATTCGGCGTATGAGAGAACTGGGATGCCCCGCGTTTAAGGCATTTCTGTCGGATGCGGGACCGACGTTTCCCTATTCGGACTCTCTGGCCCTTTATGAGGGCATGTCGGCAGTCCGGACAGCAGGCGGGATCTTTGCCGTTCACGCGGAGGATCAGGACATCGTTGCGAAGTTACGGGAACGTTATCGGACCGAAGAATGGAGCCTGAAAGCTCATGATGAGGCCCGTCCCTGGTACAGCGAATTATCCGCGATCAGTAAGGCGGTATTCTTTTCCCGTCTAACCGGATGCCCGCTGCACATCTGCCATACCTCAATTCCGGAAGGGGTGGAACTTGTCAACGAACAGCGTAGAGCGGGGGCAGATGTAACCATCGAGACCTGTCCGCATTATCTTCTATGCGATTATGAGTCCATCGGTGCGGCCGGTAGTTTCGCGGCAATTTGTCCACCGGTCAGGAATCGTGAACGAGTGGAAAAAATGTGGGCATATGTGGCGGATGGATCGATTGATTATATGGGAACCGACCATGCCCCCTATACCTGGGAGGACAAAAATCCGGATAATCTTTGGGATGCGCCAGGCGGTTCGCCCAATATTGATGTTGCAATTCCGATGATATTGGAAGAAGGAATTAGAAAGAGGGGAATTTCGCTGCCGCGTATGGCAGCGTTCCTTTCCACAAACGCTGCGAAGCGATTCGGACTTTATCCTCAAAAAGGAGCCATCAGAATTGGCACCGACGCGGATTTCATACTGGTGGATATGGATCGGAAGTGGATCTACTCCCGTGAAAACAGTCTATCTAAAACCAAGGATACCCATTTCCAGTATGAAGGGCGTGAAATCGGGTGCCGGATCGAGGCGACTTTTGTACGCGGGAAGGCGATCTATTCGCGGGGAAAAATCTGTATGCAAGCTGGTTATGGAGAACTGATTAAACCTGTATCCGTTTAGGGAGAACCCCTATTCATACAAAATTTAAAAAAGGAGTGCGGAAAAATGACAAGGCTTAAAGGTAAGGTATGCATCATCACCGGAGGTACAACGGGAATTGGAGAAGCGACATCGCGCCTTTTTGCAGAGGAAGGCGCAACACTGATTATGGTTAACAAGTATGCGGAAGGCGGAGAAAGCCTTGCGAAAGAGCTTGGGGAAAACGTTTACTTTTTTCAGGCGGATGTGAGCGACGCTGAAAGCGTTAAATCACTGATGAAATTTGTGGAAGAAAAGTTTGGTGTTCTGGATGTACTGTTTAACAATGCGGCTCTTTCAATCAGCAACAACATCGAATTGACCACCGAAGAATGCTGGAACCGGACGTTTGAAACAAATGCTCGCGGTTGCTTCCTGTGTTCAAAATATGCGCTCCCGCTACTTCGAAAAAGTGAAAACGCATCCATCATTAATACTGCTTCCGAGTTAGCGATTGTCGGTTGCCGTGACAATTTGGCCTATAATGCCTCAAAAGGTGCTATCATGTCTTTTACACGGAGCTTAGCACTAGAATTGGCGCCGGATAAAATCCGAGTTAATGCGGTTTGCCCTGCGGGTACGATGACACAGGCTTTTTGCGACGACATCAAAAAGAATGGCAAGGATTTCGACGAGGAACTGCGTAAAACAATTGAAAGCTACCCACTGGGTCAAGCGTATGGCAGAGTTGGCCTACCAAGGGATGTTGGATATGCTGTATTATTCCTAGCTGGAGATGAATCCACTTGGATCACAGGAACCCATATCATGGTAGATGGGGGATTCACAGCTACCTGACAGCCGGATAGACTACTATATCATTTCCTTTTACAATAAATTCCGTTTTCTAAATATTGGATAGACAAACAAAAAGCGCCCTGTAGGGCGCTTTTTGTAAAGGTCGAAAAAAGGGAAATGTTATGGAAGTTATGGAAATTAAAGAGGTAACAATGTCCTCCTTATTGAATCAATGTTTGAGTTGAAGAAAAGAGAATCAAGCAACAAAACAATCCGGATGCCAAACGATTTGATTAACGTTTTGGAAAATTTAGCGGATTCAAATGATATGTCCTTTAATCAGGTAGTGGTCCAGTGTTGTGAATATGCTATTGAAAATATGAAAGATTCGGACATGAGGTAGAGGATTTTTGACGATACTTTGACGATGTTCGGAATGGTTTATTCTCCTTTTCTTTTATTAATAGGTCTTATAAACCCGTATTATAAGCCGATTTAAGACAAACAAATGAAAATTATACATGCTTAAATTTATTTTGGGGTGGTAGAGGCCGTGGGTTCAAGTCCCGCTATTCGGACCATCAAACGGATGTTGATCAAAAGCAGTTGTCTCTGATTGAATGCGGAAAGGCACGCCCCGGCTATCGGTCTATCTGCGGATCGCCAACGCCCTGCAGGTGTCCATGAATCAGCTCTTAGCAGGATCAAATACGCTGGGGCAGGAGGAGGCGCCGTGTTGGGATCGGCAAACCGCAAATCAGGCAAGAGGGATGCTGCTGCAATTGCTTGCTCTGATTGATACCAATGATTTTGCCCACGGTGTAGAGCACAACTGAAAAATCTACCAGCGATATAGGCAAATTTTCCTAGTATTAGCTGATAGGCATACTGTTTAATGCGAAATATTCCAGAGGAACCATAAAATTTACCGGCTGTCTGGCTGTAGTCGGCACAACACCCCTCTAAAATTTAGAGGGATGGAAAATCGGTGAATGATATTGCATCGGAAGTTCTGGACTATTCCTCTTCAAAAATGACCGCTTCAATCAGACGAATCAGCAGTTTGCACTGCTTTGTCGAACAGGCAGCGGCCAGACATTCAATACGTTCCAGGGTGGCATCTTTTGCTGAACGCTCTGGGTAAAACACCCGATCTGCAGAAGCGCCAATGACACGCAGTAGCCGATACAAAGTATCGACACTTGGATTTTTCTCGCCAAGCTCAATCGCTGCCAAATGCCGTAGACCAATATCTGCGCGCTCTGCCACCAATTCTCAGGTTAGCCCCTGTTCTTCTCTTAATGTTCTCAGAATATTCCCAAGCTGATTGTTTGCTTGGCCATGTTTTTTAGGCACTATAAGTTCACCTCCACTACGTATTTTAGAATGGGAGATGAAAGGCCGGAATGTTCCAATAGTAGCTATATTTTAGAACTAATAGAACATATCCTCTCTGCCATATAAAAAAAGAAGGCAGCGGAGGTTTCTTTCATATGCCCTAAAATCCTCCGTTTTGTCTAAATGGAGGATTTTTATGCACTACCGTAAAAAACGACGCCGTTATATACGGCGTCTCCTGTGACCGGCAACCCAGCTACCAGCAGTTCATTGGTGTTCAGATCAAACTTGCCGCAATAGTGACAATAAATCTGATAACCCAAAATATGAACTGTTAGTAGATTTTTATTGGCTCTATTGGCGCTTTTATTTGGTTTCATGCCACATAAAAACGCCTTTTTCTTTTCCTCTCTGCCGGTCTCCTCCGCTTCTGAAATCTGGATTTTCAAGATTTCAGAAAAACGGAGGAAACGGTGTATGCCGAAAAATGATAAATATCATCCCGACTATGAAAAATTGTACCCAGGCATTAAAATCAGGTCCGAAATTTTAAGGGCGCTAAAACAAAGCGACCGGAAAATGGAATACATAGAGCGCGACCTAAAGACAGAACGGTTTCGCTATCACTCAGAGACGGGATCGTGTGATATTCTGCGGTCACGAGAAGATTCTCTGGATCGGCTGCAGGAGGAAGAAAAACATCAGTTCTCTCAGACATTCGATTTACCGGAAGAAGTTGTTTTTCGTAAAATGGAGTATGCGATGCTCTTAGAGGCATTGGGACATCTGACCAAAGAGGAACAACGATTGGTTTATCTGCGTTACTGGTTGGATATGACGCAGCGTGAAATCGCTGAGAAGTATGGAACATCTCAGCAAATGGTCAGCTACAGGGAACGACATCTTCTGCGAAAGTTAAAAATTTTATTGAAGAATCTTTTGTGAACCTTCTGTTTTAGCGGGATATATAGTGAAGGGGTTTTAGATAACCCCGATGCAGCTTGAAAACAGAATACCCGGTTTTTGAAATACTTTCCCTGACGGGTCCCGGGAAACGGGGCAAGCGACGCCGGAAGATGCGCGGGGACTCACCTGCGACAGCGCGGAGGAAACAAGAAATCACCTGTCTTTTTGTTCTTTGGTTTTGTCCGCCTGCCGTCAACGACGGCCAAATAAGGTGACGAGCGGGTCCATCTGACCGAAAAGCAGCCTGTGGCGGGCTATTTTGCCAAGACACCGTCAGCATACAATGATACTCCTGTCCAGCCACAGCCGCAAGCAATGGGGGCAGCTCGCAGAGATCCTGGGAGGGGTGAAAGTCCCGTGAAGCGGTGAAGCCAGCCGCTGTTTCAAAAATCGCCCTACAAAGACTTTATAAAATGTCTTGATTTCAGAAGCAACAGGGATCGCTTAAACAGGTTTTCCTGTTATGTGAATTCAACCGATAGGCGATCCCTGTTTTTGTGAAATCAAAGTTGGATTTAACTTTGTAAAAGGAGATGTGGTTTATGAACCAGACAAAAATCAACATCGACTACTGCGGTATCCTAAACCTGCTCCGCACACTGGAGCAGTATGGATTCAGCAAAGCGGAGCTGAAGAAGCTCTCCGCCCGGATCGCCGCACAGATGGGCGCGGATATCATCCTGGCGGAGAAAAAACAGGCGGCATAGCCAGCCGTTTTGCATGTACACTCCTCCCCGTTTTAAGGAAGAAAGTTTGGTAGGTATTTCTTCGCCTTTTCGATAGCTATTGTGGAAAAAACATGGTATTGTATGTTGCTGATAGGAGGTGAACGCCATGAACAGGCAAAGAACCGAGGGCAGTTCGGCGCTGCAGGAGAGGAAAGTTATCGTCATCGAGGCGGCACAGCGCCCGGAAGCCCAAAAGCTGCGGGTAGCGGCCTACTGCCGGGTCAGTTCCGAGTCCAGCGACCAGTTCAATTCCTTCATAGCGCAGACCAACTACTACACCGGCCTGATTACCCAGAACCCCAACTGGACAATGGCGGATATCTACGCCGATGAGGGCATCTCAGGCACCTCGGCGGAGAAGCGGCCGGAGTTCCAGCGTCTGATCGCCGACTGCCGCAGAGGGCGAATTGACCGGGTGCTGGTAAAGTCCATCTCCCGCTTCGCCCGCAATACCAAGGAATGCATGGAAACCATCCGCGCCCTGAAAGCGATTGGGGTGGGGGTCTGTTTCGAGGAACAGAACATCGACACCTCGCAGATGAGCGGCGAGCTGCTGACGGCGATGTTTGCCGCCATCGCGCAGAAGGAGAGCGAGAGCATCTCCGAGAACCAGCGGTGGAGTTATCAGCACCGGATGCAAAGCGGGAACTTCATCACTTGCAAAGCGCCTTTTGGATATCGTCTGAGCAAAAATACATTGGAGGTCTATGAGCCGGAGGCCAAAATTGTGCGGGAGATCTTTAGCCGGTATCTTCAAGGGGACAGCAAGGATGATATCGCTCAGTGGGCGTCCACGCTTGGGGTGAAAACCAGGGATGGAAAAGACCGCTGGCAGCATACAACCATCTCATATATCCTTCGCAATGAGCGATACGTCGGGGACGCACTTCTCCAGAAAAGGTATACCACAGATTCGTTTCCCCATCAAAAAAAGCGCAATCTTGGGGAACGGGACCAGTATTATCGCATCGCCAGCCATCCAGCCATCATCGACAGAGAGATATTCAATGCCGCTAAAAAGCTGCTGGAACTACGGGCAAAAAAAGTGGTTACAGAAAAAACGGCAAATGACCCGATGGCCAAAAAGATCGTTTGCGGCGCCTGCGGCACGATGTTCCGAAAAAAGGCCTGTGGGGGGATCACCTATTGGGAGTGCCGGAATCACAACCGCGACAAGGACAGCTGCCCCATCACCCAAATTCCCGAAAGGGAGATCCACGCCGCGTTCCTGCGGCTCTACCATAAGCTGATACACGGGGAACCCATCCTCAAGGAGCTGCTCTTAAACCTTCAGGCCATCCGGGAGCGCAGGCTGCTCTGGAGCGAGGGGATCATCAGGCTGAACAAAAGAATCTGCGACCTCACCGATCAGGATCATACATTGTCCCGCATGAACCAATGCGGGCTTGTAGATCCTGATATTTTTATCTCCCAAAGCAATGAGCTGGCCCGGCAGCTCATTGCGGCCAAGCAGGAGAAGGAACAGTTGCTGGCAGCGGCCGGCGACGACAGCATTCCAAAGACAAGGGAGCTGCTGGAAACGCTGGAATCGGCGCCCGAATACCTGCCCCGGTTCGATGGGGAGATCTTCGGGGATCTGACAGAGAAGATCGTTGCGGAGAACAACACCAGCCTGCGGTTCATCTTAAAGAACGGGCTGGAACTGACAGAGAAAATTGAAAGGACGGTGCGGTAATGGCGGCAAACAGGAAGCTCCCCTTTGGCTACACCATGCGGATGGGCAAAGCCTGCATCGATGAACGGGAGGCCGGGTTGGTCAAGGAGATTTTCTCAGACTACATCCGCGGGGCCTCCTTTCAGCAACTCACCGAAAAACTGAACGGCCAGCCGGTGGCATACAACCCGCAAACTCGATGGAACAAGAATATGGTTGCCCGAATCCTGGAGGACAGGCGGTATGTCGGTGAAAAGGATTTCCCCCTCATCATCGAGCAAGCGCTTCTTGATGCTGCGCTGGAAAGAAGGGCATGCAAGCAAACAGCGCAGCTACCCTCAGAAATGAGAAAAACGCTTCGGCAGCTCGGCGGCCAGAAGGCCACTCCGCAGATGGAACAGGCGATACTTGCCCTCCTCCAACGGCTAATCAGACAGCCGGAATGTGTGCAGATCCCCTATCCTGTCCAGACCAATCCAGAGGAAGAAAGGCGGCTCCATCAGGAGTTGGACGCTCTCATGAACCGGCAGCCGATGGAGGAGGAAAACGCCAAACACACCGCATACGCCCTCGCCGCCGCCCGGCTGAACGCCATCGGTTCAGAGGACTATGAGACCCTGCGGATCAAAGAGGTTCTTACCAGTGAGATACCGCCCCACGACCTGTTAAAAAGCATCGCGTCCGCCGTCCTCATCCGCCCGGATGGGTCGGTGGGGCTGCGGCTGAAAAATGGACAGATCATCGAAAGGAGTAAAATATCATGACCGAAACCGCCCCAAACATCATTGTCATCCCCGCCCGTCCGGAGACGGCAAAGGACAGGGAAACCCAGCGCCAGCTGCGGGTAGCCGCCTACTGCCGGGTATCCACCAAGGACGAGGAACAGCTCACCAGTTACGAGGCCCAGCAGACCTACTACACCGATAGGATCATGCAGAACCCTAACTGGACGATGGCGGGCGTCTTTGCAGACGAGGGGATCACCGGCACCTCCGCCGCCAAACGCCCCGAATTTCTCAAAATGATTCGCAAATGCAAGCAGAAAAAGATCGATCTCATACTGGTCAAGTCCATCTCACGCTTTGCCCGAAACACGGTGGACTGCCTCCACTACATCCGCGCCCTGAAGGACCTGGGGATCGCGGTGATGTTCGAGAAAGAGAACATCAATACGATGGATTCGGAAAGCGAGATGCTGCTGACCCTGATGGGCGCCTTCGCCCAGGCGGAAAGCGAATCGATGAGCGCCAATATCAAATGGGGCAGGCGCCAAGCCATGCGGGAAGGGAAGGTCACCTTCCAGTACAAGCGTCTTTACGCCTACGAACGCGGCGAGGATGACAAGCCACGCATCATCCCCGAGCAGGCGGAGGTGGTGCGGCAGATCTTCGACAGCTTCCTCATGGGGCACAGCATCCGCATGATCAAAGCAGAGCTGGAACAAAACAAGATCCCTGCCGCATCCGGCGGGAAAACCTGGTCGGAATCGGCCATCCGAAACATCCTCAAAAACGAGAAATACTGTGGGGATGTGCTGATGCAGAAAACTTATGTAAGCGACTGTATCAGCAAAAAAACAATCCGCAACACCGGGCAGCTCCCCATGTACCTGCTGAAGAACCACCATGAGGGGATCGTCGGCCGGGATAAGTTCAACGCGGTACAGGCCGAGTTTGCCAGAAGGAACGCCGGCCGCACCCCGAACAAGCGGTACACCACCACCGGCCGCTCCTGCTTCAGCGGGAAATACGCCCTCACCGAGCGGCTCATCTGCGGCGACTGTGGTACCCTCTACCGCCGCTGCGTGTGGAACAAGCGGGGGCGGAAATGGGCGGTGTGGCGCTGTGCCAGCCGGGTGGACTATGGGACGAAATACTGCCGGCAGTCCCCCACCCTCTACGAGAAGCCCCTCCAGAGGGCGATCCTCGCCGTCCTGAACTCGGTAATGGGGCCAAAGAAGGCGCTGGTCGGGCAGATCGCCGACGCCATGCGGATGGAGCTGCTGCCCCTGCCCGGTGGGACGATGAGCATGGCGGATATGGACCGTAGGCTGAAAGAGCTGGAACGGGAGTTCCAAGCTGTATTCCAGAAGTCCAGGGAAAAGCCGGATGGGTTCATGGAATACGCGCAGGCGTTCCAGAAGATCAATGAGGAGGCAGCCATGCTGAAGGAACAGAGAAGCCGCCTGCTGGACCAGCAACAGAGCGATTCGGCGGCGCATGGACGGATCGCGCATGCGATAAACGTCCTGAATAACGGCGAGGCGGAAATCACCGAGTGGGATGAGAGTATCGTCCGCCAGCTGGTGGATACGGTGACAGTGCTGTCTGAAGACAGAATCCGCGTCCGGCTGTATGGCGGAATGGAGTTCGAACAAGAACTGGATAAGGAGAGAAGCTGATATGGTCTACGCAACCGGAGACACCCACGGAAACTTCAAACGGTTTTGGAAAACCTACTTCCCTGAGCAAAACGGTATGACCAAAGAGGATTATGTCATCATCACCGGCGATTTTGGAGGGGTGTGGGATGGTTCGCGCCGGGAGCGGCAGGAGCTGGACCATCTGGACCACCTGCCCTTTACCCTCTTGTTTGTGGATGGGAACCATGAGAATTTCGACCTGCTGAACGCCTTCCCCGAAACCGGCTGGCATGGCGGCCGGTTGCATCGGGTGCGGGAACATGTCCTACACCTGATGCGGGGGCAGATGTATGAGATCGGCGGGTACACCTTCTTCACGATGGGCGGGGCGCAAAGCCATGACATTGGCGACGGCATCCTCGACCCGGACACGCCGGGTTTCCGGGAGGAATATGAGCAGAAGCACAGGAGCAGACAGGCGTTCCGCGTCAAGGGCTGGTCCTGGTGGCCGGATGAGATGCCATCTGAGAAAGAATACGAAGCTGCTCTCTCCACACTGGAACAGGCAAACTGGAAAGCGGATTACATCATCAGCCACTGCGCACCTACCCACACCGTTATGGAGCTGGATCGCCGCTGCCAACCGGACAAGCTCACTGATTTTCTGGAGCTGGTCAACCGGCAGGCGGACTTCCGCTACTGGCTGTTCGGTCACTATCATGACAACCGGAAGATTGGAGAGAAACATGTACTGCTCTATGAACAGATGGTGCGGCTGTTCTGAATACGCTCCATAGCAGAGAAAAGCGCGGCAGCTTTGCCGCTTTTTTCTTTGGGATGGAACCATAAACGATGGCGGGAACGCCGGAAAGGGGGAACCGGAATGAACATCCGAAAAGAAATCGACTACAGCGCCATGTATGCCGCGCTGGACAGCCTCATGGCGCGGGAACTGCCGCAGATGGTGTACAGCGAGATCGGCGGGATCGTCAGCCACAGGGCCGAGAAAGGCGCCGCCGTCGCCGCGGCGGAATACCTGCGGGCGGGATACCCGGATGTGTCCGGTTTCTCCCCGCGCAACCTGCGCCGGATGCGGGAGTTTTACCGCGCTTACGAAAACAGCCCCGCCCTGCTGGGCGAGGCGATGGGGATTGGCTGGACGCAGAATGTGGTGATCCTGGAGTCCGGCCTGACGATAGAGGGGATGGGCTGGTACATCCAAGCTGTCCGCCGTTTTAGCTGGACGAAAAAACAGCTGATGGAAGCGATTTCTACAGAAGAACACCTCTCATCCCTCGACTGTCCGCCCTCTCCGTGCTATACTGAAAAGGAAAATGAGACTACGGAGAACGAGACGCATGACCAAAATACTTTTTATCTGCCACGGCAACATCTGCCGCAGCCCGATGGCGGAGTTTATCATGAAAGACATGGTGAAGAAGGCGGGGCTGGAGAAAGAATTTCTCATCGAGTCCGCCGCCACCAGCCGGGAGGAGCTGGGCAACCCGGTCTATCCACCCGCCCGCCGCAAGCTGGCCGAGCATGGGATCTGCTGCTCCGGCAAGACGGCCCGCCAGCTGCAAAACCACGACTACGAACAATTCGACCTGCTCATTGGGATGGACAGCCGGAACCTGCGCAATATGCAACGCATCCTCTCCGCGCCAAGTGCCGTCCTACGGACGGTTGCGCTCCGAGATGGCGCCTGCGGGCGCTCATGCGGCGGGGATTTTTCGGACAAGATGCGCCTGCTGCTGGACGATACCGACCGCCCTGGCGATGTTGCCGACCCGTGGTACACCGGCGACTTCGAGGCCACCTGGCGGGATGTGGAGGCTGGCTGCCGGGGGCTGCTTAACGATTTGATAAAAGGAGGCGCGGCGCGTTATGGAACAAAATGATAACATTCAGCTTTTTGAGGATAAGCGTATCCGCACCGCATGGGATGAGGAAAAGGAAGAATGGTACTTTTCCATTGTAGATGTAGTGGCGGTTCTGACGGATCAGCCAACGCAGCGCGGCGCCAGCAACTATTGGGCAAAATTAAAACAGAGGCTCAAAGAAGAAGGGGCAGAGCAACTGCTGACAAATTGTCAGCAGTTGAAAATGACTGCTGAAGATGGAAAAAAACGCTTGACCGATGTAGCGGACACCGAACAGCTTCTGCGGATCATCCAGTCCATCCCTTCACCAAAAGCCGAGCCGTTTCGAATTTGGCTGGCGCAGGTTGGCCGGGAACGGATTGAGGAAACCATCGACCCGGAACTCACCATTGAACGGGCGTTGGAAACCTATCTCAAAAAAGGTTATACTCGTGAATGGATCAACCAGCGGCTGCAAGCCATTCAGGTGCGCAAGGAACTGACCGATGAATGGGATGCCCGCGGGGTGCAGAAGGGCGTCGAATATGCCATTTTAACCGATGAGATCTCCCGCGCTTGGTCGGGTTTAACCACCCGCCAATACAAAAGCCTCAAGGGCCTCAAAAAAGAAAATTTGCGGGACAACATGACCACACTGGAGCTGGTGCTGAATATGCTGGCCGAGGCCACCACTACGGAGATTTCCAAGCAGCGGCAGCCTGAAAACTTTGAGGAAAACAGGGCGATTGCCCGTGAAGGAGGAGAAGCTGCAGGAATCGCAAGAAAGGCTGTAGAAGAAAGAACCGGAACGCCGGTCATTACCTCCCAAAACGCAGTACAGCTGAATCAGGTGGTGACTAGTTTGATCGAGGGCATGGTGGCCGATCCCGAGGACGAGAAATCCAAAAAGAAATAGTCATTTGCTGTGAATGACCGACAGCTTTGATAAAACGGAAACAACAAAAATCTTATATTCATAATCTGATTAAAAAGCGATTGGTGCTATCTGGCAGATGGCTTGGCTGGGGCTCCAAACTGGGCAAGGTTGCCAAAACAGTCTCTGAGGATAACGCTTTGGAGACTGTTTTTTTGTTATGAAGAAAAGCGGCCGGCAGCCGGCAATTGTGATTTAAACCGTACTTATCAAAAATAGAAAACTATGCGGCAAGCGAGGATACAGATCCCTCCAAAACCCGCATTTTAAACCGGGCTGATGGCATCTTTATGCACAATCTTAATAAGCTGTGAGCATAAACGCTGTTGTTTCATCTTTATTTCAGGGCTTGTTTTAGGCGTCTCTTTGTGTTAATATTTCGTTAAGATTCCATTAGGGAATCGGGGGAAAAGGACGATGGGGGAAAACAAAGTATGAACTTCCGGATGATTTATTATCTGATTGGAAATATCCTGCGGCTGGAAGCCGCATTTATGCTGCCGGCGTTGGCCATATCGTTTGCGCACCATGAAAAGGCCTCCTTCTGGGCTTTTTTGGGGTCTGTGGTGTTTTTGCTTGCAATCAGCCTGCCCGCGCGCAAACCGCAAAAAACGGCCTTTTATGCCCAGGAGGGCTTTTTGGTGGTTGGGTTGGCGTGGATTGTAATTTCTCTGCTGGGTTCGCTGCCGTTTTATCTGAGCGGAGCCATTCCGGGGCTGGCTAACTGTATTTTTGAAGGGATCAGTGGTTTCAGCACCACTGGGGCCAGCATTCTCCAAGATATTGAATCGCTTCCAATGGGGATTCTGTACTGGAGAAGCTTTTCGCATTGGCTGGGCGGCGTGGGGGTGCTGATCTTTGTGCTAGCGATTCTCCCGATGGCCAAGGGATCCGGTCATTCGATGCACCTGCTGCGGGCGGAAGGCCCCGGCCCGCGCGCGCATAAAATTTTACCGCGGATGCATGAGAGCGCCAAAAAAATTTATGGGATCTATATCTTTTTCACCCTTCTTTTGATGGTGCTGCTGCTGGTGGGCGGCATGCCCGTGTTCGATGCGGTGACGACGGCTTTCAGTACGGCGGGCACCGGCGGATTCCACATTAAAAACGACAGTATGATCTCATACAGCCCGTTCCTGCAGGGCACGGTGACATTTTTTATGGCTTTGTTCGGGGTTAATTTTTACGTGCTGCATCTTATTTTGCTGCGCCAATTCTCGAAAGCATTCGCCAATGAAGAATTCCGGGTATATCTGCTGGTATTGCTCAGCGCAACGATGATTATTTCCGCCAATGTCCTCTATCATCAGGGCGGAAATCTGTTGAATACCCTTCATCATGTCGCGTTCCAGGTGGCTTCGGTCATCACAGGCACCGGATTTGCAACGCTGGATTATAATTATTGGCCCGAGCTTTCCAAGTGGATTCTGGTGGTGCTGATGATGCTGGGAGCTTCGGCGGGCTCCACTTGCTGCGGAATCAAGATTTCCCGTGCGGTGATCTTTTCCAAAGCAGCCGGATGCGGTATCAGCAAGATGCTCCGGCCGCGGCTGGTGCGGCTGGTGCGGATGGATGGGGAAGTGGTCGACGATCAGGTGGTCAACGGTGTTTTCACCTTTTTGACCTATTACGCGCTCATCACGATTCTTTCAGTCGTCCTTGTATCGCTGGACAATTTCTCTTTCGAAACGACGGTTACCGCGGTGCTGGCCTGCTTTAACAATGTGGGGCCAGGGCTGGGAATGGTTGGCCCGGTTGGGAATTATCACGCTTTTTCAGATTTCAGTAAGCTGGTGCTCAGCGCGGATATGCTGATTGGAAGGCTGGAGATCTTCCCGATGCTGATGTTGTTCATGCCATCCGCTTGGAAGCGCTGAGACGTCTTACATAAAAGAAAAAAGGCCGGCGCCATTCTCAATGGAATGGCGCCGGCCTTTTGGAATCTCAGTCGATCAGATGCTTGGAACGCCATTTCCCGCTTCTCCAGCGCAGATACGAAACCAGAGCGCGGAAAACCTCGTCGCAGGTCATCGCGATCCAGATGCCAGGCAGTCCCCATCCGAGAACAATCCCGAGCAGATAGCCCCCGCCGACCGCGACGGTCCAGACAGTCGTGACATTGAGGCAGATGGGGAAGCGGATGTCGCCCGCGGTTTGCAATGCGCGAAACAGCACAATGTTTCCAGCGCGGCCGAGCTCCAGCAGGATCTCGATCCCCATGATCGTCTTGCACAGGTCGAGCACCTGCGGATCGTTGGTGAAGAGCCCAAAAAGCGGCTTGCAGAAAACCCACAACAGCAGCGAGACCAGAAAAGAAACGAGCATCGACCAACGAAGTGTGGAATTGACCCGCTTGTCGGTTTCCTCGGCCATGCGCGCGCCCATGAGGTAGCCCACGATGATTTGGGTCGCCTGCGCGATCGAGTTGACATAGAGGTAAGAGAGGGTCGCGAACATATTCGAGTAGACTCGGGCGGTAATCACGTAGATGGGCAGCGTGTTGCACATCGTCTGGATGACGATTTGGGTGAGGTTGTAGGAGACGCTTTCCCCGCCGGACGGAATGCCGATTTTGAGCAGCCGCCAGAGATGCTCCCACGGAAATGGCCGCAGGTGCCGCAGCGACATAGGCGTGCGGATCTGACGGCGGAAAAGCCACGCGATGACCATGACGCCGACCAGGCGGGAGAGGTCGCTCGAGACGGCCGCGCCCGCCACGCCGAGCATTGGGATGGGGCCCAGGCCGTTGATGAGAATGAAGTTACCAAGGATATTCAGAAGATTCATCACGATCGAGATGAACATCGTCTGGCGGGTGAGCCCGTGCGCCCGGAAGAAAGCCACGAAGGTGAGGTGAATCGCCTGCAGCGGCATGCCGAAGCCGATGATCCGCAGGTAGCCGCAGGCTTCGCGCATCAGCTCCTCCGGCACGCCCATGAGCCCGAAGATCTGCCGGGGAAACCCAATGAGAAAGAACGCGATCACCAGGGAAAAGAGCACATTCACGAGCATCGAGACGGTATAGGTCTGCGCGACCCGCTCGGTGCTGCCCGCGCCGAGGTATTGGGTGATCAGAATGGTGGCTGCCATACAGATCACTGAGAAGGAGATGATGAGCAGATTGGTGATGACATTGGCGTTTCCGATGGCCGCGACCGCTGTGCCGGAGGTCTTTGCCACCATGATCTGGTCGACATTGCTGACCAGCATCTGTAAAACCAGCTCGACGAAGATCGGCCAGGTCAGCCCGACCAGATAGCCGCGCGAGTTGATCTTTTTAAAATCTTCCATAGAGAAGCTCCCATTCCGCATAATGATTTCATAAAGCATTATATGCTTTGCACAGTTTTTGTCAATGGGTTTTTCACATGTTATACAAGAAAATGCAGGGGCGCGGCGTGCACTCCTGCATTTTTAGCAAATATAACAGCGTCCACGCTTTGGGAAGCGCGGGCCGGGGCTGAACCCCGGCGATCCGCAATTGATGGAAAATTTTTAGTCTTAATGAGACATCAGGTCGCAGATGGCGTTCGAAAAAGCGACCGGGTCCTCGATCGGCATCCCTTCGATCAGCATCGCCTGATTATAAAGAAGCCCCGCATACTGCTTGAGTTTCTCTTCATTGCCGTCTTTGGAAAGCGCCTGTAGTGCCGCAAAGACCGGGTGCGCGGCGTTTACCTCCAAAATCCGCTGCGCCTTGACAGGAGCATTGTCCGGGGTGCTGTTTGGCATTGAATTGAGCACCTTTTCCATCTCGAGCGAAAGCGCGCCTTCACTTGAAATGCAGACAGGGTGGCTCTTGAGCTTTCCAGACAGGCGCACCGAAGCAACTTTGCCGGAAAGAGCGGAAGAAAGGATCTCGAGCAGGCCTTTGTTTTCCTCGCCGAGCTTCTTGAGCTCCTCCTTTTCCTCCTCGTTTTCAAGGCCGAGGTCGCTGTCCGAAACCGAACGAAACTCCTTGTCCTCAAATTTGAAGAGCATCTTGAGCGCGAACTCATCAATGTCGTCGGTCAGATAGAGGATTTCGCGTCCAGCGTCGCGGATGCGTTCGGTCTGCGGAAGAAGATCGATCTTTTCGATTGTTTCACCGCAGGCGTAATAGATGTATTTCTGATCCTCCGGCATCCGGCTGACGTATTCATGCAGGGTGACAGGCTTCTTCTCCTGTGAGGAGTAGAACATCAACAAATCCTGCAGAAGCTCCTTCTTTGCGCCGTAATCGCTGTAGACGCCATATTTGAGCTGCAAGCCAAAGTTTTTATAAAACGCTTCGTATTTGTCACGGTCGTTTTCAAGCATTGCGAGCAGTTCGGAGTGGATCTTCTTTTCGAGCCGCCCGGCGATGAGTTTAAGCTGCCGGTCGTGCTGAAGCATCTCACGGGAGATGTTGAGCGAAAGGTCCTGCGAATCGACCAGGCCTTTGACAAAGCTAAAGCAGTCGGGAAGCAAGTCGGCGCATTTGTCCATGATCAGGACGCCGGAAGCGTAGAGCTGCAGCCCCTTTTCATAATCGCGGCTGTAGTAATTAAACGGCGCGCGCGCCGGAATAAACAGCAGGGCGTTGTAGGTGGCGGAGCCTTCGGTGCTCGAGTGGATGACGCGCAGCGGGTCCTGGTAGTCGAAGAATTTCTCTTTGTAGAAATTGTTGTAATCCTCGTCGGTGACCTCGGATTTTTGCTTTTTCCAGATGGGAACCATGCTGTTGAGCGTTTCATTGACCGTATAGGTCTCATATTCCGGCTTTTCCTCAGGGCAGCCCTCCTTGAGACGGGAAGCTTCCATATCCATTTTGATGGGGTAGCGGATGTAGTCGGAATATTTTTTCACCAGAGCGGAGATCCGGTGGCTGTCGAGAAACTCGTCGTAGTTTTCCTCTTCGGAGTTTGGTTTGATGTGCAGGGTGATCACGGTGCCATGGTCCGGTTTTGCGCATTCCTCAATCGTGTAGCCCTCGACCCCGTGGCTTTCCCATTTCCAGGCTTCCTCCGAACCGAAGGCGCGGCTTTCGACCGTCACATCGTCCGAAACCATGAAAGCGGAATAGAAACCGACGCCGAACTGTCCGATGATGTCGACATCCTCCTTCTGTTCATTCTCCTGCTTAAAGGCGAGCGAACCGCTCTTGGCGATGGTGCCGAGGTTCTGCTCGAGCTCGTCTTTGGTCATGCCGCAGCCGTTGTCGGTGATGGTCAGCGTGCGTGCGTCCTTGTCGACCGCAAGGCTGATTGCGAAATCTCCGCGGGAAAGACCGGTCGCACCGTCCGAAAGCGAATGGTAATAGAGCTTGTCGATCGCGTCGCTGGCGTTGGAGATCAGCTCCCGCAGGAAAATCTCCTTGTGGGTGTAAATCGAGTTGATCATCAGGTCGAGCAAACGCTTCGATTCGGCCTTGAACTGTTTGGTTCTCATGATGAACAAGCATCCCTTTCAATCTGAAATAATGACAAACAAGAAGTTAGCACTCAAATATATCGAGTGCTAACTTAAATATACCCGATTCCTGCCAAAAAATCAAGTATAAATTGTGAACAAACCGAGAATGCGCAAAAAAAGGGCCGCCCGACGGGCGGCCCCAACAGTGATATGGATTCTATTCGGACCAGCCTTGTTCGCGCTCCTTGTAGTGGTGCGCTTCCTGTAGCATCATGTCCTTGACCTTCATCAGGCGGATCTGAGTGGAACGCTCGTTCTCATCCAGCTTCATCGTGATGTACTTGATGTTCTCCTGTGTCTCCGGGATCATAACATGCTCGAGCGCGTTGACGCGGCGGCGGGTCTTTTCGATCTCAGCCGCCATCAGCTGACAGGATTTTTCGCATTCGGCTAGCCGCAGCATGTCGGGCAGGACATCGGCCAGGGATTTGACCGCGTCGTCCAGATCGGAGGAGGTGAACGCAAAACCGTAGGAATAGATGTTGTTCGCGTCGGAGGAGCGGGTCTTATATTCGAACACGGGGATCTCAACGCTCATGACGTTCTTTTGGGAAGCCTCCAAAAAGACCTCCTGCATCGGAGCCATCAGGGCAACGTTGAGCACCTCGTCGTCCATCCCCGCGCGCGCAAGCACGAAGTTTTTATTTGCGGCGGCAATACCTGCCTCAACCTTTTCGCGCAGCGCTTTATTTTCCCGGACGAGATCCAAAAACTGCCGCATCAATTCGTCGCGCTTATCCTTGAGCAGCTTGTGGCCGCGGCGAGCGGTAGACAGCTTCTTTTTGAGGCGGGTCAGCTCCATACGCGTTGGATTTACATGGGTAGATGCCAAGGGTCAATCACCCCTTTCCCATAAATTGAATCGCGGCGTCATCAGGCTTCTTCCTCTGCAAGGATATCGCCGTATTTGCCGTAATGCTCGTCGAGGAATTCGTCCTTGATACGTTTGAGCTCACTTCTCGGCAGGATCGAAAGCAGCTGCCAGCCGATCCGCAGGGTCTCTTCAATGTCGCGGTTGGCGGTGTAGCCCTGCGAGACGAAGTGGCGCTCAAACGCGTCGGCAAACTTCGCATAGAGCAGGTCGATGTCGGTCAGAGCCGCTTCGCCAAGGATGACCATGAGTTCCTTCGCGTCCTTGCCGCGCGCGTACGCCGCAAACAGCTGATTTAAGACGTTCGAATGGTCGGCGCGGGTTTTGCCTTCGCCGATGCCCTTGTCCTTAAGCCTCGAGAGGGAAGGCAGCACGTCGATCGGCGGGGTGACGCCCTTGCGGTACAGGTCACGGGAGAGGATGATCTGACCTTCGGTGATGTAACCGGTGAGGTCTGGGATTGGGTGGGTTTTGTCGTCCTCCGGCATCGTCAGGATCGGGATCTGCGTGATCGAGCCCTTGTTGCCGTTGATCCTGCCCGCTCTTTCGTACATGGAGGCGAGGTCGGTGTAAAGGTAGCCGGGATAGCCGCGGCGTCCGGGGACTTCCTTGCGCGCGGCGGAAACTTCGCGGAGGGCTTCCGCGTAGTTGGTTATATCGGTCATAATGACGAGCACGTGCATACCGAGCTCATATGCGAGGTATTCCGCGCAGGTTATCGCCATTCGCGGAGTCGCGATACGCTCGACCGCCGGGTCGTTGGCGAGGTTCATAAACAGCACCGAACGCTCGATGGAGCCGGTGCGGCGGAAATCGTCGATGAAGAACTGCGCCTCTTCAAAGGTGATGCCGATTGCGGCGAAAACGACGGCGAACTTCTCATTGCTGCCGAGCACCTTGCCCTGACGGG
>Ga0079305_1001482_pt1 | contig 30169 bp, 27 predicted proteins | sample LMS_cellobiose_e_FD_79183 | JGI IMG/M metagenome (GOLD analysis project Ga0079305, IMG submission 79183) | Rumen-fistulated moose microbial communities from Alaska, USA - LMS_cellobiose_enrichment | ecosystem: Host-associated > Mammals > Digestive system > Stomach > Rumen fluid ... | reverse complement strand
CTTGCTCAGGAAGAGTACTGCGGCGATATCATCAATTTCAAGACCTACTCGAAATCCTACAAGAACAAAAAGCGTCGGCAGAACGAAAAAGAAAACTGGGCGGTCTTCGAGAATGTGAACGATCCGATCATCGACCGGGAAACATTTGAAAAGGTGCAGCAGAAACGCGGAAAGGTTCACAATAAAAAGCGGAAGGATTCGGAGCATAATATGTTTTCGGGACTACTTGTTTGTTCGGATTGCGGCAGTAATCTCCACTTCCACTTTAATCAAGGAAACCGCGATATCCAGTATTTCAACTGTTCCAATAACAACAGCAGAAAGCGCACCTGTCCGACCACCCATTATATCCGTGTGGATTATCTTGAAGAGATCGTGCTGACAGACATCAGGCGTCTTATCGCTTTTACGAATCAGTACAGAGATGAGTTCGTCGATCTGATCGAACGGAACAGCGGCATTGATTCGTTGAACCGGAGAAAAGCAGCGGAAGCGGAAATCGAACGGCTTTTGAAGAGAAACGAGGAGATCGACCGATTGTTTACGTCGATGTACGAGGACAAAATCAAGGGAACCGTTACCGAAGAGCGTTTTATTAAAATGACGCAGGGGTATGAAAAAGAACAGGCGGAAAACAAAAAGCGGATAACGGCTTTGACGGAGCAAATAAAAAGCGACGTCAAGCAAGTTGACACCGCAAAGGTTTTCCTTGATATCGTTGACCGTACCGTCGATCCGGAAAAGTTGACCGAAGATATTGTCCGCAGCTTCATTGACAAGATCGTCGTCCACCATCGGCAGGTGATAGACGGCGTCAACGTACAAAAGGTCGAAATATTCTACAACGTCATAGGAAAGTTCGAACCGCCGCCGATTTTTGATTCCGAGGAAAACCAAGCAAACGACTAAACGGCATAAAAATGACGGTTGAAATAGGACTAAATCCTATTTCAACCGTCAGCATGGTGCGGGTAACAGGACTTGAACCTGCAGGGATCGCTCCATCGGAACCTAAATCCGACGTGTTTGCCAATTTCACCATACCCGCGAATACACGCCGCTTCCGGAAAAGCGGGCTTCTCTGCTCTTCCGGAGCGGTTTTTGTAAGCAATTGTTAAAAACGAATTTCAGGCGTTTGCCGGTGTTTTCGGCTTTTTTTCGTATTTGCCGAACCAAATAAGGAACATCGACGCCAGAGCGACGACGGTGCAGACGGAAAGCACGATGATAAGCGGAGCGCCTTCAAGACCGTTCAAAAGCGTGTCGGCAAAGCTTGTGGCGTTGAACGCCATATGGAACGCCATCGACATATAGAGCGAATCGAATCTGTCGAGTATAAGCGCCATGATGATCCCGAGCGGGAACGTATATATGAGTCCGATCACGGAGCCGTGAGCAAAAGCGAACACGACGCCCTGTATGATCATCGGTATGATCACCTTCGTGACCTTTCCGGAAAACGCCTCTCTGAATGAGCCGTAGATATATCCTCTGAACAATATTTCTTCCACGATAGGTCCGAAAACCGCCACGGCGAGTACCGAAATGACGGAAATCTCAACGTTCAGAAATGAAGTCGCGTTTTCATAATCTTCAAAAAAATGTTTCATCGAGCCCTGACTCTCAAGCAGAGACAAAGCGTATGATATGAGTATATTGATAGATGCGCCGAAGAGGATAACGGCGGGAAGAGCGATGAGGGACGGCTTTCCGAGCCTCACCTCTTCGCTGAATTTTCTTCCTTTGAGACGTGATGAAAGAATATACAGCAATATCGTCAGCACGGCGGATACTATCATGGCAGGCATTGTAACGTCCACGATCGCGTTCAGGAAAGAATTGATAAAATCCGTCTTTTCTTTCTGAGTCAGCGGACCGCCGTCCTTGAACGCGTCAAAAACTCCGTTTTTTATCATTTCCGGGATCTTAAATACGAGCGCGGCGCCGGTCGCGATACCCTGCAGGGTAAAATACACCATAAAATAGCACAGAGATTTTCCGATCGCACGAAGAATTTTCAAAGCTCTCACCTTTTCTTTCTATACATGATTTCAGTTATCGGGACGATATTCCCGATATCAGTTATAATATTTAATTATATAATGCTCCATGGAACCGAGCGCCGCTTCGCAGAGAGCTTCGACGTCGAGTCTTTCCTCTTCCGCAAGCACCTTTTCCATATCCGGATTCGTTCTCGGGTGCTTGGGGGTGAAGATCGTACAGCAATCCTCATACGGCAGGATCGACGTATCGAACGTGCCTATCTTTCTCGCGGTCGTGATTATCTCGTCCTTGTCGAGTCCGATAAGCGGGCGGAACGTCGGGATCTGAGCCGCGCCGGGGATCCTGTCGGTGACCTTCAACGCGCCGATGGTCTGGCTCGCCACCTGACCGAGGCTCTCGCCGGTAATGATCGCGTCTGTCCCTCGCTTTTCGCACACCTTTACGGCGAGCCGCATCATGAATCTGCGCAGAAGCAGCGTAAAGTACTCTTCCCTGCACGTTTCCTTGAGCTTGAGCTGGATCTCCGTAAGGGATATCACGTTCACTCTCATCCTGTCGGTATAGCGGCACAAAAGCCTTGAAAGTTCGAGGACCTTTTCCTTTGCGCGTTCCGACGTATACGGATAACTTTCAAAGTGCAGAGCTTCTATCTCCATACCTCTGCGCGCCATCATATAACCCGCCACGGGGCTGTCGATACCGCCGGACAAAAGGAGAAGCCCCCTTCCGCTCGTTCCCTTCGGCATGCCTCCGGCGCCTTTGAGTTTGTCAAAGTGGATATACGCATATTTGTCTCTTATCTCGATAACGACGGTGACGTCGGGATCACGCACGTCCACCGGGATCTTCATTTGCGTCTTTTCCACGAGGATATCGCCCGCCGCCTCCATTATCTGCGGAGACGTCATCGGAAATTCCTTGTCGCTTCTTTTCGCGTCGCATTTGAAGCTTTTGAAAGAATACAGCTCCGGCGCTATCTTGTCCTCGAGCACCGCTTTCATATCCGGCAGATTCTTTTCGCATCTCCACGCGGCGCAAAGTCCGGCGAGCCCGAATACAGTCCTGAGCTCGTCCAAAGCGGCGTCCACGAGATCCTGATCTTCGGGAGTTATGAACACCGTGGACTGCATCGCGTATATATCGTATTTATCTTCGCCGAGAACGTGGTTAAGGCGTTTTTTCACGGCGCCTTTGAGTCTGTCCTCGAAATATCCTTTGTTCTGTCCCTTGAGTATGAGTTCTCCGTATTTCAGGAGGATACATCTTTTATATTCCGTCATCAAAACACCTTCCGGTCTATTTTCCCACAGCGTCCCTGAGCGTCCGGCAAAAGATCTCCGCTTCATCGACCGTGTTCATATGAGAAAGGCTGATACGTATGGTCCTGTCCGCCTCCGCGTCGGAAAGCCCGAACGCTTTGAGGACTCCGCTCTTTCCCTTTTTCGAGGAGCAGGCGGAGCCGGACGAAACGCATATGCCTCGGTCCGAAAGCTTATGAAGGAGCACCTCGCTCTTTTCGCCCATGACCTGTATGCTGATTATCGCGGGCGAGGACGTCCCGCTTCCGCTTGCGTATTTTTCTTCGTCGTCCTTTTCGCTTTCCGGCACATTGAATCTTACAAAATCGTACGAGGAAAGTCCTTCTATCAAACGTCTGCGCACCGCGCGGATATTTTCGGTATACTCCGCGAGTTTATCGAATCCGTCAGACGCCGCGGCGGCAAACGCAAGGATGCCGGGAAGATTTTCCGTTCCGGAGCGAAGTCCCCTTTCCTGCCCGCCTCCCGGAAGAAAAGGAGTGAGGCGAAAGCCGTTTCTTACGTAAAGAGCTCCCACGCCCTTCGGAGCGTGGACCTTATGAGCGCTTACCGAAACGAGATCCGCGCCTATCGCCGCCGGGCGGATCGAGCTTTTCAGATACCCCTGCACGGCGTCGGTATGCAGTACCGCCGACGGAGACGCTTTTCTTATTATCGAAAAGGCGCTTTTCACGTCGTATATCGCGCCGGTTTCGTTGTTCGTATGCATGATCGACGCCAAGACAACTCTGTCGTCCGCGGCGCGCCTTATCTCGTCCTCGTCGAGTCTGCCGCCCTTCGTGGAAAGGCGGACGATCTCGAGTCCCGACAGCTCAAGTCTTTTCAGCGGCTCGCTTACCGCCGGATGTTCTGAATCGGTGGTTATCACCCTGCCGCCTTTTTCCTTGAAACGCTTTGATAGGGCAAACGCCTGATAAACGGCGGTATTGTCGCTCTCGGTGCCGCCGGACGTGAATACGATCTCGTTTTTATCGCAAAAGAAAGTTTTCGCAACGGATCGGCGCGCCCGGTCGAGAAGCGTTTCCGCTTCAAAGCCGAGTCTGTGAAGAGACGACGGATTGGCAAAAACTTCCGCGCCCTCCGTCAAAGCTTTCAGAGCGTCGCCGCAAAGAGGCGTTGACGCGCTGTTGTCAAAATAAATATATTTCATCTTATCGAATCGCTTGAACGTAATTACGGGCGCAGAGTTTACGAAGCATCGATATTGTTTATTACGCCCATACAGAGTAATTATATCATATCACGACGAGTTTTACAACGGATAAAAGAAAAATTCAAAGGCGGCGCGCTCAAAAATGAATTTACGGCGCTTTCGGCGCGAAGCGATAATAAGATTTTTCGATGTATCTTTACCGTGCATGAATGGGCTGCGCCTTCGACGGTAAAACCGATAAAATCATGAAGAAAAAAACGGACAGACCGAGCCTCATTAACTCGATCTGACCGTTATTTCCGTCAGTCCCGTTTGAAGGCTGTCTCGCTTGAAACACGGTTGTTTTGCCGATTTTCCGACCGTTCCGGCAAATCCGGGTGTGTTTATTGTCCATTGCTTTCCGGCGCAATATCGTCCTCACAGCCTTCAAGCTCTTCAAGGACCAGGACTTCAAAGCCTTCTTCTTTGCCTTTCAATTTAACGCTTCCGCCGAGAGACGTGAATTTTGCTCTGTCCCCGAGCATATCGGCAACGACACGGCTGATATATACCGTGTCTCCGGGGGCGTTCGATTCAAGTCTCGAAGCGGTGTTGACCGTATCGCCGATGGCGGTGTAATCCATATGTCTCTCGGATCCCATGTTTCCGACGACCGCCGGTCCGAAATGCACGCCTATGCCCGCTCTGATCTCTTCACCGATCTCCTCTTTGAGTTTTGCGGACACACGCTTTGCGCCACGGGCTATTTCAAGAGCCGTTTTGGATGCAAGATATACCGGATCCTCCTGAGGAAGCGGCGCACCCCAAAACGCCATTGTGGCGTCGCCAATGAATTTATCGAGCGTTCCGCGGTTTCTTTCAATGCATTCGCTTGCCATGGCAAGGTATCTGTTGAGAATGAAGACTACCTTTTCAGGATCGAGGCGGGCTGACATGGACGTGAATCCGCGAAGGTCTACGAACAAAACGGCGATATTGCAAAGCTTTCCGCCAAGAGAAAGATTGTCAGTACCTTCTTTCAAGATCTCGCCGACGATTTCCGGCGCGACGTATCTTTCAAACGTTCTCGTTATATTCTGACGCGCTATCGCGGCTCTGACGTAATGATCGCCGACAGACATGAGATATATAATGATAACGCATATCGGGATCCAGGTCGGATACGTCAAAAAGCCAGCAGAATAAAGGGCCATGGAAAGCGCGACGCCGAGAATGACTGCGGCAACGCATATGATCCCGGAAAAGCCTACTTTTTTCTTCTGGAACAGAAAAGCGGCGGCTGTGCATATCACGAACAGCACCAAAAGCTGAGGAAGGTCCGGTATCTCGCGCTTATAGTCGGATTCGAGCAAACATTGGATAACGTTCGCCTGAAATTCAACTCCGTACATCTGCTGAGTTATGTCCGTAGGAGTGAAATACGCGTCCTGCAGACCGGACGCCCACGGACCGATGAGAACGATCTTTCCGGCGTAATAATCCGGAGAAACGTCTCCGCGTATCAGATCCGCTATTGAAACGCCTTCGTAAAAGCCACCCGGAGCAGTGGAAAACGGAACGTAAAACTGCCCGAGAGAGTTCACGTACGGTATCTTGACTTTCCTTCCGCTCTTAGCAAGAAAGAGTCTTGCGGCGGAATAAGCCATCGAATCAACTCTTCCGCATTCTTCGCCGTCAAAAAACAATATCGCGTGACGCATGACGCCGTCGGCGTCGTACACAGAGTTTATATGTCCCTGAGTCGTAACGTTTCTGAGCGATTCATAAGGAAACTCGACGCCGAGCACCGCGTAATCGTCAATAACGGCGTTTCCGCTTTCTTTCCACAATACCTTGTATCCGAATTCAGCAGCCGCCGCGGTGACGACGCTGCCGAGCTTTTCCGCGGCTTTTGCAAGACGTTCGTCAGCGCCGCTTTCCGTTTCTCCGGAATACAAAGCAGCGATCGCCGTTACCGCGGGACGTTTATCGGGATCGGACGCCAAAGCCTCGAGTGCGGAAGCCATTACGTTCCTGTCCCACGTGTTATACGGGCCGATCTCGGCGAGCGCCTTTTCGTCAATACCGATTATCACAATGTCGGGAGAAGCCACTCCCGGCCGCTGGAACAGCAGATCCTGCGTCCACTTGTCGACGCGTCGCAATATGCCCGCTCCGGTTATGAGCGTCACCAAAAGCGCCGCGGCAAGCGAATACAATAAAACGTGTAAATTTTTTCTTTCCATAGAATCTCCGTAAAATCAGATCAGCGTTTCTTTAAGGCTCAAGACCGGCGATCCATCCCGCAAGGTCAGCGTCCGATTCTTTTGTGCCGTTCTCATCAGCGTACAATTTACCGCAGACGGTACGTTTCGGTTTCCGCTCATTCTCTGCGCCATGCTCCGCTTTCGCGGAAAAGCGACAGAAGACGTCCGTCGAGTTTTCCTTCGTCGCACATGCTTTGAAGGATGCCGAACGCTTTTTCCGGCGTCATCGGCGGCTTATAAGGTCTGTCCTCAGCCGTCAGCGCGTCGTATATATCAAGTATGGTGATTATCCTCGTCTGTTTCGGAAGTTCTGAAGCGGAAAGAGCGTGCGGATAACCGGTACCGTTGAGAAATTCGTGATGGCCGGACGCCCATTTAGGTACGTCGGCGTAATTCTCTCTGAACTTTATCTTGGAAAGGAACCTTTCGGTATATACCGCGTGGCGCTCCATCTCAGCCCTCTCGCTAGTGGTGAGAGTACCCTTGCGCACAGTTATCATTTCCGTTTCCTCGGGATCGAGCAGTTTTATACTGCTGCCGTCGGACGCGAGAACGTATGTGTCGGCGATCGCTTTGAGCTTTTCCACCGTTTCATCGGGAAGAAAGCCGGCGGTGTTCGCGGTCTTTATCGTTTCTCTCATGCCTATAAGCTCTTCCGTCTTTTCAGCGGCGTCTTCAGCCTCACTGGGGTTCGAAAGCCCGCGGATGCGTTCCATAAGTATAGCCGTCTCTATGCGGTGCATTATTTCCCGCTCTCTTCCGCCGAGCCTCGTGGGTTTGTCCATTATCTCGAGCGGAACGACGAGTTTTCCTATATCGTGAAGCCATACGCTCATGAGGAACGGGTCTGTTTCTTCCTCTTTGAATTTCAGCTCGTTGTCCGTTGCGTCGAGCCATTCGATGAACCTTTTCGCGTAACGCACCATGCTTCTCGTATGATTGGCGTTATACGGAGTGCGGGCGTCTATCGCGTCCACCATGACCTCCACCAAGGAATGGAGTATATCGAGCACCGCTTTTGAAAGCAGGTTGTTGTTGAGGCTCACGGACGCAAGCGAAGCAAGAGCCGATATTATCGTTTCAAGAGAAGGATCGAACGGGATCACGTTTCCGCGGGCGTCCATCGCATTGATGAGCTGGAGCACGCCGATGTTGTTCCCCTTGTCGTCCTCCATCGGTATCACGAGCATCGAACGCGTTCTGTAACCGTTAAGGCTGTCATACTTCTGCGCGCCGGAAAAGTCGAATCTTTCAGACATATAAACGTCCGGTATGTTGAAGCTTTCTCCGTCCATCGCGGCGCATGCGCAGACGTGCATACGTGAAAGCGGAACGGGCGGAAGGATATTCTTCTCCCCTTCCTTCTGCACCATACGGTAATTCTTCGACAGGGTGACTACGTTGTGAAACATGAGGAAGTCGCCGTTTCTGATATAAACGGTACCTCCGTCGCAGTTCGTTATTCCCATCGCCTCATCGAGGATCCTGCCAAGCAGCGCGTCGATCCTCTTTTCAGCGGAAAGCGCTATGGCGATTTCGATCAGACTGTCAACGGTGAAGGTTTTCATAAACGGATAACGTCCCCCTCACGCGCAAATCTGACAAATTTCGTCTTTATGCCGTTTTCCGCTTTTTTCAAAGTGTCGTCGTTGTTTCCGGGATCGTGATGGATGATAAGCATGCGCTTAGATCCGCTGTTTTCAAACACGCGCATACCCTCGCGCGGTGTGGAATGGCCGAATCCCCGTTTTTTCTCATATTCCTCTTCGGTATACTGACCGTCGTACAAGAGCAGATCCGCGTTTTCGGCAAATTCCGTAAGAAGGCGCGTGCCGATCTCGGTATGCTCGAAATCCGTGGCGTATACTATCTTCTTTTCGCCGCATACTATTCTGAAGACGGTGGATCCGCCCGGATGAGGAGATGCGATGCCGTCTATTCTGAAAGGTCCGACACAAACGGGAAAAGACGCGTCCGTGCATTTTACGCTCGCCGGATAATCGTATATTCCCACCGGCCATAAAGGCGGGGAAAAGAGTTTTTCGATCTGTCCGGCTGCAGAAAGGCCTCCGCGTGAAGCCGTTATGACGTTGATCTCTCTGCCTTTTTCAAAAAGAGGAGCAAAAAAAGGCAGTCCGATAACGTGATCCATATGAGTGTGAGAAAGCAATACTGTAACGCTTTCGTTTCCGAAAGTCTGCGGGGGTATCGCGCGGATGCCGCTTCCGGCGTCAAGCACGAGAGTGCTGCCGCCGGCTTCCAGAAGATAGCAGGAGGTTGCGCATCCGAATTCACGGTATTCTCTGCCGCTTACCGGCACAGAGCCCCTCGTTCCGTACACCGTAAGTATCATACGATCCATCTTAAAACACCTTAATAATCAAAAATCTGCGCGGCAAGTATAATACCGCCTATCTATATTATCGGAATATTATATCATATTTCGGCTCACTTTGTCCCGATATGTCCGGATTTTTTCCGGTTTCGGGAAAAATATTTTTTCCACAAGTTGAAAAAAAGCCGGCGTATCCGGCGGTATGTAACATTTTTGTAAACTCAAAGCGCAGCTCTTGAGGTGATCTGACCGTCATGATATAATAGATTTGGGATCATATAAAAAGAGAGAATAAATCATGACGTATAATTTCACACCGCGTTCGGCAGGCAGGAAAACGCCTTTTTCGATCGCCGCCGCGGCGCTCGTGCTTCTGATCCTGTTCTCATGCTCCGAGCCGGTTTCGGAAAAATTCGACGGCGCGCACTTCGGGATAGAAGAATATAAAAGCTCCGTCGACTTCGACGGTGACGGGACAGACGATCAGACGGACATACTCCTCAGCGTCAAGGCGTATCTTGAGACAAAACCGTATTACAAAAGCGTCTATTACGAAGACGGCGGATGGCCTGCCGATAACTACGGCGTTTGCACCGACGTGGTGGCGCGCGGCCTGCTCGGCGCCGGATACGATCTTCAGGAGCTGGTTGACGCGGACAGACGCGCGCATCCGGAAAGATACGCGCAAAATGAAAAACCGGACAGAAACATTGATTTCAGGCGCGTGCGCAACCTTCTTCCGTTTTTTGAATATAACGCGATAAATCTTACGAAGGATCCGAAAAGGATCAGGGAATGGCAGTCCGGAGATATAGTCGTATGGAAGGGTCACGTGGGCGTTATTTCCGAACACCGTAACAAGGACGGCTTGCCGTTCGTTTATCATCACGGCTCGCCGTCGCAGAAGGAATACGAGGAGGATGTGCTGACGAAATACGGCGATATCCTCGGTCATTTCAGGATATCGTAAATGATTTTTCCTTTGCTGCGCGCTGTTAACGCAAAAAAAGCAGAGCATCACGGGATATCCGTTTTGCTCTGCTGATTTTTATATTTACCTGTTCAGGATCATTCGCCCTGCTTGTTTTCCGCGGATTTCTTCGCGGCGTTAAGCTCGGAGATCCTGCTCATTATCTTTTTTTCTCCGTAGAACAGGAAGAGGATCGCGCCTATAAGGCAGGCTGCCGTGGCGACCGCCGCGGTGGCGCGGTACTGATCGGGAGAAACGTAAGCCTCGCCGAGTTCGTTGAGCGTCGAAACGGTGATGGAAGTATAAACGAGCATGGAGAGCGCCTGACCGAGTTTCATCGCAAACGTACGGGCGGCGAAGTACATTCCGCTGCGGTCCTCTCCGGTCTCAAGGGTATTGAGCTCGGATATATCGGCGACGCACGCCTGAGGAAGTATTCCGAGGATAGCCATCGGGATACCGGCGCTGACGGCGATTATGACTCCCCAGTGGAATCCCGTACCGCAGAGGGACGTTATGAGGAACACCGCGGCGTAGGTGAAGAAGCCGACGATTATTATATTCTTCTTGCCGAGCTTGGGAGCGAGCCTGTTTACGACGGGATAAAGCGCGAGGCTGACCACGGTCATTATGACGGTGAGCGTGAACGTATTGTCCGAATCTATGCCCATAAGTCTCGTCTCATAATCGGCAAGACCCGTCTGAAAAAGCGTTACCGCAAAGAAATATATGACGTCCGCGTAAACGAATCTGCGGAACTGAGCGTTTTTGAAAGTGCTGATAAGGGATTTGAACGCCGGAGTGCTCACCGGTTTTGAATCGATATATTCCCTCTCCTTGATAAACAGCGCGGGAACGAGCATCGCTATGCAGGCGACCGCCGACATGACGCCGATGGCGAGCCTTATCGCGCCTTCCTGGCTTCCAACCGCGCTTTGGAACATTCCCGCCAAAGTGGGAACGAGCGTTGCGACGGAAAAGCCGGCGATGTAGGTGAACGAAATATAAGTCGAAACGTTGATCCTGTGCTCCTGCGTATCGCCGAGCTCGGCGATGAGCGCGTTATACGGAGTGCAGTAGATGGTCATAAACAGATAGAAGAGTATGAGCAGCGCGAAAATGAGCGCGTCGTTGAGCACCACGGAGGTGAACTGAGGCACTACGAACACCGCGACCGTGCAGACCGCGAACGGTATCGCTATGGCTTTCATGAAGGGTATACGGCGTCCGCCCTTGAATTTCGCCCTGTCGGACCAGCTCGCCACGAGGGGGTCCGTGACCGCGTCGAATATCCTTCCGACGGCGGTGATCAGCCCGAACAGCGTGATCGAAGCGAGAATCGGGTTTTGTGTGATGAACTTAGCGAAAAGTCCGTTTGTCGCGCCCTCGCTCGCCGCGACTCCGGTATACAGATGAACGAGCCAAGTCGAAATGATTCCGGACAGAAGGCTCCATCCGAACTGTCCTACGGCAAAGATCCACAGGACCTTGTTTGTAATAGGTTTTTTTTGCATTTTCCTTTCCTCTTTCGGTCCCGCGGCGTCCCGCGCGGGGCTTTTTCGCTGCTTGTTTTCCGGACGCGCAGCACGCGTTTCAATGGAAAGTTTAGCATACAAATCCGTCATTGTCAACAAATTTATTCAAAAAATTCCGAATAATTCACGATATGACGCTCCATCAGGCGCGCTGCGCGCCGTAAGCGCCGCTTTTTGCAAAGCTTTTGCCCGTTTTATATTTACAGAAAGCAGAAAAAAATGATATAATCATCTTATCGGGCGATCAGTCCGGGAAAACACGTATAACGCAAAGAAGGTAAAGAACGTATGCCGCGTCTATCGGGAAAAACAAACGAATTCACGGATTCCGTCATCAGAAGGATGACGAGGATATCCAACAAATACGGCGCCGTGAACCTCTCGCAGGGGTTTCCGGACTTCGATCCGCCGAAAGAGCTCCTCGACAGACTCGCCGAGGTCGCCCGGGAGGATTTCCACCAATACTCGATTACGTGGGGCGCGCAGAACTTCCGCGAGGCGCTCGCGGAAAAGCAGTCGCGCTTCATGGGAATGAAAATTGATCCGAATTCCGAGATCGTGGTCACCTGCGGCAGTACGGAGGCTATGATGGCGGCGATGCTTACCGTCACGGAGCCAGGCGACAGAGTCGTCGTTTTTTCGCCGTTTTACGAGAATTACGGCGCAGACGCCATACTGTCCGGCGCGGAGCCGGTATACGTTCCGCTTTATCCGCCGGATTTTCATTTTGTTCCGGATGAACTCGAAGCGGCTTTCGCGCTCCGTCCGAAAGCGCTCATCCTGTGCAATCCCTCCAACCCTTCCGGAAAAGTCTTTACGAAAGACGAACTGTCCTTCATCGCTTCTCTCGCGGAAAAATACGATACGTTCGTCATCACCGACGAGGTATACGAGCATATCGTATACGCTCCGAACGCTCACGTTTATTTCGCCTCGCTTCCCGGGATGCGCGAGAGAACGCTTTCCTGCTCTTCCCTCTCAAAAACGTATTCCGTAACCGGTTGGCGTCTCGGATACATAATCGCTCCGCCGCACATCATCGACGCTGCGAAAAAGGTGCACGATTTTCTCACCGTCGGCGCCGCGGCTCCCCTTCAGGAAGCGGCGGTGGCGGGGCTTCGGCTCGGTGATGATTATTACCGCGGGCTAACGGAAAAATACACGAAAAAGCGGGATCTCTTCCTTCGCGGTCTCGATGATATCGGTATACATCATACCGTCCCGCAGGGCGCGTATTACGTTATGTTGGACGTTTCCGAATTCGGATATGAAAGCGATCTTGAATTCTGCGAGGATATGGCGAAAAACGTCGGCGTAGGCGCGGTGCCGGGATCGAGTTTTTTCAGAGAGCCCGTGAACCATCTGATCCGTCTTCATTTCGCAAAAAAGGAAGAAACGCTCTGCGAGGCGCTGACGCGTCTTGAAGATCTGAGAAAAAAGATGCGCGGCTGACAACGAAGCGTTTTTTGAATTTTTGATTTTCAAAAACGTCATTTTTTCAAAAATATATTGCCATACGATCGTTTGTATGATATAATTTTCGATGTTGAGCGAGGGCGGGAGTCATTTCGCCGTCGCTTTTGTTATGGAGGTAAAAACAGATGAAAATAGGAATTTTCGGATACGGAAATCTTGCAAGAGGCGTTGAGAACGCCATATATAAAAACAGCGATATGGAGCTCGCCGCAGTGTTCACCAGACGCGACGCGTCCGCGGTCAAAACGTCGACTCCGGGCGTTAAGGTACTGCCCGCGAGCGAAGTGCTTTCGATGAAAAACGATATAGACGTGCTCGTGATATGCGGAGGCAGTGCGACGGATCTGCCGGAAATGACTCCGAGGCTCGCCGAGGATTTCAACGTGATAGATTCCTACGACAACCATTCGCGCATACCCGAGCATTACGCCGCGGTAAACGCAAAGGCGGTCGCCGGAAGGCACACAGCTCTTATTTCCTGCGGATGGGATCCGGGCATGTTCTCGATCAACAGACTTTACGCCAACGCCGTACTTCCCGACGGAAAGGATTACACCTTCTGGGGGCGCGGCGTATCCCAGGGACATTCCGACGCGATAAGAAGGATAGAAGGCGTCGTCGACGCGCGTCAGTACACCGTTCCGGTGCCCGAAGCCGTGGAAAGTGTGAGAAGAGGCGAAAATCCCGAACTTACAACGAGGCAGAAGCACACGAGAGAATGCTACGTCGTCGCCGCCGAAGGCGCTGACAAGGAAAAGATCAGAAACGCCATCGTCACGATGCCGGCGTACTTTGCCGACTACGACACGACGGTCAATTTCATAACCATGGAAGAGATGAAACGCGACCATTCCGGGCTTCCCCACGGCGGCAGCGTGATACGTACCGGAAGGACCGGGAAGGACGGAGAACACAAGCAGGTCATCGAATACAAGCTCACTCTCGATTCCAACCCTGAATTCACCGGAAGCGTACTCGTCGCTTACGCGAGAGCCGTAAAGCGTCTGTCTGACCGCGGTATTTACGGCTGTAAAACGGTGTTTGACATAGCTCCCGCCGATCTGATGCTCGCCGACAGGAGCGAGATAATCGCGCACATGCTCTGAGGACCTTTCATAGACTTCCGAAAAACGGTGACTTCATGAAAAACAAATATCTTCCTTACATTAACACAAATATCACCGGCGGCTTTTGGGCGCAGAAGCAAAAGCTCATCCGCGACGTGACGCTCGACGCGGTATACGACCGTTTCAAAGAGTCCGGGCGTATCGGCGCTTTCGAAATGAATTACAAAGACGGCGATCCGAACAAGCCTCACTACTTCTGGGATTCGGACGTGGCGAAATGGATGGAGTCCGTCGCGTACGTTACGGCAAAAGAAAAAACGCCGCTGGAAGAAGAACGGGCGGACGCCCTCGTCGACTGTATCGAAAGAGGCAAACTCGAAAACGGCTACTTCAATATATATTTTCAGCAGATCGCGCCTGACATGATCTTCAAGGACCGGGACTGCCATGAATTATACTGCGCCGGGCATCTGCTCGAAGCCGCCGTCGAGTATTACAAAGCCACGGGAAAGGATAAATTTCTCCTCTTGATGAAGGATTACATGCGCCTTATAAAGAAGACGTTCATGGATGAAGACGTCGCCGGTTTTTCGTCGCCGGGTCACGAGGAGATAGAGCTTGCTCTCGTAAAGCTTTACGATCTTACCGGCGAAAAGCAGTGGCTCGATCTCGCTCTTTATTTCGTAAACATGCGCGGCAGGGGCAAAAAGCCGGGAAAGGACAGCGCGCATTCGTCGCAGATTCAGGATCATCTTCCGGTAAGAGAACAGTTCACCGCAGAGGGACACGCCGTAAGGGCGGGATATCTCTACTGCGCCATGGCTGATCTCGCGCTCAGATGCGATGACGAAGGGCTCAAAGAAGCCTGCGAGCGACTTTACGAAAATATCACCGAAAGGCGGATGTATATTACCGGTTCCGTCGGCTCCGCGAGCAGCGGAGAAAGATTTTCCGAGGATTTCGCACTTCCCAACGATACGGCGTACGCGGAGACCTGCGCGGCGCTGGCTCTCGCGCTTTTCTGCCGCAGGATGAGCGTGCTCGATCCCGACGCGAAGTACGCTGATACGGCGGAAAGAGTTATCTATAACGGATTTTTATCCGGGCTCTCCCTCGACGGAGGATCATTCTTTTATGAAAACGCACAGGAGATCGACCTTGCGGAGCGGAAAAAGCACGAAAAGACGCATTACCCGATCACACAGCGCGTAAAGCTGTTCAGCTGTTCATGCTGTCCTCCGAACATAACGCGCTTCATACCGTCTATAGCCGATTTTCTGTACGTTTACAATGACGAAGCTGTATACGTGAACCAGTTCATGGATTCCGTATCGCGCTTCGACGGATTCGACGTCGTTCAGAAGACGGCGTATCCCCTTGACGGAAACGTGCGCATATCCGTAACGAAAGACAAGCTTCTTTATATCAGGATACCGTCGTGGTGCGATGAATACGCCGTATCCGTAGACGGAAAAGCCGTAAACGCGGCGAAGATAAAGGGATACGTAATGCTGGAAGCGAAGGCCGGAGACGATATCGCGCTCGATATGCGCATGGATGTGAAGCTGAACTTCGCCGACGAGCGCGTCGAGGCGGACAGAGGAAAATGCGCCGTATCCTACGGACCTTTTATCATGTGCGCCGAGGGTATCGACAATCCAAATCTTGCCAGGTCTGTCGTAAAGGACGGAAAATCGCGCGTGTCCAAAGGACCGTTCGGCCTTCCCGCCGTCACGGTGTGCGCTTATCCCGAGCCGCTATTTATGATACCGTATCACGCTTTTGCAAACCGCGGCGAAAGCGATATGAATATATGGATAAAAAAGGAATGAGCTTATGAAAATAAACCGGGATTGACGTCCCGGTTTCTTTTTTGCTTTGAAGCGCGCCGCTGCGATCACGGATGTGTCATTTATTTTTCTCCCGCATATAATATGGCGAGCTTGAAACTCAAATAAAGCAAAAGGAGAAAAAACCTTGGCACAATTCACTAATCAGGCAACGCTGTCGTACAACGGAGTGCGGACGTCGTCGAACGTTACCGTAGGAGAGATAATGGACGTCGTCAGCGCGACGAAAACGGCGGTATGCAGTCAATACCGGGAAAACGAGAAGATAACTTACGTCATAAGCATCGTGAACTGCGGTACGTGCTCGCTCAGCGGCGTGTGCATCACGGACGATCTCGGGGAATACACGTATGAAAGCGCCTCCGCCGTTCCTCTCACGTACGTGGACGATTCCGTAAGGTATTACATAAACGGGGTATTGCAGCCCACGCCCGCCGTAAGCTGCAGCGGCGATCTCGAGATCGGACCGATGACCGTTCCCGCGGGCGGAAACGTGACCGTCATCTACGAAACGCTCGTAAATCAGTTTGCTCCGCTCGAGACGGACGGATGCATCGTGAACACGGCGACCATATCCGGCGGCGGGCTCACGTCGCTGATAACGGCGTCGGAAACGGTAAACGCCGAATCATGCTCATCGCTGAACATTACGAAATCCGTATATCCGTCCACCGTTCTCGAAAACGGAGAACTGACTTATACTTTTGTGATACAGAACAACGGAAACGCCGACGCGGACGCGGATGCCAACGCGTATATCACCGATACTTTCGCGCCGATCCTCGATATAACCTCCGTCACGTTCAACGGATCCGCGTGGACTTCTCCGGCTAATTACACGTACGATACCGCGACCGGCGCGTTCACGACCATACCCGGACAGATAACGGTACCTGCGGCGACGTTCACAAGGGACGCAGCCACGGGGCAGTGCGTCGTGACTCCCGGAGTCAGCACGCTGACGGTTACGGGCACCATCTGAAATGCGTACCTTAAAATTAAAACTCCGCGCTGAATAAGCATATACCGGCTGAGACAAGAAGAAAGCTCTTGTTTCAGCCGGTATCTTCGCATATAACGCAAAGGTGAAAACGGGCGTTTATGTTGACTTAAATCTCATTTTATGCTATACTTTGAAAAACAGCCGTAAGCGCGCACGGCGCTGCCGCGTCCGCAATCCATCCGGCTGTGAAAGTGACTTTTATGAATAACAGCCGTACAATTCCAAAGTATGCCGGTATCATCGCCGCCGCAGTGATTTTCATTATACTGCTCACACTGTTCGGCATATACGATTACGACATTTCAAGTGCGATCGCCGATCCTTCAAACGTGTTCTGGCACGCATTCGAAATAATCGGAGAAGTTCCCGCCGTCCTCGTCGCCATATTTGCGATAAACGTACTGACGGTGCCAATGATCGCCTCAAAAGATAAAAAGAAGATCGCTCTCGCGGTACTGTATTGGCTCGGATGCTTCGGCGGCTTCTATTATATCTGCAACGTAATGTTCAAATATGCCGGGGCAAGCGGTTCTCCCTGGTACGTAAGCATACCGGTTTGCGCCGCCGCAGAGGTCGTAAGCTTCCTGCTGATCAGAACGATCCTGAAGAAATCGTTCGGAGACGACTGTTTCTCATTTGAACGCGGGACCGACTTTTACGTATTCAGAAAAAAATGCGAGATAACGGCGCTCAACTGCGTCCTTACGCTGCTTATAGTCTCCGGACTGAAAGTGATCTGGAGCCGTCCGAGGTTCCGGACTCTCTCTTCCGCGGACGAGTACTTCCCGTTCTGGATGCCCCGCGGGATAGCGCCGTTTCTCGAAAGCGGAAGCAGCGTGGCTTCCTTCCCGTCCGGTCACACGGCGAACGCGGCTTGCCTTTACTGTCTGTCTCTCTTCCCGAAGTCGAAGAAAAACCGTCAGATCGCAAAAATAATCCTTATAATCTGGATCGGATTCATGGCGGCGTGCAGAGTCTTCGCCGGAGCGCACTATGCAAGCGACGTTCTGTGCGGCATGACGATAACGCTCCTTCTCCATCTGCTTTCAAAGAAGATAATTGCAAAGACCGACCCGGAGACGGTCAGCGCGTTTTAACATTTTCGGGCGTTTGTGAGCGATTTTGCGCACCGAAAAGAAAAAAATTCGTATTTTTCTCGTTTTTTATGGCATTTTCCCGCGAAATGTATTATAATATGAGCAGAAAAGTATGCTTTAAGTAAATGGACATGTATCAGAACAATTCTTCAAGTATTCAAAAGCCGCTGACCGACGTGCGGAGGGCGGTCATAAAAGTCGGAACTTCGACTCTTACGCACGCCACGGGTATGCTGAACATCAGAAAGATCGAAAAGCTCGTGAACGTGATCTCCGATCTTGTGAACAGCGGAAAAGAAATAATCCTCGTATCGAGCGGCGCCGTGAGCGCCGGATTTGCAAAGCTCGGAGAGCCGGGACTCAACAGGACTCTCGAGGAAAAGCAAGCCGCCGCCGCGGTGGGACAGTGCGAGCTCATGAACATGTACGAGCGCCAGTTCTCCATGTACGGTCACACGGTGGCTCAGATACTCATTACGAAAGACGTCATCGAAAGCGAAGTTAGATACACGAACGCGAGCAACACGTTCCGTTCCCTTATTCAGAAGAGATGCATACCGATCGTCAACGAGAACGACTGCGTATCGTTTGAAGGGATAAAGTTCGGAGGAAACGACACTCTGTCCGCGTACGTCGCTATCTTGTCGGGCGCCGGACTTATCATAAACATGTCGGATATCGACGGGCTGTACGACAAGAACCCCTCGAAGTACGATGACGCGAAGTTGATAAGCACGGTGGACGTGATCGACGAACGCATAAAGAGCTACGCCGGAGGCGCCGGAAGCGCAAGAGGCACGGGCGGCATGATCGCAAAGATAGAAGCCGCCGAAATAGCGGCAAGCAAGGGCATACCGATGGTCATAATCAACGGAACGCGTCCGGAAATACTCTACGACGTGTTCGAAAACGGTTTCGTCGGAACGCTTTTCAAAGCCGGAAGGGCATAAAATATGGATCTTGAGAGCGCAAAACGCATACACGACGGCATTCTTGACGGCGTGGAAACAGTCATATTCGGAAAAAGAGATAAAATAAGTCTCGTCATATGCGCTCTTATGTGCCGCGGTCACGTGCTTCTTGAGGACGTTCCGGGCACGGGGAAAACCATGCTTGCAAAGGCGATCGCCGCTTTGGTCGGATGCGAATGCACGAGGATACAGTTCACGCCCGATCTTCTGCCGTCGGACATAACGGGCATAAACTTTTTCGATCAGAAAAAGAGCGATTTCGTACTCCGTAAGGGTCCGGTATTCACGAACATCCTTATTGCCGACGAGATAAACAGAACGACGCCGCGAACGCAGTCGGCTCTTCTTGAAGCGATGAACGAATTTCAGGCGACGATCGACGGAAAAACGTATCCGCTTCCCGTCCCGTTCTTCGTTATCGCAACGCAGAACCCGATAGAATCACAGGGCACGTTCCCTCTTCCCGAGGCACAGACGGACAGATTTCTTATAAAAATATCCCTCGGATATCCCGAGAGAGAGTATGAAAAGACGATGCTCGACGAGTACAGAACGTCCGAACCGATCTCAAAACTCAGTCCCGTATGTACGGGAAGCGAGATCGCCGGGCTTTATGACGTTATCAGATCGGTAAAAGTCAGCGACGCGGCGAAGGATTATATACTCGATATCGTCGCCGCGGTAAGGGAAAACGAAAAGATCAGATTCGGTACGAGTCCCAGAGGCACTCTCGCTCTGATGCGGATGGCTCAGACGGTCGCCGCGGTGTCAGGAAGAGATTACGTTATACCCGAAGACGTAAAAGCATCCGCGGTCCCGGTGCTGTCGCACAGGATAGTACGCCAGTCGCACAACTCGCTGAGGCTCACTGACACGAACGAAGTGCTGATCGAGTACATTCTTGACAGCGTAAAGGTCCCTACGGGACCGAACGCCTGAACACGTTAAAATGATCCGGGCAAATCTTGTACGGATCTTTGATAAAAAAACTTTTTGGAGGACAAAATGGGAAAATTTGTTATCAAAACCGTTAAAACCGGTACGAAATTCGATCTTCTTGCAACGAACGGACAGGTTGTGGCATCTTCCGAGATCTACACCACCGAGGCCGCTTGCAAGAACGGAATCGACAGCGTCATCAACTGCTCCGCAGTAGCGGGCACCGAGGACCAGACCGTTGAAGGTTATGAGACTCTGAAGCATCCGAAGTTCGAGATCTACAAGGACAAGGCCGGCGAGTTCAGATTCAGACTCAAAGCAAGAAACGGACAGGTCATAGCCGTATCCGAAGGATACAAGACCAAAACCAGCTGCCTTAACGGCGTCGACAGCGTTGTAAAGAACGCAAAGGACGCTCCTATCGTCAAGGCTGAATAAGAAAAAGGAGCCGGATAAATTTTTATTTCGGTCCTGCTTGCGGCGGCGGCATTTTATCTGATACAGTTTTTCGTTTACCGTGCGTACACATTCAAAAACATCGGATATTCAGTGTCGCTTTCACGCAATGAGGTGTTCGAAGGGGAGCAGCTTTATCTTTATGAGGAGATCACAAACGATAAACTGCTCCCTATTCCTTACGCAAAAATCGAAACTGAGCTTCCCGAAGGGCTTTCGTTCATACTGCTCGATGAAGACGTTCCCGATCCCGGAAAAGCCGTATCATACGGCAAAAACGGATTTCTGACCGGGAGCATACAGAGCATATTTGCCCTGCGGGGCAAGCAAAAGATCCGCAGGCGTTTCATGCTGTACGCGGCGAAACGCGGCGTTTACAATCCGGGCAAGGCGGTCATGGTCGCAAGTGACATAGTCTGTCTGAACAAACGTTCAAAGGCTTTCGTCTCTCCGGCGTCAAAATCAAGTACGCTTACCGTGCTTCCGCGTGCGGTCGATCTTTCGCGCTTTTCTCCGCATACGGACATATCGGGCGGCGACGCTGCGCGCGAATTCAGCCTGACGACGGATCCGCTTACCTTTTCCGGTATACGCGACTATACGGTCTACGATCCGATGAAGCTGATAAACTGGAAGGTCTCGGCGGTACAGCGCAAGCTGATGGTAAACGTGGAGACGCACAGCGTTTCGGAAAAAACGTGCGTTCTGCTCAATATCAACTCGCGCGAAAGCGAGCGCGATCCGGACAATCCGGTGAGCCCCGCTGACGTGGAAAAGTGCATCACGGTATGCGCCTCGCTGTTCGACAGAGCTTCCGTGCTCGGCGTTCCGGTAAGGCTCATATCGAACGCCTCTGAAAGCATGGAAGGATACAAGACAGTAAAGACGGACGAAGATGCTATGGCAAATACGCTCGTAACGCCTTTCATGAAGACGACGACGGATTATATAATGATCCTCAGGCTTCTCGCGTCGCTTCGCATACGGATGACCTATTCCGTCGAGAAGCTGCTCGCCCTCATGGCGCGGGATCCGTTTGCGTTCACGGAAAACGGAAGCGTGGTCGTAGTCACGTCGTTCGTTTCCGAGGATATGATATCTTTCCACGAGGCGATGAAGAGGCGCGGGATCGGGACGTGTTTTCTCGTCACGACGACGAACAACAACGCCTTCGGCATACCTGCCGATATGGACGTAAGATATGAAAATATTAACCGGCGGTAGTTTTCCGCGAGAATGGAGACAGATATGAAATTAGCAGAAGCTCTTTCTTCAAGAGCCGATATAAGAACGAGGATATCACAGCTTGAAAACAGGCTGTACAACAACGCGAAGGTGCAGGAGGGAGAAGCGCCCGCGGAGGATCCCGAGGCGCTCCTTAAAGAAACGGATATACTTATAAGCGAGCTTGAAAAGCTGGTAACGCGGATCAACCACACGAACGCCGTTACGACGTCGGACGGAGAAAGTCTCACTTCCCTTCTCGCGCGGCGCGACTGTCTGAAGCTGAAGCTCGATATAATGAGGAACTTCCTCTCAAACGCAAGCTCTACGGTCTCCCGCGGTATGCGTTCGGAGATAAAGATACTCAGCACCGTCGACGTAAAAGAGCAGCAGAAAAAGGTGGACGAGCTTTCAAAGGAGCTCCGCGAGCTCGACGTGCGCATCCAGTCGCTGAACTGGTCCGTCGATCTCATCTGAATCAAAGCATGATCGTTGTTAGCAAAAAGCGGGCGAGCGTGATCTCAGCCGGATGAGAATGAGACGGCAAAGAAAATTCAGCATGTCGGGACGCATGCGGGGACACTCCCCTTATAAATCACGTCCGTCACTTTTACATGCGCACAACTTTTTCTTTACACTTCACTACCGCAGCGCTGACGCTTTTTGTGAGGGTGGGTACGGGGAAAATTTGTTATAAAGAGATAAGGAACAGAAAAAAATGAAATGCCCGTTCTGCGGAAAAGAAATGACACGAGGCGTGGTGCAAAGCGCGAGAGAGGTATTTTTTACGACAAAGCCGCATAAGGCGTTCTTTACCGCAAACTTATTCAGAAGAGGAGAAATACTGCTGACCGAAGACAACTGGACTAAACCGACTTGCGCCGCAAGCTACTGTGCCGACTGCAAAAAGGTCATTATCGACTGCTGACAGCGGTAAAAAATCAAAGCCGGAGCTCTTTCAAATTTCCAGCTTTATCCTTATTTTATACGATAGTACGAAGGAGAGCCAGAAAATGTCGAAATTTATTCAGTCTCTGTTTTCATTGATCGGCGCTATACTCAAGTTGATATGGGATATAATCGTCGCCTTTTTCAATTTAATTAAACCCGCTCTTTTTCATCCTATCACAATCACCATCGTAATTATCACCGCAGCAGTATTAGGCGGTATATTCTTTATCAAATACAGACAGTACAGAAAAAGCGCGTACTATCTTGTAACAAAGTTATCATATATCTCCATATACAAAGATACCGGCAGATACGGAGAATATCTTACGTACAAGGAGTTAAAAAACTTTGAAAAGGATGGGGCGAGATTTCTTTTCAACGTATATATACCAAAAGAAAACAATCAAACAAGCGAAGTCGATATCCTGATGATATGCAAAAAAGGGATATTCGTATTTGAAAGCAAGAATTACAGCGGTTGGATTTTTGGCGGAGACATGCAGACGATGTGGTGTCAGTCCCTGCCGCGCGGAAGAAGAAAAAGCAAAAAAATCTACTTCTACAATCCTGTTAAGCAAAATGAGACGCATATGAGGTATCTCAGACCTCTTGTCGGAAGTACTGCTGCTTTATGGTCGATAATTGTATTTTCAGAAAGGTGTACTCTGAAAAGTATAAAAGCAAACTATACCGACGCATACATATTGAAAAGACCTGACGTTTACAAATTCCTAAACAACATTCTTTCTCAACCTTCCGCAAATGATCTTTCTCAGTCTGCTATAGACCACATATATGAAATCCTATATCCCTACTCTCAAGTCGATGCTTCCGTAAAAAAGAAACACATAGAAAATATACAGTCAAGATTCAAAAAAGGATCCGAAGTATCCGTTGAGAATCCGTCTGAGCAAATCCTGTCAGACGTTCCCGCACAAAACGAACAAGATTCAATTCAACAGGTTTCCGCTGTCAATATTTCCGACGAAAACAATACAAAACTCTTATAAAAAAACGCTCCCGACGCATATATATATGCGTCGGGAGCTTGCTTTTCGTAGGTGTCACGGGATGATATTCGGGGGGGGCAACCCGCATAACTCGGAGCGGTATAAGGTATAAAGTTTTTTGGAGGTCCCGGAACCTTTTTTTCAAAAAAGGTTCCGAGAAAATCCCGTCCGGGGGTCTCGGGGGCGGAGCCCCTGAGGAAAAGCCTATCGCTTTGCGATCAAAGCGCGCATGGCGTTGAGGACGGCGATGATGAGCACGCCGACGTCTCCGAAGACGGCGCCCCACATTCCGGCGACGCCGAAGGCGCCGAGAACGAGGATGAGGGCTTTGACGAAAAGGGCGATAAAGACGTTTTCGCGGACGATCCTCATTGTCTTTTTCGATATTTTGACCGCGTCGGCAAGCTTTGATATATCGTCGTCCATGAGGACGATATCAGCCGCCTCGATAGCGGCGTCGCTGCCCATGGCGCCCATGGCGACGCCGACGTCGGCTCTGACGAGCACGGGCGCGTCGTTTATGCCGTCGCCGCAAAATACGACCTTCCCGCCGTCGCCGCGGAGTTTTTTACGCTCCGCCATTATCCTTTCGAGCTGTTCGACCTTGTCGCCCGGAAGAAGCTCGGCGCGGTATTCGTCAACGCCGGTCTTACCGGCGACGGAAATTGCCGTTTTTTCGTTGTCACCGGTGAGCATGACCGTCTTTACGGCGCCGAGAGCGCGGAGCCGTTCTATCGTTTTCGCAGCCTCGGGCTTTATCTTATCGTTGATTATTATGTGACCGAGGTAATCGTTTTCCCTTGAAACGTGGATCGCCGTGCCGGGCAGATGGCATTCGTGCCACGCGGCGCCGGCTTTATCCATCAGTCTGCCGTTTCCGACGTAATAAACGCTGCCGTCCACAACGGCTTTTATACCCATACCGGCGATCTCTTCGACCTCGCCTACGCGCTTTTTGTCGAGATGTCCGCCGTGGGCTTCTATTATTGAATCAGCGAGAGGATGAGTTGAAAAGCTCTCGGCAACAGCCGCAATATCGAGAAGCTCCGCTTCGGATACGCTCGGCGAGCCTTTTCCGGGATGGACGGCTTCCACCGCAAAGGCGCCTTTGGTAAGCGTTCCCGTCTTGTCGAAAACGTACGTGTCCGCTTTTTCGAGGGCTTCAAGATAGTTAGCACCCTTGACGAGTATGCCTTTTTTGGAGGCGCCGCCGATACCGCCGAAGAAGGTCAGCGGAACGGAAACCACGAGGGCGCATGGGCATGATACGACGAGGAAGATAAGTCCCCTCTTTATCCAGCCGCTCCAGTCCTGCCCGAAAAACAGAGGAGGAATGACTGCGAGAAGCACGGCGCCTATAACGACGCAGGGCGTGTACCAGCGGGAAAATCTCGTTATGAAATTTTCGGCGCGGGACTTGTTTTCCGCGGTCTTTTCCACGAGCTCGAGTATCCTCGAAACGGTGCTTTCGCCGAAAGTCCCGGTCGTTCTGACGTAAATGACGCCGGTGAGGTTGACGGTGCCGCTTATGACCTTATCGCCGCAGACCTTGTCCGACGGAAGGCTTTCTCCGGTGAGCGCCGACGTGTTCACGGCAGTTTCGCCTTTTATTATTATTCCGTCAAGCGGTATCCTCTCGCCGGGGCGAATCACGATCGTTTCGCCGGGCTCGACCTCTTCGGGAGATAACGTCACCTCGCTTCCGTCCCTGACGGCGACGGCGGTATCGGGACGTATATCCATGAGCGAGGAGATGGACTTTCTGCTTTTGCCGACGGCGATATTCATGAAGAGCTCGCCCGTCTGATAAAAGATCATCACGGCGCATGCCTCGGGATATTCGCCTATGCCGAACGCGCCGAGAGTAGCGACCGCCATCAGGAATTTTTCATCGAACACCTGCCCGTGCAGGATGTTCCTGAACGCGCCGAACAGCACGTCGTATCCGGCTATGAGGTACGGCACGGCAAACAAAAGCGCGTACCATCCCTTCAGATCGAGCACGGCGAGAATTATCGCAAGGACTGCGGAAACGATTATCCTGATGAAAAGCTTTTTCTGTTTTTTTGTCATGTCTTCTCCCCGTCGGCGCACGTTACATAATTATAGTCATGTCGGGCTCGACCTTGGCGGCGGTCTTTACGACCTTTTTCATCACCGAGTCGAAAACGTCGTCGTCAGCCTCGACCGTCAGCTTCTGCATGATAAAGCTGACGCTCGCGTCTTTTACTCCTTCTATTTTCTTTACGGCGTTTTCCACCTTAGCCGCGCAGTTCGCGCAGTCGAGATCCTCGACCTTGAAAGTTTTTCTCATCGTTTTTTCTCCTTGGTATGTAAAAAGTATTTATTGTTTTTCGCGCGTTTCTTCCGCGCGTCTTTCTATCAGATGTTCAAATCCCTGGGCGACTATGTTCTTTACGTGGTCGTCGGAGAGACGGTACATCATCGTCTTCCCCGCCCTTGTGGATGATACGAGATTTGCGTCCTTTAATATCTTGAGCTGATGGGAAATGGCGGACTGGGTCATTTTCAAAAGCTCGCTGATGGCACTCACGCACAGCTCGGAGGAAAGGAGCGCGTACAGTATCTTCGCCCGCGTCGTATCGCCGAATATCTTGAAAAGATCGGCGAGGTCGCATAAAAGCTCATCCTCGGGCAGTTCGCTCTTCACTTTGTCAAGTATCTGCTCGTGTCTGTGTTCCATATGAATCTCCTGTTTCTCTGTTCAAACGTGTTTTCATGTGAACGATCGTTCATATGTCCTTCTGCTCATATGATAGCACGCTCATACGTTCGTGTCAATAGGTTTTCACAAAAAAAGGCGAAAAAAATGCCGCGGATATTACACCGCGGCATATTCCGATAGATCGTATTACAGTATCGCTTCGTTCAGGAAAGGATCCACCTTGCGACGGATTCGGGCGTCCGTTCTATCATTTGGCTTGAAAAAGACTCGCCGAGGAGTTTTTGTACCGTCACCGACTCGTCGTTCGTGAAAATGTATGCCGTTCTTCCGTCCGCTGAGAGCTTTTATGAATTCCGCTCTGTTTCGAAAGCCGCAAAACGGCGCTCGATATCTTTACGCCTCATATTCATATTGACTTTATATCCGCGGGATGGTATAATCGGTCTGTGCCGTGCGATGCGGCAACAAAGCAAAAAACGGAAGAGATATGGACGCAAAACGTACGAAAGAATACTACTCGTCGAAAGACTGTCACGAGGTGTGCGACTGCGGATACTGCCGGAATTATACAGGGCGGATCAAAAAGGCATATCCTGAGCTCGGCGCCTTTCTCGCTTCCATGGGAGTCGATATCGAGAAGCCGTTTGAATGCTTTCCTCTCGAGCCCGAGAAAGAAAGCATAACGTATCTCTGCGTTCAGTATCCGGTCATGGGAGAAAAGGACGGCTTTGAGACGTCTCACGTTTCCGGGGCAGATATATACGTGACGGAATGCCATCCGGTCACGGATATAAAAGACGTGCATTTCGTAATAGAAGTATCCGAAATAAAGCTTGAATGGCGCGGCGGATACGACGGAGAAAGCATAATACCGAAGAAGAACGGGGTCGGAAAGTCATGAAAATCAAAGTCACGGAAAAAAGCATCGACGAGGTAATGAATATCCCGGAGCCGAAGCACGTAAAGCCGTTATATCCGAGCCGCGCGCTCGGGCTTTTGCAAAAAGTCCTCGCAAAAAAGGATATGAAGGCGGCGAACGTGAAATTCATCGCGGACAAAAGCACGCTTCCGGATAAGGATACGCCATGCCTCATTCTGATGAACCATTCGAGTTTTATCGATCTTGAGATCGCCGCGACTTTTTTCTATCCGCGTCCGCTGTCGATAGTCTGTACGTCCGACGGTTTTGTCGGGAAGGAATGGCTGATGCGGAAGATCGGATGCATACCGACGAGGAAATTCGTAAACGAGTTTTCGCTAATAAAGGATATCACGTACGCGCTGAAAACGCTGAAAAGCTCGGTGCTGATGTATCCGGAGGCGAGTTATTCCTTTGACGGGACGGCGACTCCCCTGCCCGCGGCTCTCGGTCAGTTCATAGCGCGTCTTCACGTCCCGGTAGTCATGGTGAGGACATACGGCGCTTTCACGCGCGATCCGCTGTACAATGGGCTGAGGGTCAGAAAGGTCGACGTGACGGTAAAGGTCTCCCTCATGCTCACGCCCGAAGACTGCGCGAAAAAGAACGCCGACGAGATAAACGCGATACTGAAAGAGAATTTCACCTTCGACAATTTCAGATGGCAGTATGAGAATTCCGTGCGCGTAACGGAGGATTTCAGAGCCGAGGGGCTGGAGCGCGTGCTTTACAAGTGCCCGGTATGTCACAGCGAGCACGATATGAAAAGCAGTAAAACGAAGGTTTTCTGCTCATCCTGCGGCGCGGAATACGAGCTCGGTGAAACGGGACGTCTCGAAGCCGTAAAAGGCGGCGCATCTTTCGATTTCGTTCCGGACTGGTACGCATGGGAACGAAGCGAAGTAAAAAAAGAGCTTGAAAGCGGACAATACAGAGCCGAAGCCGACGTGGATATCATAGCCATGGTGGATTTCAAATCGGTTTACCGCGTCGGAAAGGGGCATCTCGTACACGATACGGACGGATTTCACCTGAGAGGATGCGGCGGAAAGATAGACGTGCATAAGTCGCCTTTGTCTTCATACGGGCTTTATTCCGATTACTATTGGTACGAGCTCGGAGACATGATCTGCATAGACTCCGGAAAGATGCTTTACTACTGTTTCCCGACCGACGGGGGCATGAGCGTTTCAAAGACGCGCCTTGCCGCAGAAGAGCTTTACAAGCTCAAATACTGACACAAAAAGGATCTGTAAATGAAGGAATTATTAGGACTTTTCATCACGTTTTTCAAAATAGGACTTTTCACCTTCGGCGGCGGTTACGCCATGATACCGCTGATACAAAAAGAGGTAGTTACAAATAAGAAGTGGCTGACTGACGCTGACATACTCGATATAATCGCCATTGCGGAATCGACTCCGGGACCCATCGCGGTAAACACAGCGACCTTCGTGGGATTCAAGACGAAGGGCGTTCCCGGCGCGCTGTTTGCGACCTTCGGGCTCGTGCTCCCGTCGTTTACGATAATATATATCGTGTCGTTCATTCTGCGGCAGTTCATGGAATTTCCCGCCGTGGCGTACGCCTTCGCCGGGATCAGAGCGGGCGTTCTCGCCCTCATACTCAAAGCGCTCATTTCGATGTACAAGCAGTGTCCGAAGGGCGTGATATCGTATATAATCATGTTCATCGCCTTTGCCGCGGTGCTTTTCACAAAGATAAACGTGATATTCGTGATACTCTTCTGCGCCGCCGTGGGGCTGGTGCACTCGCTGATAGTATCGTCGCGCAAGCCGAAGGGAGGAGATGAAAAATGATCTATCTCGAGCTTTTCTTCACCTTTCTCAAAATAGGCGCTTTCACCTTCGGCGGCGGTTACGCCATGATACCGCTGATTCAATCCGAGGTAGTGGCAAAGGGATGGATGGCGGAAGAAGAAATACTTAACTTCATCGCGGTGAGCGAAAGCACGCCGGGACCGTTCGCCATCAACATTGCGACATACATCGGAGCCGAGACGGGCGGTTTTTTCGGAGCGGTGTGTTCAACGTTCGGCGTGGTCTTTCCGTCCCTTGTCATAATAATACTCGTCGCAAAGTTTTTCACGTCGTTCAAGGATAACAGGATCGTAAAGGGATGCATGTCCGGACTTCGTCCCACGGTGATAGGGCTCATCGCCTCGACCGCGTTGACGGTGGCGATATCCGTTTTCCTGCCGAAAGATCTCGACTTTTCCGTTTTTGACGTTTATTCGTTCGTATCGAGTCTCATTATATTCGGACTCGCGGCGTTTTTACTGCTTTCAAAAAAGAAGAATCCGATACTAATAATTGCGATCTCCGCGGTGCTCGGGATCGCTTCCGGATATCTGAGAACGCTGTTCTGAAAACGCAATGAAAACATCCGCTTCGTCATCGAAAAAGCCCGCATAAAGAGGTTTGAAGAATAAATACACAATGTCCGGCAGAAGCAAAACAGCTTCTGCCGGACTTTATTTTGTGTATAATGATGCTTGCATAACAGTATAAACACTCATCAGAACAAAGCGTATTGGCTTCTCCTTAGAGGGGTCGCGCACGCGAAGCGTGCACGCGCTGCCGGCGGCTGATGAGGTGGTGCCGCACCTTTGATATCGGCTTTGTCGTGATACGGAATGTATAAATTGCTGTTTTCTTCGCACAAAAACACTCATCATATCAAAGCGTATTGCTTTCCCCTTGAGGGGAAAGTGTCACCGTTAGGTGACGAATGAGGTGGTGCCGCCCCTTTGATATCGGCTTCGTATTATAGGCAAAACGTTCTTTCTCCGCTCGTTGTACGAAGCTTTGAGATACAACCGCGACATATACGCCATTTGTCTCGCCACAAATGGCGAAAAAGGCGTCGGGGGACCGACCCATGGTCCCCCGAACTCCCCCATGGGCAAAGGGGCTCCGCCCCTTTTGAATCCCCGCG
>Ga0079305_1001481_pt1 | contig 30190 bp, 30 predicted proteins | sample LMS_cellobiose_e_FD_79183 | JGI IMG/M metagenome (GOLD analysis project Ga0079305, IMG submission 79183) | Rumen-fistulated moose microbial communities from Alaska, USA - LMS_cellobiose_enrichment | ecosystem: Host-associated > Mammals > Digestive system > Stomach > Rumen fluid ... | reverse complement strand
TGATATGCGTGACGAAGAGTTCGAACTCACCTTCGAGGATACCGACGTCACCTTCACCGTCGACACCACCCATCAGAAGAACATCGTTCTGAAGTTCGACACCGATGAGGACTCTGCTGTCGAGAAGGCCAACCCCGATGCCAACATGGACTTCTACAACTTCTACGGCGCTTCCTTCAAGAAGACCGGCGAGCTCTTCATCCCGGCTGACGAAGGCTCCTATATCTATGAGATCGTCAACGGTGCCGTGAAGGCTGTCAACGCGACCTATGATGACTTTGATGAGGGCTTCACCATCAAGACCAAGACCCTCGGCTTCTATGTCGTCTCTGACATCCCGCTGAACAACGCTGCCGCGACCGTCGCTCCCGCTGATGGCGCTGCTGCCACCGCTGCCAACCCCGCTACCGGTGCTGCTCTCTAATCTCTGATTAGAACCCGTTACACGGAGTTTTTGGCAAATACTCAAGCGCCGCCCCTCCTCTCCAGGGGGCGGCGCTTTCCTGTGCAAACCAAAAACGGCCCTCCGTTTCGGAGGGCCGTTTTTGGTGTCTGCTACGCATTCCAAAGCACGATCGAAACGTAGACGACTTTGCCTTCTTCAAACGCAAACGGTACGCCGAGCGACGTACAGAGCGCCGTCACGTCGATACCGTAGGCGGAAACGGAGCCGCGCCGCGGCAGGGGGAAGCGGCACGGCGCATCGGGGCAGCCGCAAACCGGGCATCTGCGGCACCCGCCGACACAAAGCCGCAGGCTGCCGGGCAGTCGATCGGCTACGCGGTCGACGGCGGCGGTCTGCGCGTCCGAGAGGCGCTGCAGGGCCGCCCGGTCACGCAGATCGGCCGCGCGCCGCATCGTGAGCAGCAGCGCGCGCGAAAACCCGCGCAGTTCGCGCTCTTTTTCCGCGAGGTCGCCGCAGTGGGGCGGGCAGCGCCACGAGCGGCTGTAGTTGGGGCATTTCTCCGGCGTGCAGAGCGCGCGGATGCGTGCCTGCGGCTGCAGGAGGGCGGCGTCGAACAGAACGGCCTCCGAAAACCCCTCGGCGAGGGCAAGGGATACAAGTTCGCGGTCGGTCATGAGGCAGGCTCCTTTCATCGGGAGAGTTCTTTCGTCAGGCGGATGAACGCGCGCGCGGCGCTGGAGAGGGGGATGCCCTCCAGGTAACAGACACCCACGCTGCGCGCGGGGACGGGCGGCTGTACGTCGAGCCGGAACACCTCGCCGCGCTCGATCGCGTGGCGCGAAAACTCCTCCACCACGCAGGCGATGCCGAGGCCGATGCCCGCAAAATCGAGCAGCAGGTGGTGCGCGCCGAGTTCGATCTCCGGCTTTGGGGCAATGCCGTTTTCGAGAAAATGGCGGTCCACCCGCCGCCGCGAGTTCGAGGCGCCTTCGAGCATCAGGAGGGGATAGGCGCACAGTTCCTCCAGCCCGACGGAGCGCCCCGCCAAGTGTTCATAGCCCCGCCCCGCGACGAAAATGTCGTGCACGGGCAGGCAGTCCTCGAACAGGACGCCGTCGGCGCTCAAAGGCAGGTTGACGTAGCCGAGATCGAGCCGGCCGTCCTGCAGCAGACGCAGCGTCTCGCGCGAGGTGCGGTTCGTGATGCGCAGCGCCACATCGGGGTATGCGCGGTGGAAGCGCTCGATCGCGGGCATCAGGTACCACCGCGAGACCGTGTCGCCCGCACCGATGCGCAATTCGCCCGCCGAAAGCGTGTGCAGCCGCGAAAGCTGCTGCTCGCCCGTCTCGAGCAGGCCGAGCGCCGAGCGGACGTAGCCGTGCAGCAGTTCGCCTTCCCGCGTCAGTTCGATGTAGCGCCCGTGGCGCAGAAATAGTTGCGTCCCGAAAGCGGATTCCAACTGCGCGATCGTTTGGCTCACGGCCGGCTGGCTGATGAACAGCGCCCGCGCGGCCGCTGAAAAACTGCGCTCGCGCGCGACGGCATCGAAAACGCGGTAGTGATCGAGACGAACCTCCATGTCGGCCCCTCCAACTATAAGAAAATATGATATGTATTATTATAAATGAAATCTTTCCTTATAGCAAGTTTTTTCGTACAATGGAAGGGCAGTCAAGCCACCCATTCGATTGATGTAAGGAGTTTTTGCAAATGAGAACTGTCGGTACGATCTCCCGCGGGATCCGCGCGCCCATCATCCGCGAAGGGGATGATCTTGTTTCCATCGTTGTGGACAGCGTGCTCGCCGCCTCGAAAGAGGAAGGCTTTGCTTTCCGCGACCGCGACGTCGTTGCCGTTACCGAGTCGGTCGTCGCGCGCGCGGCCGGCAACTACTGCGGCGTGGACGATATCGCCGCGGACGTGGCCGCCAAATTCGGCACCGATACGATCGGTGTGATTTTCCCGATCCTTTCGCGCAACCGTTTTGCGATCTGCCTGCGCGGCATCGCCAAGGGCATGAAAAAGATCGTGCTGATGTTGAGTTACCCCTCCGATGAAGTCGGAAACCACCTCTTCGACGAGGATCTGCTCGACGAAAAGGGGATCGACCCGTGGACGGACGTCCTGAGTGAGGCCCAATATCGCGAACTGTTCGGCCATGTGGCGCACCCGTTCACCGGCGTGGATTATGTGGAGTACTATAAGACGCTGATCGAATCCTGCGGGTGCGAGGCTGAGATCGTGTTCGCCAATCATCCCGCCGCGATCCTGGACTATACGAAGAACGTGCTCACCTGCGACATCCACAGCCGCGCGCGCACCAAGCGCAGGCTGCTCAAGGCGGGCGCGGACAAAGTGCTTTCGCTCGACGATCTGATGACCGCGTCCGTCAACGGCAGCGGCTTCCATGAAGTTTACGGCCTGCTCGGCTCCAACAAGGCGACCGAGGATACGATCAAACTCTTCCCGCGCAACGCGCAGGCGTTCGCCGAGGCGCTGCAGGAAAAACTGGTCGCCGCCACCGGCAAGCGGATCGAGGCGATGGTCTACGGCGACGGCGCGTTCAAGGACCCCGTCGGCAAGATCTGGGAACTGGCCGATCCGGTCGTTTCGCCCGGCTTCACGGCAGGCCTCAGCGGCACGCCCAACGAACTCAAACTGAAATACCTTGCGGACAACGATTTCGCCGACCTCTCGGGCGATGCGCTCAAGGCGGCGATCCGCGCCTCCATCGAGAAGAAGGACGGCGACCTCAAGGGCAGCATGGCGTCCGAGGGCACCACGCCCCGCCAGTTGACCGATCTGATCGGTTCGCTCTGCGATCTGACGAGCGGCAGCGGCGACAAGGGAACGCCGATCATTCTGATCCAGGGGTATTTCGACAATTACGCGCAGGAAAAGTGACGAACCGCTTCGCGCCGCCGTCCCAGCCGGGGCGGCGGCGTTTTGCCGCGGTCGGGCGGCCGATCCGATTCGTCCGATCTTGCAATAAGCGGCGGGCTGTGCTACGATAAGGGCAGTCCCAAAGAAAAAGGAGGTCGTCTTATGGCGGTCAAGCCCGACTGGGAGGGCAAGCACTACGCGTTTTACACGAACAGAGAATGCGAGTATTTCCCCTGCCATAAATCGCCCGAACCGGAACGGTTCAACTGCCTGTTTTGCTACTGCCCGCTGTATGCCCTCGGCAAAAACTGCGGCGGCAATTTCCGCTACTACGGCGACATCAAAGACTGCACCGAGTGCAGCATCCCGCACCAGCCGCAGAACTACGGCTACATCACGGGAAAATATGCACAGATCGTTGAGTTGACGAAGAAGTTGGAACAACTCAAATGAACCTGCGGATCGTGCGCGAGGATGCGGCGTTCGTCATCTGCGAAAAGCCCGCCGGCGCGGATTCGGAGCGGGAATTGCCGGCGCTTCTGCGGGAAGCGTGCGGCGGAGAAGTGTTTCCCGTGCATCGGCTCGACCGCGGCGTCGGCGGACTGATCGTTTTTGCCCGGACGGCTGAAGCCGCGGCGTCGCTTTCCGAGCAGGTGCGCAGCCGTCGCATGCGCAAGGAATACCTCGCCGTGGTAAACGGCGTGCCGGCGCCCGCGGGCGGGACGATGACCGACCTGCTTTATCACGATGCACGCCAAAACAAATCGTATGTTGTCAAGCGGCCGCGAAAAGGCGTGCGCGAGGCTGTTCTCGAATATGAGACGCTCGCCGCGGCCGGGCGGGAGGATATGCGCTCGCTCGTGCGCATCCGCCTGCAGACGGGCCGCACCCATCAGATCCGCGTGCAGTTTGCTTCGCGCGGCCTGCCGCTTTGCGGCGACCGCCGCTACGGTGCGCGCGACGGCGCGGATGCGATCGCGCTTTGGTCGCATCGGTTCACGTTTTCGCATCCTTTGAGTGGGGAGCGGGTCGACGTTTCGCTTCCGCCGCCCGGTGGATTGCCGTGGGATCTCTTTTGAATCCAAGCCCGTCCGCACCTATGTGCGGACGGGCTTTTTGGGGTCAAAATAGTTACAAAAATGTAATATTATGATTGTATCACCGCCTGAAACCGATCGGATTTAGAAAAATATTTGGCTTTTACATGCGAAAAAACAGGAAAACATTGTCGGCTCAAAAAGTATTGCAATTTGGTTACGAACATGCTATACTGCGATCGGCAGCCGAGGAGAACGAAGGATAGATTTCGGCTGCGGGCGGTTTGGAGAGGCCGCTGATCCGATAGGAGGTTATCGAAATGAAAAAACTGCTCTCTCTGGTGCTGGCAGTCGCTATGGCGCTTTCGCTGTCCGCAGCCGCGCTCGCCGTCACCAATGACCTCATGGCTTCCGACAAACAAACGCCGTCCGCGATCCACGTCGACGGCGACCACCCGATGCTGCTCGATGCAGACAGCGCCGCCATGGCCACGATGACCGATCTGCCCTCCTTTGGCAAGATCGTGTACTACGCGCTCTATGCCGACGAGGCCTGCACGCAGCCGATTACGCGCTCTGCCGATGTCGCCGATCTCAAAGTCTCCGCCAAGTGGGACGAGGGCGCGAAGAATGTGAAGAGCGTAGAGATCGTGCGCAAGAGCGTGTCCGTCAACGGCGGCGAGAAGGCGCCCGCCTGCTTCATCGCCGTGACGACTTCCGGCTCCTCGATGGAGGAAGTGGAACTCAGCGGCAAGATCTACCTCAAGGGCACCGTCGGCTCCGGCAAGGAGAAGGAGAAGATCAACCACTCCTTTGACGTTGACCTCGCTCTGGCCTACGGCCGCACCGTCATCGGCGAGACTGAGAACAGCATCGACGTGGCCGAGGGCGACCGCATCTACGACGTCGAGCGCAGCAAGGAGGAGGAATTCACCTTCGTGTTCGGCGATGCGGCGGAGGTCGTGGCCGATCTCTCCTCCACCGACGAACTGCTGCTCGGTTACGATACGGATGAGATCGAGATCCTCACGCAGGTCTACAACGTCGCCGATCTCGATTTTGTCACGATGCGCGGCTCTTTCCGCAAGACGGCGACCGTCACGCTCTATGCCGACGCGGGAACCTATCTTTACGAGTATGCCAACGGCCGCGTGACCCCTGTCAACGCGACCTACGACGAATTTGAAGAGGGCTTTGTCTTCAAGACCAAGACGCTCGGCTCCTATGTGATCTCCGACATCAAACTGCCCTCCGTGCAGATCGGGCAGACAACCGCCCCGACGACCGTTTCTCCGAAGAACCCCTCCACCGGCGCGATGCTCTGATCCTCCGTTTCCCCTAAAGCGGATCGCCTCCCCGTCTCTCCCGGGGAGGCGATTTTTTGTGCGTTTTGCAGAAAGAGCGCCGCAAATGCGCAATGAATTGTGCGCCGCCGTTGCTCGACAAAATCCGCGCGCCGTGCTATGATGAAAAAAACGAGAAGCAGAAGAGGCGAGCCCGATGTCCGTCGAAACCGTCAAGGCATATCTTTCCGAATTCGGCATGCAGGACCGTGTGCTGGAATTCCCCGTATCATCCGCCACGGTGGAATTGGCCGCGCAGGCGGCTGGCGTGATCCCCGCGCGCATTGCAAAAACGCTTTCTTTTCTGGTGGAGGAGCGCTGTGTGCTTGTCGTGACGGCGGGCGACGCCAAGATCGACAACGGGCGCTTCAAGGCGCAGTTCCACACAAAGGCGAAGATGCTGTCGCCCGAGCAGGTCGGCCGGCTGGTCGGCCATCCGGTCGGCGGCGTCTGCCCGTTCGCGGTCCCCGCATCGGTCGAGGTGTACCTCGATGTGTCGCTGCGGCGCTTTGAAACGGTGTTTCCCGCCTGCGGCAGCGGCAACAGCGCGATCGAACTCACCTGCGGGGAATTGGAGCACTGCAGCAGGGCGCGCGGCTGGATCGACGTGTGCAAGGCGTGGCGCGAAGAGGAAAAGGAGGCATCGGTATGAACAAAACGGTCGAAACTCTTTGGCGGGCGGTGCTTGCGGGCGTGATGATCGCCGTCGGCGGCACACTGTATCTCTCGGTGGAAAACAAGGTCGTCGGCGCGTGTCTGTTTGCGATCGGCTTGTTCGGCATCTTCACCGGAGGGCTCAACCTGTTTACGGGAAAGGTCGGCTTCGCCGTCGTGCGCGCGCCGTCGTTTCTCGTCGACCTGCTGTGGATCTGGCTCGGCAACCTGATCGGCACGGCGATCGTGGCGCTGCTGCTCTCGGCAACGCGCGCCGGCGCCGCGCTCTCGCAGAAGGCGGCCGTCCTGTGCGAAGCCAAGTTGAACGATTCCTACGCCAGCCTGTTTCTGCTGGCGGTGTTCTGCGGGATGCTGATGTTTTTCGCCGCCAACCGCTACCAGACGATCCAGGATTCGATGGGGAAGAACCTGGCGATCCTGTTCCCCGTGATGGTGTTCATCCTCTGCGGGTTCGAGCACTGCGTTGCGAACATGTATTATTTCTCGATGGCGCGCGTGTGGAGCGCCGACGCCTTCCTGCGCATGGTCGTGATGTCGCTCGGGAACGCCTGCGGCGCGATCCTGCTCTCCGGCTCGCAGAAGGCGTTGGGGGACCTGAAGTGATGGCGATGCAATTTGACCCGGACAGCCCGATGTCGAAACTGAAGATCGAGATCCCCGATCCGCCGGCGGTTGCGCCGCATGACTGCGCGGCATATTCGCGCTACACGTTCGGCCCGCTCGGCTGGGCGTGGTACTGCAGCGTCTGCGGCTCGATCGCGGAGATCGACGAGATGCCCGAGGGTTGAAGCCGCCGCCCCAACGGCGGACAAACGCGAAAGCAACCCGCCGGATCCGGTCAATACCGGATCCGGCGGGTTTTCTGGCTTCAGACGGCCTCGAGGGCGAACAGGGCCGCGCCAAGCGCGCCGCAGAGCTGCGCTTCGGCGGGGACGCGGATCGGGGCGCCCAGTTTTTCCTCCAGCGCCCGGGCGACGCCGGCATTCTGCGCCACGCCGCCGGTCATCACATAGACGGGCCCGCCGCCGAGGCGCTTCACGAGCGCGACGGTCTTTGCGGCGACCGCCAGGTTGAGGCCGCGGATGATGTCCTCGGGCGGCGTGTTCTGCGCGATCAGCGACACGACCTCCGATTCCGCGAAGACGGTGCACATGCTCGAGATGACGATCTCGCGCTTCCAGTGCAGCCCCCGTTCGCTCATCTGCGCGAGATCCAGTTGCAGGGTGCGCGCCATCATTTCGAGGAAGCGCCCCGTTCCCGCCGCGCATTTGTCGTTCATCACAAAGTTGACCACGGCGCCGCCTCCGTCCAGCCGGATCACTTTGGAGTCCTGCCCGCCGATGTCGATGACCGTGCGCGCCTCTGGCACGAGGAAATGCGCACCCTTCGCGTGGCAGGTGATCTCTGTGACGGAGGCGTCCGACAGGCCGACCGTCTCGCGGCCGTAGCCCGTCGTCACAACGGCGGACAGGTCTTCGCGCCGCAGGCCCGCCTGTTCGAGCGCCGCCGCAAGCGCGCGCTCCGCGCCCGATGCCGCGCCCGCGCCGGTCGGCAGCACCGCGGAACCGACGATGCGCCGCTGCGCGTCCAGGATCACCGCGTCGGTGCTGGCGGAGCCGCTGTCCACGCCCGCGGCATACCGCGCCGCATCCGTGCGCCGCGCGGCGTGTGCGGCTCTGGGCCGCAGCGTTTCGGCAAAGGCGTCGAGCCGCGTTCGCAGTTGCCCGCTCGATTGCGGGGTGCAGTCGGTTTCGATCTTCAAAAGAGCAGGGCCTCCCTCATCTTTCAAATGGCGGTATTGAAAGCCATAGTAATCGCAGAACTTGACGGTGTGACAGATCACGCCCGCGGCGGTTTCGTCCGGTTCCTCGGTGCGAAACTGCATCCGCATGCAGGCGCGCCGCTGATTCAAAAGCGCCGCCGCATAGCCGCAAAGGGCGTCCTCCGCATCGCCGGGCAGCGGCAGTTCGCGCCGCCCCGTGCAGGTGTCGTCGAGCACGGGCAGCGGCGAACGGGCGCGGATCCGGTCGAGCAGCAGGCTTCCGCCGTGTGCGCCGGTGAGTCGGATGTGCGGCTCTGCGATCGCCTGCCGCCGCGCCGTTTCGACCCCTTCGCGCCAGGCGGCCAGCGCCTGCTGCGGATCGAACGGCCGGCCCGAAAGGGCCTCCAGTTCGGTTTGGAGACGCGCCAGATCCGCCTGCAGCAGGCGGATCTCCGCAGAGCCGTTTTTGTGCGGGAGCGCCATCAGGAACAGAAATTCCATCCCGCCGCGCCGCGCCAGCACATCATAGATGCGGCGGCACACGTCGCAGCAGTCGGCGAGCAGGAGGCGCCGGATCCCGCGGTGCTCCACCTCCTCGACGACCGCTTTCCCGTAGCCGCAGAGATTCGGGTGCATGCAGCCGTCGGCGCATGCAAAATCCTCCGGCGCGGGGTCGAGGCGCTCGGCCCGCAGGCCAAAGCCCGCGAGCAGTTCAACCGGCGTGTATTTGCAGACATAGAAGACGGCGTTATCCATGGCGGTTCTCCAGCATCTCCAGAAAGGCGTTCAGCCGTGTCGCGATCTGACCGTCCGAGGCGTTGCGGCGGTCGCAGCCGTCCCCGTTGAGGATCAGCGTCGGGAAACCGGCCTGTTCCAGTTCGCTCTTCAGCACGGCGGAAAGCCCGGTCGTCTGCTTGCAGCCCCAATGGCAGAAACACACCACGCCGTCCGTCTGCAGCGCCTGCGCCGCCTCGACGCAGGCCCGCACGCGCGCCGCGCCGCCGTTCCACGTGCTGAAAACGAGCCGACGCGCCATGCTCTCGTAGGGGCGGTCGGGGTCCATCTCCACAAGGCCCTCCAGGTTCATATCGCAGGCGACGATCTCGCAGCGCTCGCTGAAATCGAACAGTTCCTTGACCGGCGCCTGCCAGATCGGCAGCGTGTGCAGCCAGAGCAGGCGAATGCCGCGCGTCTTCGGCACGCGCCGCAGCGCCTCCAGCATGCCGTTCGCATAGCGAAGCGCCTCGGAAGTGCCGAGCGCGTTGTGCACCATATAGACTTCGTTGAGTTCCCCGACGACGTTGCCGGGAAGCGAATGCGCGCGCTTTTCGCGCAGGCAGCCGCGCAGCGCGCGGATCGTATCGCGCGAACGGGCGACGGCTTCGCGCAGACGCGCTTCGTCGAGCGGCCGGCCGGTGTGCTCCTCGAGAAACGCGGCGAGGCCGCGAAATTGTTCCGAAACGTAGGCGACGCTCGCTTCGCTCTGTTCGGCCGGGACGTCGACATAGAACTGCGGCACGCCGTAAAAGCGTGCCAGTTCGCGGAAGGTGAGATTGTTTGCGTCGCACACGAGAGAGCAGTTTACGACCATCTTCGGCGGCGGCAGAACGCCCGCATAGGCGCTGCCGAGCAGGATCTTGTGGTAGGAGCAATAGGTCTCCGAGATGCCCGCGTTTTCCGCCGCTTCGGCGAAGATGCGCTCGCATTTCGTCCCGTTGATGTAGGAGGAATACATCTCCGCGCACATCGGGATCACGTCCATCGCCGTCAGCAACTCGCAGGGCATGAACACACTGACCAGCGCGGCGCGATCGGGGTGAGAGAGCATCCGCACGACGGCGTCGTTGATGTGGTTGACGGCGTAGCGCCGCGCGGGAGGCAGTTTTCGGTTTGGCGCGACGCGGATCGCGACGCCGTTGGCCCGATAGGCGGCGGTCAGCAGCGCGCGGGCGCGGCCGGGGCGCCTGGGCGCAATGCGGCAGAGATAGCCCCCAAAAATCGAAATCAGATCTGCCAAGCCGCATCACTCCCCGGCAGGAAATACGTTTGCGCAGCGGGCCGCCGGGGCCGCCCGGTTTGCCGCCCGCTGCGCGTTGCATTCAAATTATAACATGATCCGGCCAATCGGTCAAACCGTGCCGAAACAAAAGGGCCCGCCGAACGCCTTTTCGCAACAGACGCTTCGGGGGCCCTTCCTGCGGTTTTCAACGGAAAACCGTTATTTCTTTTTCACCTTCGGCTGCGCATCGTAGAAGAGGATGTCGCTGCTTTCGACATATTCGGCCTTCAGTTCCTGCAGGCGCAGGAATTTCGGCTGCTTGCCGTGCGGCCCCAGATTTTCCTTGCTCTCCCACAACTCGAGCAGGAACAGGGTGTCGGGATCATCGAGCGGCAGGGAGAAAGCGTAATCGACGTTGCCTTCCTCGCGGCGGGTGGAAGCGGCGATCTCCTCCTCCTGCAGGGCCTTGACAAAGGCATCGCGCATTCCGGGTTTGACATGGTAGGTGACGCGGAGCATCAGCATGGGGATTCCTCCTTTTTGTTGGGTGAACGGCGTTCACTTGTGATATTTCCCGCCCGCCTCGATGGTGCAGGCGCGATAGAACTGTTCGCACAGCAGAAGACGCGCCAACTGGTGCGGGAACGTCATCTGCGAGAGGGAAAGCCGCAGCGCGGCGGCCTCTTTGACCGCAGGATCGAGCCCGTAGGAACTGCCGATCGCAAAGGATACGGTGCTGCGTCCCTCCACGGCGGCGCGCGACAGATAGGCGGCAAGCGCGCCGGAGGAGAGGGGAGTCCCCTCGATGCACAGCGCCACAAGCGGCGTGCCCTGCGCCTTTTCGAGGATGCGCCGGCCCTCGGCGCGCAGCGCGGCGGCGATCTGCGCGGCGGAGGGGGCTTCCGGCAGGCGCGCCTCCTCGAGTTCGATCAGTTGAAATTTGCAGTAGGGGCGCAGGCGCTTCTGGTATTCGGCGCAACCGTCCGCGAGCCAGCGCTCTTTGAGGCGGCCCACGGCGATCAGGCGGAGGTTCACCATCAGAGACGCACCAGCCTTCCCGGGCAGTCGTAGGGGGCGACGGCCAGTTCAAAATCCGCGCCCTGCCGGGCGCCCGCCTGCGCAAGCGCGCCGCAGACGGTCTGCTGCGCGAGCGCGGGGTTGTTGTTCTCCCTGGAGAGATGGCCGAGGAAAAACCGCGCCGTCCCGGCTTCGATCAGTTCGGCCGCGAACGAGGCGGCGTCGTCGTTGGAGAGATGGCCGTGCTCCGAGGCGATGCGCGCCTTGAGATACGGCGGATACGGCCCCATGCGCAGGAGAAGGGGGTCGTAATTCGATTCGAGCAGGACGGTTTCCGTGCCGAGCAGGGCGGCGCGCACCTCGTCGGTGACGGCGCCGAGGTCGGTCGCAACGGCGAAGGTGCGCCCATCGGGCGTCTCCATGCGATAGCCGACGCTGCCGACCGAGTCGTGCGGGGTGGCGAAGACGCGCACCTCGACGCCCGCGGCGGTGAAAATTTCGCCCGGCACGATCGCTTCAGTTGCGCAGCCCGCAGGCAGGGAGGGGGCGAGGTCTTCCAGGACGGCGGCGGTCGCGTAGAGGACGGCCTCCGGGTGCCGCCGCAGGAAGACGGGCAGCCCTTTCACATGGTCGATGTGCTCGTGCGTCAGAAGAACGGCAGCGACGCGGTCGGCGTCGTCGTCGAACGCGGCCAGCGCCGTTTCGATACGGCGGCAACTGATGCCGGCGTCGATCAGCAGTGCGCCGCCCGAAGCGCCGAGGTATGTACTGTTGCCGCCGCTGGAACTGGCAAGCGGGCAGAATTTCGCCATGGGTTTCTCTCCTCCGTGAACGGTTGGGGGACGCGCGATTCAAAAAGCGGCGCGCAGCATCGATCGACTGCGGCCGCTTTCGGTTAATGGCTTGCTATTGCGCCGCACGGAGGCTGCCGTCCGGCACGGTGACGTGGCGGATATCCGCTCCCACGGCCTGCAGTTTTTCCACGATGCGCTCGTAGCCGCGCTCAATGTGGTCGATGCCTTCGATTTCGGTGGTGCCTTCGGCCATCAGCGCCGCGATCACGATGGCCGCGCCCGCGCGCAGGTCGGTCGCGCGCACGGCCGCGCCGGTGAGACGGTCTTTGCCCTCGATCACGGCGATCTTGCCGTCCACCATGATATTGGCTCCCATGCGGATCAACTCGCCCGTGTATTTGAAGCGGCTGTCCCACACGCCTTCGGATACGGTGCTGGTGCCCGCGGCGCGGGTGAGCATCGCAGTGAACTGGGGCTGCATATCGGTCGGGAAGCCGGGATGCGGCATCGTTTTGATGTTGAGGCGGTTGAGCCGCTCGGGCCCGATCACGCGCACGGCGTCGTCAAATTCCTCCACGACGGCGCCCGCGGCGCGCAACTTGTCCGTGATGGATTCGAGATGCTTCGGGATCACGTTCTGGATCAGCAGGTCGCTCTTTGTTGCGGCGGCGAGCGTCATATAGGTGCCGGCCTCGATCTGGTCGGGGATGATGGAATAGGTCGTCGGGTGCAGCAGATCGACGCCGTGGATCTTGATGACGTCGGTGCCGGTGCCGCGGATGTCCGCGCCCATCGAGTTGAGGAAGTTGGCCAGATCGACGATGTGCGGCTCCTTGGCGGCATTTTCCATGATGGTGACGCCGGCGGCGCGCACGGCTGCCATCATCACGTTGATGGTCGCGCCGACGCTGACGATGTCGAAGTGGATGTGCGCGCCGACGAGTTGATCGGCGCGCGCGTGGATCACGCCGCCGTCGGTGGAGACGTGCGCGCCCAGCGCCTCGAACCCTTTGATGTGCTGGTCGATCGGGCGGACGCCGAAATCGCAGCCGCCGGGCATGGAGACGTTGGCGTCCCTGCAGCGGCCGAGCAGGCCGCCGAGGAAGTAATAGGAGCCGCGCAGCGCGCGGGCAAGGTCGTCGGGGATATGCGTGCAGTCGATGCCGGAGGTGTCGATCTCCAGCGTGGTGCGGTTGAGAAAATCGGCGGTGGCGCCGAGGCTGCGCAGGATCTGCAGCAGGTTTTCCACATCGCTGATTTCGGGGACATTCTCGATCACGCAGCGCCCCTTCGCCAGGATCGTCGCGGGAATAATGGCGACGACGGCGTTCTTTGCGCCGCCGACCGTAATCTCACCGTGCAGCGGCTTGCCGCCGGTGATGACATATTTTTCCAATCAATTCATCCCTTCCGTCCCAATGGATCGGGTATTGATGCGCGATCGGATCGCACGAAGATAGTATTGCGCAGGATGCGCGGAATACGCGCTTGCGGGATTCAACCATATATTTTTATTTATTCTACTTGTTTTCGGGCCGTCTGTCAATTCTTTGTAGGGCGGGGGCGGAATTTTCCTGATTTTGACAAAAACCCGCCGCCGCAGGAAGCGGCGGCGGGAAGGCGGCGGTCAATAAGGGCTTCGGGTGCCGACATAGTTGGCGGGATTGAGGTAGCGGCCGTTGGAGCGGATCTCGAAGTGGACGTGGTTGCCGCTCGCATTGCCGGTGCGCCCGACCGCGGCGATCGTGTCGCCCTGCTCGACCCACTGGCCGACGGAAACATAGATATCCGAGCAGTGGGCGTAGAGCGTCTCCACATTGCCGCCGTGGCTGATGATGACATGGTAGCCGTACCCGTAGCGGTTCCACACCACCTTGGTGACGATACCGGAGGCGGAGGCGAAGATCGGCCTGCCGTAATCGGTGGCGATGTCCATGCCCGTGTGCCCCGGGTAGCCGTTGAGGTGGCAACTCACATAGCCGCCGTAGGTGGGCCAGATGAAGCCGGAACTCGTCGACTGGGCGCCGACCTCCGCGACGGATTTTCCCCCGACGGTGACTTTTTCATCGACGGGATCGGAGAGTTTGACGGTGGAGATGATCTCGCGCGACGTCTCGACGCCGTTGAGGTAGGTCACGTGTGCCGTGACGCGCTCGACGCCGTTTTTACCGACCTGCGTGCGGTTGTAGTAGCCCTCGTACTGGGAGGGGTCGACGGTCCGGATGATCTGAAAGGGCGTCTCTTCTTCATAGACTTCGGTGCGGGTGATCTGTACCTCGAGATACGGCACCGACTGCTGCACGAGCACCTCCTGCCCGACGAGCAAACTGTCGTCGATGCCGGGGTTGAGCGCGCGCAGGGTCGAGAGGCTGATGCCGTTCTTCTCCGCGATGATCGAGGGCGCGTCGCCCGAGACGGCGGTGTAGATGCGTTCCTTCTGCTGCTGGCCCGTCACGCGGCGCTCGAGTTGCCAGAGTTCGCGGATCGAGGTGAGCGGATAGAGCCCTTCGACAAGATCGACGTCCTTGACGAATTCGACGATCTCGTCCTCGGCCTGTCTGCTGCGGTAGGGCGCAAGCAGCGAGTCGAGCATCTTGGAGAGTTCTTTCCCGTCCGATGCGGCGCCGAGGAATTCTCCGTCGACATAGAGCCCTGTCGCCTCCCCGAGTTCGTTGCCGGAGGCGCGGATCAGTTCGTCGGTCAAGGTGTTGACATCGAGCAGTTGGTCGCTGCTGACGGAGGCGATCGTGTAGTGCGGGACCGCGTCGGCCGGCCGGATGTAATCTTCATAGGCGATACGGCCGCGCATCTGCAACTCGGCTTTCTCGTAGACGGACTCATCCGCGATATAGCCGAGGTCGTTGCCGTTGTATTCCACATGCAGCGCAAAGGTATCGCCGAGCGTGTAGCGGATCACGAACAGGAACGCGGCCAGCGCGAGGATCGGCATAAAATAGGAGGGGGAAGTGCAGATGCGGCGCAGGCAGTTCCAGATCCCGCGCAGGAACTGGCGGCACCAGAACCACGCGAAAGCGAGGGGCCCGTTTTCCCTGGCGCTGCGGCGTTCCTCGTTGAGTTCGCGCAGGCGGCCGGTCGTTTTGGTGTGATCGAGGCCGTTGCGCACCGCAAAGATGATGAATGCGCGGCGCACACGGCGGACGGCGCTGCGCAGCAGATAAGCCAGCAGGGCGCCGATTGCGAACAGGCGGCGTTTGAGCCACCGCAGGCGGCGAATCATCCAGAGCCCGTAGTAGGTGAGGCAGCGGACAAAGTGATTCCGATAGGAGCGCGCGGCCGCCGCAGTCGCGGGCGTTGCGGTCAGGGGTTCGGTGGGCATGGGTCGGTCGCGCTCCTTTCTGAAAAAATAGCAGACACAAAAGTATTATAGCGAAATCAGGCTTTAAAAGCAACCCCGATTTGCGGGAAGCGCCTCTCCGGGCAAAACCCTGCTTCCCATTTTACACGGTTTTGTGATCGTTTTGAGAAAGGGATCTGAAATCTGTTCCCCGGCGTTCAGAACAGCGCCTCGGCAATCCGCCGGAAGACGGGTGCGGCCGTTTCGCCGCCGGAATCGCCGCCTTCGACGAACACCACGACCGCGTAACGAGGCGCTTCGGCGGGACAGAAACCTGCGAACCATGCGTGGACGACCTCCTCTCCGCCGACGAACTGGCCCGTCTGCGCGGAGGCCGTTTTGCCGCCCGCGCCGCCTGCGGCGGGCTTCGCGGCCGTGCCGCTGCCGGTTTCGACGACGCCGATCATGGCCTCGCGCACGGCGGCGGCGGCCGCCTCGCCGAACACGGGGACGGGCTCGTAGGAGGCCGTTTCGAGCGAAAGCGCGCAGCCGTCCGCGGTGACGCCGCACACGAGGCGGGGCGTCACGCCGCCTCCGCCGTTCGCCACAGCGCTGACGAGGCAGGCCAACTGCACGGGCGTTGCGGTGAGCGCGCCTTGTCCAAAGGAGAAATTGGCCGTCCCCGCGTCGCTTTGCAGCAGCGCGTCGCCCGGGAGCGATCCGCTCGCGGTGCGAAAGCCCGGGGCGAATTCCCACGCGCGCCCGAAGCCGAGGCGCGCCGCCGCATCCCGCAGGCGCTCGCCGCCCACCTGCAGCCCGAGTGAAATGAAGTAAGGGTTGCAGGAGTGCGCGAGCGCGCCGTTGAGATCGAGCGCGCCGTGGCCCGCCAAACGGTGGCAGTGGAATGTGACGCCGCCCGCTTCGATCGCGCCCGTGCAGACGAAATCCGAGGGCGGCGCGATCCCCGCGTCGATCGCGGCTGCCGCGACGAGCAGTTTGAAGGCGCTTCCGACACTGTAGGCGCAAAAAGCGCGGTTGAGGAAAGGGGAACCCTCGTCTCCGAGGGAAGCCGCGAGGTCGAGCGGATCGAAGGCGGGCCGACTCACGACGGCGAGCAGGTCGCCGCTGTGCACGTCCATCACCACGGCAGCGCCGCGCGCAACGCTCTGCATCGCTTCCTCGGCGGCGCGCTGGATCTCGGCGTCAAGCGTGAGCACCAGACCCGCGCCCGTGTCGTATCCGCGGTCGACGACGGCGGGCTGCGCGCCCGCGAGGGCGTTTCCGGCTGCATCGAGCAGATAGCGCACCGAGAGGGTCCCGCCGCAGGAGGAGAGCAGCGTGTCGTAGGCGGCCTCCATGCCGGAGGCGCCGTGCCCCTCGGCATCGAGGGTGCCGATCACATGGACGGCGAGCGCGTCCGGGGCGGTGCGCGCCACGCTCTCGTAGCCCGCGAGCAGCGCGGCGTTCTGTCCCTCAAGCGGGGCGCGCACGGTGTTGACAAGCGGGCGCATGCGCCGGTCGTAGATGGCGCCGCGCATCGAAGCCGCCTCGACCTCGTAGACCGTCTGCTGCGCGGCGGCGTCCGCGAACGCGGGATCGACGGCGATCGCGGCAAGCCGCGCAGAAAGCGTGGCGAACGAGAGCAGGAAAGCGGCCAGAGCGGCGATGAGACGTTTTTCCATTCGCACCTCCCGAAAACAGGGAATTTTCGATTAGTTTGCCCGCTTTTCCGGCCTTTGACACGGCGGAGACCGGGATGGGGAGGAAACGGTTGGCTTTTTTGATGCGCGGTGCTATAATAATACCAATTATGGGAAAGGCGGCGGATGCGGATTTCTCCGCCGTGCCGAATTTGGCCGAGGGGATGAGTGGCGCGTGTCGGTGTTTGTTTCAACGTTCGATCTGGTTGCGCCGCTGTTTTTCATCGTGCTGGTCGGTTTTGCCGCGCGCCGCTTCGGCGTCTTGCAGGAGTCGGCCGCGCCGCGCCTCAACGGACTGTGCTATCGCGTCTTGATCCCGTGCTCGATGTTCTGCTCGTCCCTTGGGATGCGGCTGGAGCGTGATTCCCTTTGGTTCGGGCTGTTTGTTTTCACGCTGCTGCTGGTATCGGCGGCGGTGCTGACTGCGGCCGTGCCGCGCTTCGTGCCGGATCGCCGGCAGGCGGGCGCCGTGGTGCAGGCGTCGTTCCGCTCCAATATTTCGATCATCGGGCCGGGCCTGATGGCCGGCGTCTGCGGCGAGGCGCATATGGCGCCGATGGTGATCGCCATCGCGGCCGCCACGCTTTCGTGCAACATTTCGGTGCCGATCCTGCTGACGTATTTTGCGGAGGGCGGCGCGCAGGGCCGGCTTTCGCCCGGGCGCATCCTGGCCGATTTCCTGCGCAATCCGCTCGTGGTTGGGACGGCGCTCGGCATCGCCGTGGGGCGCATCGGCTGGGAACTTCCCGCCGCCGTGATGGAACCGGTCCGCAGCCTTGCGGCGTGCGCCGCGCCGATCGCGATGCTTTCGGCGGGGCTGCGCCTCGATTTTTCGAGCCTTTCGGGAAGCCGCCGCGCCATTGCGGCTTCCACGTTCCTCAAACTTGTCGCGATGCCGCTGGTCTGGGCGTTCGTCGCCGCGGCGCTCGGTTTCGGCGGGGATGAGATCGCAGCGATCGTGATCGGCCTCGGCGCGATGGCGGGCAGCATCGTTCCCGCCGTGGCGGAGGCTTTCGGCTGCGACGGCAAACTTTCGAGCGACATCCTGATCGTACAGACGGTCGGTTCGATGTTTACGCTGTTTTTGGGCATTCTGGCGCTGCGGATGCTGCACATCGTCGCCTGACGCCCGTCCGCGACGAGAAAACCGATGGGAGGTGGACCGCCGCATGGGAGCAATCTTCGTTTCCACGTTCAACAACGTCGTGCCGCTGTTTGCGGTGGTGTTTGTCGGCTATGCGCTCAAGCGCTTTGGGATCTTGCCGGAACATCTTGCGGGGCCGATGAACGCGCTGTGCTTTCGGATCCTGTTCCCGTGCCTGTGCATCCGCTCGATGCAGACGATCACGTTCCGCATCGAATATCTGTGGCTTCTCGTCTACATGACGGCGACGTTCCTCATTTCGATCCCGATCCTGTGCCGGCTCGTTCCGCTGGCGGTCCCGCGGCGCGGACAGGCGGGCGTGGTGATTCAGGCCGCCTACCGTTCCAACAGCGTCTCGTTTGCAATGCCGCTGATCTTCAACATCATGGGGGAGGAAAACAGCGGCCCGATGCTGGTGATCGTGGCGATGGCGGCGGTGCTGTTCAATTCCACGGCGGTCGTCGTGCTCAACCGCTTCTCCGAAACGAACGCGGAGGCTTCGCTCACGCTGCGCGGCATGTCCCGCGAGGTGGCGACCAACCCGATCATCGTGGGGACGGTGATCGGCATCGCGATCCAACTGCTGCCGTTCGAGATGCCGGCCCTGATCCTCAAGCCGGTCCTCGATCTGGGCGCCTGCGCCACGCCGATGGCGATGCTCGCGATCGGGCTGCGCTTCCGCTTCCAAAGCCTTGCGGCGAACCGCAGGCCGATCCTGCTGGCGAGCGCGGTCAAACTCGCGGTGATGCCGCTGGTCTGGACGGCTGTCGGCTTTCTGCTCGGGTTCCGCCACGCGGTTCTGTGCGCGATCTTTCTGGAGCATGCCTGCCCCAGCGCGACGGGGAGCGTGCCGATGGCAGAGGCCATGGGCTGCGACGGCGAACTGGCGGGGGAATTGGTGCTGGCGCAGACGGCGGCCTCGTGCGTCACGATCTTCTGCGGTGTCTGTATCCTGCGCCTGCTGGCGCTGATTTAGAGGAGGGGAACCATTATGGTGCGATTGGCCGAACCGCGCGATCTGGAGGCGATTTTAAACTGCTACGCCGCCGCGCGGTGCTATATGCGCGAGAACGGGAACCCGACCCAGTGGGGCGACACATATCCCGCGCGCTCCCTGCTGGAGGAGGATCTCGCATGCCGCCGTCTGTTCGTCTGCGAAGATGCGCGCGGCGTTTACGGGGCGTTCGTCCTGCTGATCGGGGAGGAGCCGACCTACGCCGTGATCGAGGACGGCGCGTGGCTCGATCCCTCTCCCTACGGGACGATCCACCGCGTCTGCGGCGGCGCGGGCAGGGGCGTTTTTTCGGAGTGCGTCGCGTTCTGCAAGGGGCAGATCGCGCACCTGCGCATCGATACGCACCAAAACAACCGCACGATGCGCCACCTGATCGAAAAGAGCGGCTTTGTTCCTTGCGGGACGATCTACGTGGAGGACGGCAGCCCGCGCATCGCCTACGAGATGACCGCGCCGTGAATCGCGAATCGCGAACCGGACGGGCCCCGCTTCAGCGGGGCCCGTTTTGCATGCCTCAGCGCGCAAAACGCGGACGACTTGAAAAACCGCCCCGTTTTGTCTTTGCAATCCGCCGAAATCATGCGGAAGGACTTGATTTTTGGCGGCTCATGCGGTATCTTTTATTCGGAATATCCTAATCCACCCCTCAGAAGAGGACAATCCCTCTGAGGGGAAACACGCATCGGGGGATGCGGCGGATCGTTTTGTTCCGGCCTCCTGCCGAGCGCAAGTTTGAAGGAGGTCTTTTTATGTTCGGCAAAAAAACGCTTTGTCTGTTGCTCGCGTTGGCGATGGCGTTCACCCTTGCGGCCTGCGGCGGCTCCGGCAGCGCATCGGCAGCGGCACCGGCAAGCCAGCCCACCGCACAGAGCCAGGCGGCTGCACAGAGTCAGGCATCGGCCGGCGAGGCGGCGAAGCCGTCCGGCGCGGCAGATGCACAAAGCGAGCCGGCTGCCCCGGCTGGGCAGGAGAGCATGATCCCCGGAAAATTGTATCCGCTCAACTGCAAGGAGGGCGAAGAGCCGGTGATCCGCGGCTTGCTGCTCTCGGGAAACAGGCTGGGGGGTGAAATCAACAAAAAGGATCCTGCGACGGAAGGCATCCGCTGCATCTTTGAACTGAGCGAGTGGGTGGAGGTTTATCCCGACACCGATGCGCAGCGGGATTTGGCGGTCTGGGCCCTGAAGCACAGCGAAGACAGAAGCGCCTATGAGACCGCAACGTTTTCGGATGAGATGGCAGGCTTTGTGCAGGAATGCAGTTTGGAGTACCCCGATGGAGGGGACATCGCGCCCTGGGGCAGTTTTTATCTGCACCCGGAGGAGGTCGAGCCGGGTTACTACGACCTTGTTTTCACCAGGGAGGGGAAGGCGGTTGCCGTGCTGCTGACCCGCTTCTATAACGAAGGCGAGTTGGAAAACAAATCGGATGCCGAACTCGAGCAACTGATGGCGGACGAGATCGCGGCTTTTGGCGGAGCGAGCAGTTCCGCGGCGGCGCCCGCGGGCGCTTCCGGCGGTGCGGCGAGCAGCGAAAGCAATGCCGGCAGCGCAGGTGCATCGGGCGAGAAGAAATACACCTTCCCCGGCTACACGGAGAACGGCGCCTGGCCGGACGAAGCCGGTTGGGCGGGAATGGGCCTCCCCGAACTGCCGGCCGCTGACGCCGGAACGGTCACGATCAGCACCAAGGACTGGATCTACCCTCTCAACGCCAAGGACGGCGTGATGCTGGAGTGCAGGCCCGCAAGTTCGCATTTTGATGAGATCGTGGCGGCGCTGGAAGATGCGGGGATCAGCGGAGAGGACCGTTCGGATTCGTTCGACAAGATCTACGCCGCGGATTACACTCATAACGGCGACCCGATGCGGGTCACGGTCACACAGTACGACACCGGGAAGTTGGTCGTGCTGGTGCAGTACCAGCCGGAATAAGCCGCTTTGCACCGTCGCGGAGAAAGGAATGCGGTATGTCGGAACAACGGTTTCTGCAGTTGGTAGAAGCGTATCGGGGGTTTGAGTTTGATCAGGCCTTTCGGGATGACATCGACCACATCATCGGCGGCAAGGGGGACACGGTCTGGTACATCGTCGCCAAAAACGGCGATCCGGTGGAATCCCGGATCGGCACGTGTCAAAACGGCGTCTGGAGCGATCGCTGTGTCAAGGGCAAGGGGAAAAAGAAAACCGAGAAAGCGCTTCCCGCCGGCGACACGATCCGCCGTATCGCGCAGCAGGCGTATCTGGGGCAGGATGAGGCATGGGTCAAAAGCAGAAAGCCCCGGCGGATCGAGGATGCCCACCCGCATTTCCACTATGTGTACGGCTTCGGCGACAAAGCCCTGGATGTGTCGGAGCAATACGGCGTAACGATCGCTTATTCCGATCTCAAGGATGTGCCCGCCGGCTTTCATCTGCGGGATCTGCGCACGGGCGCGGACGTGGAACTCCCGTAAAACAGAACAGGAGAAAACGGGGACAGGATTTCCTGTCCCCGTTTTTCTGTGTGAGCAAACGCTTTTGTTCGGCGCTCACAGCGCCGCCGCGATCCGCTCGACGGTCTCTTCCACGGAGCCGTCGTTGTCCACGGCGAAATCCGCAAAGCGCGCATACTGTGCGCGCCGCTGTTCGTAGAGCGCGCGCAGGTCGTTCTGCTGCGAGAGGGGACGGCCCTCCTTCGGCAGCCGGTCGAGGCTGCGGCGAAGCAGCACGATGCGGCTGTTCTGGTGCAGCAGGGGGTAGTTTTCGGCGCGCGTCACGCAGCCGCCGCCCGTGGAGAGGATCGCGCCCGAGCGCTTGCCGAGTTCGCGCAGAACGGCCGTCTCCCGCGCACGGAAGCCCGCCTCGCCCTCCTCGGCAAAGATCGTGGGGATCGGCTTGCCGGCCGCCCGCTCGACGGCCTCGTCCGCCTCCAGGACGGGCATGCCGAGGCGCGCGCCGAGCGCCGCCGCTACCGTGCTCTTGCCGCAGCCGGGCATGCCGATGAGCGCGATGTTCTGCAGCCGCAGCCGCAGCGCGCGCTCGACGCGGTCGATTTCGCCGATGCGGCCGTCGTCCCCCGTGAACCGCGCGCAACTCTGCGCCGCCTGCGCTACAAGCATGTGCAGCCCGCCCCAATGCGGGATGCCGAGCGCCTCGGCCTGCAGCAGCAGCGCCGTACGCGCGGGGTTGTAGATCAGGTCGAACACGCCCTCCAGGCGGGGAAACTGCGCAAGGTCGAGCGGCGCTTCGCCGTTTTTCGGATACATGCCCACGGGCGTGGCATTGGCGATCAGCGCGGCGTCGGCATGGCGCGAGAGATTTTCGTAGTTGTCCCCGCCGCTGCGGGAGATGACGGTCACCCGCGCGCCGAGGTCGCGCAGCACCGCACACACGGTGACGGAGGCCCCGCCGCTGCCGAGCACGAGCGCCTTTTTCCCCGCGGGAGAGGCGCCGCTGCGGCGCACCGTGTCCGCAAAGCCGAACCAGTCCGTGTTGTCGCCGTAAAGCGTGCCGTCGGCGCGCCGCACGATCGTGTTGACGCTGCCGAGGCGCTTTGCGGTTTCGGAGAGTTCGTCGCAGAAGGGGACGACCGTCTTCTTGTAGGGGATCGTCACATTGAGACCGTCCCATTCCCCGCTTTTGAGGAAGAGGGGTACCTTGTCGGGCGCGCGCTCATAGAGGCGGTAGTCGTAATCCGCCAGCAGGGCGTGGATCGCGGGCGAATAACTGTGGCCGAGCGCTTCGCCCAGCAGGCCGCAGCGCAGCATCACACCACCTCGCCGTAACTGCCGAGGTAGGTGAACTCTTCGCAGAGCGACGGCATCTCGTCCATCAGTTGCAAAAAGCGCGGCGAATAGACCGACGTTTCGAGGTCGAAATAGAACATGAACTCAAAGTTGCGGTCGGGCAGGGGGCGGCTTTCGAGTTTGTTGAGGTTGATCCCCAGCGCGTAGAGGCGCGAGAGCATCTTATAGAGGGAGCCGGGCTCATGCGGCAGAACGGCCATCAGGCTGGTGCGGTCTGCGCCGGGGTAGATCTCGAGATCCTTCGAGATGCAGATGAACCGCGTGAAATTGTTGCCGCGGTCCTGCACCGATTCTTTCAGGCATTCGAGCCCGTAGAGTTTCATGCACGAGCGCGAGGAAAGCGCCGCCACGTCGCTGCGATCGGACTCCGCCACCATCTTCGCCGCCGCGGCCGTGTTCTCGTAGGGGATGATCTTGACGCCGTGCAGGCTCTGCAGGAACTCCGCGCACTGGCTGATCGCCTGCGCGTGGGAGTAGATCTCGCGCACGCCGGAGAGTTCGGTGCCCGGCTTTGCCAGCAGGTTGTGGTCGACCTTGACGCGCACGCTGCGCACAATGGAGAACCGGTGGCGCATCATCAGGTCGTAGACCGCGTTGACCGAGCCGGCGGTACTGTTTTCGAGCGGAACGATGCCGTAGCGGCACAAACCGCCCTCGATCGCGGAAAAGACCGCCTCGAACGTGGAAAAGTAAAGGATATTCGGCAGTTTGAAAAGGCGGTCGCAGGCGAGTTGCGAGTAAGCGCCCGCCACGCCCTGGCAGGCGACCGAGGCCCGCTCGGGAAAAAGCGGCGGCGTCTGGGCGATCGCGGCGCGGATGCGCTCGGAAAGCGCCCCCGTTTCGCCGATCAGCCGGTTCTGGCGGCTGCGGCTGAGTTCAAACAGCAGCGAGTAGAGCGCGACCGTGTAGTCGCGCAGATCCTCAGGCGCTTTTTCGGCGACGGCGAGCAACTTCTGCCGCTCCCGCCCGGGATCGAGCACGGGCAAGCCGTTTGCCTTTTTCCAAGCGGCGATGTCGGCGGAAATCTCCATGCGTTCGCAAAACGCGCGCAGCAGCGCGTCGTCCGCCGCGTCGATTTTGGCGCGGTATTCCTGCAGGTCCATTATCGTTTCTCCTTCCTTCTCGCAAGCAGCGCGTCGGCGACGGCGATCGCGGCGGCGGCTTCCGCAACGGGTACGGCGCGCGGCACGATGCACGGATCGTGGCGGCCCGGGACGGACAGCGCCGTTTCTTCCATTTTCTCGAGATCGACGCTCTGCTGTCCGGCCGCGATCGAGGGCGTCGGCTTGATTGCGAGGCGGAACACGAGCGGTTCGCCGTTCGTGATGCCGCCGAGGATGCCGCCCGCGCGGTTCGTTTTGGCATGAACGGCCCCGCCGCGGATCTCATAGGCGTCGTTGTGTTCGCTGCCGCGCATCGAGGCGGCGGCGAAGCCCGCGCCGAACTCGATGCCCTTGACGGCGGGGATGCCGAACGCGATCGCGGCGATGCGGTTTTCCATTCCATCGAACATCGGGTCGCCCAGCCCCGCGGGAAGCCCCCGCACGACGCATTCGATCACGCCGCCGACCGAGTCCCCCTCGGCTTTCGCGGCCGCAACGGCCGCCTGCATGGCTTCCCCGCAGGCGTCGTCGACGACGGGAAAGGGCTTTTCGCCGACGGGGGCGGTAAAATCGCCCCTATCGCGGATGCCCGCGATCGACAGGATGCGCGCCGCGACCTCGATGCCCTCGCGCGCCAGCAACTGCCGGCAGACGCCGCCCGCGATGCACAGCGGCGCGGTCAGCCGCCCCGAAAAGTGCCCGCCGCCCCCGCGGTCCTGATAACCGCCGTATTTGATTTCGGCGGTGTAGTCCGCATGGCCCGGCCGCGGCACGGATGCGAACGCCGCATAATCGCCCGGACGGGTGTCGGCGTTGCGGAGGATCGCCGCGAGCGGCGCACCGCAGGTCACGTTCCCGACGAGGCCCGAGAGGAACTCGGGAACGTCCGCCTCCCTGCGCGCGGTGGAGTATCCGTTTCGACCGGGCGCGCGGCGGTCGAGAAATCGCTGCAATTCCCCGAAGTCGATCGTCTCGCCCGCGGGGATGCCCTCGAGCACCATCCCGATCGCGGGGGAGTGGGACTGCCCGAAGATCGTCAGGCGGAGAGATTCCCCATAACTGCTGCTCATAGCGACGCTCCTTTCAGCGAATCAAAGTCCTCCCAAAAGCGGGCGTAGGACTTGCGCACACATTCGGCTTCCCCGACCGTGACGGCCTCGTGGCAGGCGCAGGCCGCGGCCGCCGCCGCCATGGCGATGCGGTGATCGCCGCAGGGGTCGACCGCCCCGCCCGAAAGGGCGCCGCCGCGCACGATCAGTTTGTCGCCGCGCGCCTCGGCAAAGGCGCCGAGCGCGCGCAGCATCCGCGCGGTGGTTTCCAGGCGGTCGGATTCCTTGAGACGGAGGCGCCCCGCGCTGTGAAAGCGCGTTTCGCCCTGCGCGGCCGCTGCGACGGCGGCCAGCGCGGGCACGAGGTCGGGGATCGGCGCCGCGTCGATCTCGATGCCGCGCAGTTTTCCGCGGCGCACGGTGACGCCGCCGCCGTTCGGCTCGACCTTCGCGCCGAATGCGCGCAGGATGTCGAGCACTGCGCGGTCGCCCTGCGGAGAGTCCTCCGAGAGGCCCGACACAGTCACGCCCCCTTCGGAGAGCGCGCCCATCGCAAGGAAAAACGCCGCGCCCGACCAGTCGCCCTCGACCTCGAGCGCCTGCGGCAGAGTATAGCGCTGCCCGCCGCGGATGCGGTAGGCGTTGGACCCTTTTTCCAAAGCGATGCCCGCGAGCGCCAGCGCCGCCTCGGTCATCGCGAGGTAACCGGCCGATTCGATCGGGCCGGTCACGGCCAGGGTGCTGTCGCCGGACAAAAGCGGCGCGGCGAGCAGCATGCCCGTGATGTACTGCGAGGAGACGTTCCCCGGCAGTTCCCAGTCGCCCGCGCGCAGCCGCCCCGAGGCGAGCAGCGCATCGCCTTCGCGGCGCAGCGCCATGCCGTTTTGGCGCAGCAGGGCGCCGAGCGGCTCGATCGGGCGCCGCGGCAGCCTGCCGCGCAACTCAAAACGGGCTGCGGCGCCGAGCGCGCCCGCGACCGGCAGCAGAAAGCGCAGCGTGGAGCCGCTTTCGCCGCAGGGAAGGACGCAGACGCCGTTCGGAACGGACCGGATCGGCGCAACGCGCAGCACGCCTTCGCGCGTCTCTTCGACTGAAGCGCCGAGGGCCCGCAGGCAGGCGGCCGTCGCGGCAATGTCGTCGTTCGGGTCGCCCAGAGCGATCTCGACGGGGCGTTCGCCGAGCGCGGCGCAGATCAGCAGGCGATGCGCCTGCGATTTGGAGGCCGGCGCGCAGACGCGCCCCGCGCGCGGCCCGGGTGCGATCGTCCGGTTCATGCGATCCCCCCGTCCGCGAGCCATGCGCGCAGGTCCCCGGAGGGAACGGCTTCGACACGGCAAGCCCCGATCGCTTCGGGGACGATCAGATGCATTGTCGAGCCCTCCATTTTCTTGTCGCCCATCATGGCGGCAAGCAGTTCGTCGGCGGAAAAATCCGTTTCCGTGGGAAGCCCATAGGCGCGCAGCGTTTCGACGATCTCCCGTGCGGCCTCTTCGGGGCAAATGCCGCGGCGGGCGGCGGCGCGCGCGAGGATCGCCATGCCGATCGCCACGCCCTGCCCGTGCAGGATCGAGAACCCGCTGCAGGCCTCGACGGCGTGGCCGAACGAGTGGCCCAGATTCAGCAGGCGGCGGGCGCCGCGGTCATATTCATCGGCCGCGACGACGTCGCGCTTCATTGCGACGCACGTCTCGATCACGTGCTCGAACTGTTCGCGCGCAGGGCGCGCCTGCAACTCGCGGAAAAACGGCTCGTTTCCGAGCACGCCGTATTTGAGCACCTCGGCGCAGCCGCAGCGGTACTCCTCCTCGGGGAGAGTGGAGAGCACGTCGAGGTCGCACAGCACAAGCGCGGGCTGCCAGAAGGCGCCCGCCTGGTTCTTGCCCGCGTCGAGGTCGACGGCCGTTTTGCCGCCGACCGACGAATCCACCATCGCGAGCAGCGTCGTCGGGACCTGCACGTAGGCGATGCCCCGCCGGTAGGTCGCCGCGGCGAAACCCGCCAGGTCGCCGACCACGCCGCCGCCGAGCGCGACGACGGCGTCGCTGCGCGTCAGGCGGCTGCCGCAGAGAAAGTTGAGCGCCCGCCCGTAGGTCGCGAGCGTTTTGTGCCGCTCCCCGTGGGGGAACACGAAGGGGACGACGCGCAGGTCCGCCGCCTCGAGTGAGCGGAGGGCGCGTTCCCCGTAGAGCGAAAACACGATGTCGTCGCTGATGAGAGCGGCCGTTTCGGCTCCCGTCGCAGCCTTGACGGCCCTGCCGAGAGAATCAAGCAGGCCGCGCCCAATCTGCACGTCGTAGGCGCGGGAGGCGTCGATGCGGATAGTCTTCAATGTCCGTCCACCTCCTCTTTACAGCGGCGGCCGTCGTCGAGCAGGGCGGCGAGGCGGGGCAGATCCTCCGCCTGCATGGCCTCGCGGTATTCCAGCAGCCGCGCGATCAGCGTATCCAGTTCCGCGGTGAGATAGTCGCGGTTTTCCAGAAACAGTTCGGCCCACATCTGCGGGTTGAGCCATGCCACGCGGGTCATATCCCGGTAACTGCCGGCGGAAAAGCCCTTGTGCAGGCCCGCCGTTGGGCTTTTGATATAGGCGTTGGAAACAACATGCGCAAGTTGGGAGGTGAAGGCGATCATCTCGTCGTGCTGCGCCGCCGTGGTGACGGAAAACTGTCCGAAACCCGCGGGCGCAAGCAGTTCCTTGGCGCGACCGAGCAGGGCGATGTCGTTGAAATCGGGCGGGACGATCACCATCGGCGCCCCTTGGAACATCGCGGCCGACGCGTATTTGAACCCCGAGTTGTGCGTGCCCGCCATCGGGTGCCCGCCCAGATAGGTGATCCCGTGTTCCTCTGCGATGGCGAAGCACGCCTCGCAGACGACACGCTTCGTGCCGCAGCAGTCGATCACGATGGGGCGGGGCCCGATCTTCGGCGCGGCTGCGCGCAGCCATTCGATCGCTGCCTGCGGATAGACGCAGATCAGGATGAGGTCACATGCGGAAAGGGCGGTGTCGCCGAGATCGCCGTCGATCGCGCCGTCGATCGCGGCAAAGCCGAGCACGGAGCGGTCGAGATCGGCGGCGAGGACACGGTGTCCCGCCGCATGGTAGGCTTTTGCGAAGGAGCCTCCGATCAGCCCGAGGCCGACGATCCCGACGGTCATGGCGCGACCACCTCGCGGATGCGGCGCACACGTTCGGCCAGCGCGGCGTATTCCTCGGGCCGCAGGGACTGCGCGCCGTCGCACAGCGCGTGGATCGGGTCGTTGTGCACCTCGATGATGAGGCCGTCCGCGCCGGAGGCCGCGGCCGCGAGCGCCATCGGGCCCACATAGCGGGAAAGGCCGGTCGCGTGGCTCGGGTCCGCGATCACGGGCAGATGCGAGAGTTCGTGCAGAACGGGGATGGATGAGAGGTCGAACGTGTTGCGCGTATAGTCGCTGAAGGTGCGGATGCCGCGCTCGCACAAAATGACCTGCTCGTTGCCGTTGGCCATGATATACTCGGCGCTCATCAGCAGTTCCTTGAGGGTGTTCGCAAGGCCGCGCTTGAGCAGGATGGGTTTGCGCAGTTTGCCCAGTTCGCGCAGCAGATCGAAGTTCTGCATATTGCGCGCGCCGACCTGCAGCACGTCCACGTCCTCGAACAGGGGCAGATCGACGACGCTCATGATCTCGGTGACGATCGGCAGGCCCGTTTCGGCGCGGGCGATGCGCAGCAATTCGAGGCCCTGCGCCTTGAGACCGGGGAAATCGTAGGGCGAGGTGCGGGGCTTGAACGCGCCGCCGCGCAGCAGGTCGGCGCCCGCGGCCTTGACGGCCTTCGCCACGGCGACGATCTGCTCCTCCGTTTCGACGGAACAGGGGCCCGCGATCATCGCGAAATTGCCGCCGCCGATCTTGGCGGAGCCGACCTCCACAACAAGGTCGTCGGGATGGAATTTGCGGTTGCAGCACTTGAACGGCTCCGTCACGCGCTTGACCGAGTCCACGATATCGAGGCTTTCGACCAGTTCCATATCCACCTTCGTGGTATCGCCGATCAGGCCGAGCACGGTCTGGTAATCTCCATCGGAAATATGGACGCCGAGGCCCAGGTTTTTGAGCCAGCCGATCAACTGGTCGCGGTTTTCTTGTTTGACGCCGGGTTTCAATACGACGATCATGACGGGACACCTCCAAAATGCTTTGCAAAAATGAAAACGCCCCACAGGCGTAACCTGTGGAGCGATGCGAGCGGTCATCGGGAAGGGGCTCGCTCTCGACAGCACAAATTACCCTTACGCAGCGGCGCCGGTAAAGGTAAAGTAGTAGTAGAAGTTGCCGGAGAAAGCGCGCATGAGAAACCCTCTCCCGTGGAAAAAGTTTTTCTGATTATAGTACGAAAGCGGGGGGACTGTCAAGTGGGAATTTTCAACGGCCGTCTTCGCGCACCTCCATGTGGTCGAGCGCATAGCGGAGCGCCATGGAAATCAATTCGTTGCGGGAACGGTTGGTCTTTGCGGAAAGGGCATTGTATTCCTCTTGGAGCGCACGATCGATGCGGATCGTCATCGTGACGGTTTTGTCCTCCTTCGGAGTGACGACAAACTTATCTGCCATACGCCGACACCCTCCTTTTGATTCCATTATAGGATGGTGTGGAGATACAAAACTATAACACAAAATGAAGTAATATTTTACTTTACTTTGCAATCTTTCCATGCTATAATCGTCCCAAATAGGACAGAGGAGGCGATCGGTGTGGAGAAGAAGCGGTTTTGGCAAAAGGGATGGTTCCATGTGTTCACAGCCATCGTCTTTCCGCCCATCGGGCTGTTTTGGCTGTGGAAAGGCCGCGGGCAGCGGGGGAAAGCAGCACAGATCGGGCTGACGGCTGCGCTCTGCGTGTGGATGATGGCATGGGTGGGAATTGGCCTTGCGCCCTCCGCCCCAAGTGAGCCTGCAGAACAGATGCAGCAGGCGGAACTTGTAGAAATCAATCGCGCATTGCCTGAGGAGAGCGAGCCCGTGAAAAGCGCCCCAACGCCCGCGGCGGAATCACGGATGGGGCAAAATGCAGGCGCTTCAGAACAAGAGGCCACGGAAAAGGACGGGCCTGTCGCACAGCCAGAGCCGCAGCCCGCCGCGGAACCGGAGCCTGTCGCACAGCCCGAGCCGCAGCCCGCCGCGGAACCGGAGCCTGTC
>Ga0079305_1001479_pt1 | contig 30234 bp, 22 predicted proteins | sample LMS_cellobiose_e_FD_79183 | JGI IMG/M metagenome (GOLD analysis project Ga0079305, IMG submission 79183) | Rumen-fistulated moose microbial communities from Alaska, USA - LMS_cellobiose_enrichment | ecosystem: Host-associated > Mammals > Digestive system > Stomach > Rumen fluid ... | reverse complement strand
TCCCAACAAGCTGACGCTGCTGCGCATCGTCCTGGTGCCGGTATGCCTGCTGCTGGCGGGCTACGATCAGTACATCGCCGCGGCCGTGCTGTTCATCCTGGCCGCCGTCACCGACGCGCTGGATGGCCACATCGCCCGCAAAAAGCAGCTTATCACCAACTTCGGCAAGTTTGCCGACCCCATTGCGGACAAGATCCTGGTGCTCTCCATGATGATCGTGCTGTGCGCCAAGGGCCTGCTGCCCGTATGGCTGCCCATCATCCTGGTATTCCGGGAACTGATGGTGGACGGCCTGCGCATGGTGGCTGCCGAGCAGGGCCAGGTGATCGCCGCGGGGTGGAGCGGAAAGGTCAAAACGGTCAGCCAGATCGTGCTGATCGTATACGCCCTGATCCCCGGTCTGGGCCGCCTCACGCTGGTTTTCAGCATCCTGGTGGCCGCCATCACCCTGTATTCCGGCGCGGAATACTTCTGGAAGCTGCGGGCTCTGTTTAAAAAGGACTTCGGCAAATGAGCGCGCAGGAAATCGTAACGGCGCTGGCACGGCAGGGGCAGACCCTGTCCTGTGCCGAAAGCCTGACGGGCGGCCTGCTGTGCGACGCCATCGTACAGGTACCGGGGGCCAGCAAAATCTTCATGGGCGGCGTCGTGGCCTATGATGAGGGGCGCAAAGCCGCGCTGCTGGGCGTAAAGCCCGATACGCTGGCGCGGCATACCGCCGTCAGCGCGGAAACGGCGCTGGAAATGGCCCGGGGGGCGCGGGAGCGGCTGCAGACCGACTGGGCCCTGTCCACCACCGGCTACGCGGGCCCCGACGGGGCGGACGTGGGGCTGGTGTACGTGGCCCTGGCTGGGCCCCGGGGCGAGCGGGCCTGGGAATGCCGCTTTCAAGGCAGCCGGGCGGAGATCAGAGAACAGGCTGTACAGGCAGCCTTGAATCATTTGGAGCATTACATTTTGTAAGGAGAAAGACCATGGCGAAGAAAGCAGCAGAAGAAAAAGCCGCGAAGGTGATGGACGACCGCGCCAAGGCGCTGGAAACCACCCTGGCCAGCCTGGAAAAGCAGTTTGGCAAGGGCACCGTGATGAAGCTGGGCGAGCAAGCCCACATGAAGGTAGAGGTGATCCCTACCGGCTGCCTGGAGCTGGATATGGCCCTGGGCGTGGGCGGCATCCCCAAGGGCCGCATCATCGAGGTATTCGGCCCCGAAAGCGGCGGCAAGACCACCGTATCCCTGCACATGGTGGCGGAGTGCCAGAAGCGCGGCGGCATCGCGGCCTTCATCGACGCGGAGCACGCCCTGGATCCCGATTACGCGGCAAAGCTGGGCGTGAACATCGCGGAGCTGTACGTCAGCCAGCCCAGTACCGGCGAGGACGCGCTGGAGATCTGCGAGGCGCTGGTGCGCAGCGGCGCGGTGGATATCGTGGTGGTGGACAGCGTGGCCGCCCTGGTGCCCCGGGCCGAGATCGACGGCGAAATGGGCGACAGCTTTGTGGGCCTGCAGGCCCGTCTGATGAGCCAGGCCCTGCGCAAGCTGGCCGGCGTGGTGAACAAGACCAACGCCATCGTGGTGTTCATCAACCAGCTGCGCGAAAAGGTGGGCGTGATGTACGGCAACCCCGAGGTGACCACCGGCGGCCGGGCTTTGAAATTCTACGCCTCCGTCCGTCTGGAGGTGCGCCGGGGCGAGCAGCTGAAAAACGGCCCCACCGTCATCGGCAACCGCACCAAGATCAAGGTGGTCAAAAACAAGGTGGCCCCGCCCTTCCGCACCGCCGAATTCGATCTGCTGTACGGCGAGGGCATCAGCAAGGAAGGCACTATCCTGGATATGGCCGTCGAACGGGATATCATCCACAAGAGCGGCGCCTGGTTCAGCTATAAGGACGAGCGCATCGGCCAGGGCCGGGAGAATACCCGCCAGTATTTGAAGGATCATACCGACGTGCGGGACGAGATCGAGGCGGCCATCCGCGCCACCTTCCAGCCCGCCGAGGTCACCCCCGAGGAGAGCGACGACATCCCGGAGATGCCGGAAACGGAATTTGAAGACCTGTGAGGCGAATAAAAAATGGGCTGCTGCGCCAATTAGTGCAGCAGCCCATTTTTTATTCTAAATGAATACTGAAGACTGAAAACTGAAGAAATAATAATTATTAGTTTGTCTTAAAATCTAAGCTGTCTTGATTGAAACTTGGCCTTGTTCTGCAAACAGCAAAATAACAAGCCGGAATGGCAAGGGGAACGATGGAGGCCTCCGCGGCCTCCAAACCTCTGCGCCAGGAGATTTCATCTCCTGGACCTCATCGGGCGAACTGACTTGAAAACACCAACAGACAATTTGCGCCCGAAACTGAAATGCCGCCAAGAGAGCTTCCGGGCATAAGAAAAAAACGCTGGCCAGCCAGAAAATGAATTCGTTCATTTTCTGGCTGGCCAGCGTTTTTTCGCTGTGCGCTATGCGCACAGCGCGCCAGCGGAGCTGGCTGCCCGGAAGCGGTGCACGGCGGCTTTGTTTCTTGCTGCGATTGCGGCTTTTACGGCTGCAAATACAGCCCTTTTCGGTTCCTTTTCGGGCTCCGAAAAGGAACACCCCCGTCGCATCCTTTCTCCGTCCAATCCCCAGTCGCTGATTCAAGGTAAGCATGCTGCTATTCATTCACATCCGCAGGGAAAGCCAGGTAGCGGCTCATGATGTAGCCGGTTTGGCCGCGGTATTTGACCATCGTCCAGCCTTCGCCGCGGAGGAGGATCTCCACCTGGGCGTTGGCGTTCAGGGTATACAGCGCCTTGCTGCCAGTGTCCGCGGCCTGGCGCATGCGCACGCTGTCGGTGGTTTTTGCGGTATAGCCCAGGGGGTTCAGCACTTCGATGGCGAAATCCGCCATGTTCCGCAGCCAATAGCGCTGTCCATCATCGGTTTCCACATAGAAGGCGTCAAAATTCGCCGTGCTGTCCGTGGCAACGTAATTGCCCTTCACGGCAAGCACCGTCAGCTCGCTGCCGACGGGAATAACATCCTCCTCATGCAGCGGCCAGGTGTAATACCAGCCGATGTTCGGCATGTAGAAGGCGTCCTTCCCCACCCGGATGCGGGGCAGGGGCGTGCCTTCGCCCGGCGCGCTCTCCAGGTATTCCTCCCGCACGTAGCCCCGGATGGGCGCAAGATCCTCCGCCTCCCCGCAAAGGATAGAAGCCCAGCCGTTTTCCCGCTGTTCCACCCGCACCTTCGCGCCGTTATACAGCTTATAGTTCGCCGCGAATTCATCGGAAGGCGTCATCCGCACGTTCAGGCGATCAAAAACACCCTCCGTGTGCACGTATGCGAACTCCTCGGCCTTCTCCTCAGCCTTTCCCCCGGAAAAGGCTCCCAAAAGAATCAGCCCCACAAGAATCAACGCCAACCCCTTGCTTTTCAACGCAATCCAAACTCCTCTCGCTCGTTTATCCGCTTTGCAGCGCAGAAACGTATACCACTATAAAACTATTATTTTTTAAGTTTTCAGTTTTCAGCCTTCATTGATCCGCATTGCGGATCCCTCAGCCGTTCCCTTCCCACAGCTCGTCGGCGCGGATGCGGCCAAACCGGTTGGCATGATAATCCCACACCAGATACCAATCGCCATCCGCCACACCGATGAACATCATCCCGGGCAGGGTCGGCACGGTTTCTTTGGTACGGGCGGTTTGATCCACCTGCCAATAGACATGGGTCAGCAGGCCGGAGGAGAACCGCATGTCATTGTAGGGCTCCACGCTGCGCATCTCCTCGCCAAAGGCCAGATAGCGGGTCATCATATAGCCCACCTGGGGGCCGACGCGCACCTTCGTCCACTCCTTGCCCTTCTCCAGCACCTGCACCGGCGTGCCGTTGTAATACTTGCCCAGGGAGCCGCTGGCCTTGTCGGGCCTCTCCCGCAGGTTCAGCCGATCCCGCGGGTTGCTGTTATTGGGAGTGGCCCAGCGGCTGCTGTTCAGGCGGCGCAGGGCTTCCTCCAGGCTGCTCGGCAGGGACGTCCAGTCGATGACGGTGATATCGCTCCAAGGGTGATCGCCCATATAGGTGCCCTCATCCTCCCAAGGGCTGCCGTTTTCGCTGACCCAGTTCTGGCCCATGAACAGCATGGGCAGCTCGCCGTTCTCCAGCATATACACGCCCCAGGTACCGTCGCTGAACCGCTGGATGGAGGGCCCGCGGCGGGCGCCGCCCAGGTTCAGGCAGGAGATCATATTCTCAATGCCCATGGTGGTGCCCGCCGGCAGGGGCGTGCTCTCCACAAATTGCCAGCCCAGGTCTTCCTCCCAGCTGCCGCACAGCAGCACCCGGCTGCCGTCGGGCCTGTCGGCCACGAACTGCAGGGTTTCATCGGCGATGAGCCCATCCACGCAGGTATAGGCCGCATAGGGCGTGTCCGTCTTCAGGGCGTCGAGCACCCGGCGGCACACCTCCACCGGGGTGGTGTCAAAATACCGCTCCCGGTAGCCCCAGGCGTGCAGCGGGCCGTTCTGATGGCTCCAATGGGCCAGATCCCGTTCCTCCTCCGTCAGCACGTCGGGCAGGGGCGGCAGCTGCTTTTCCCACAGCAGGTTTTCGTTCTCATCCTCCAGCCGCGTATCGCGCAGCACCTGGTCATCCAGCAGCCCGGCGGTATAATCCCACAGCACGGTCACCTCGTCGTTTCCGGCCTCCGCCGTTTCCTCCTGCAGGAAATAAATATCCCCCAGCAGCCACTGCCCCTGCACATACACAAAATGATAGTTTTCCTGCCAGTGTGTCTCGCTGTCCCGGCAGGTGAAGAAAAGGTCCGTATCGGTATCCAGATATACGGAATAGTCCTCGGGCCTGCAGCCGTCCACAGCCGCGGGGTTTTCAAAGATCACCTTGCCTTTTTGGACGACCAGCGTCCCCTTGTCGCCCTGACGCAGCACCACCGCAGCGGCGTCGCCATTTGCAGTGAAGCTCACGGCTTCCCAGCCGACGTAATGCTCCGTAAGATAGCCGTCAAAGCCGACCTCCGCCCTGGCCAGCGCCACAGCAGCCGCCAGCCACATGAACAGCAACACAAAAATCGCGGTTTCCTTTTTCATAAAGCACTCCTGATGGCATCAGCCGGAACTGTCCCCGGAAAGGGGCTCTGCTGATAAAACGGAATAAAGCCGCGTTTTCATTCCAAAAACCTGTCAGGAATTGTAAATAAAACGCAGCCGCTGATTGCTCAGCGGCTGCGCGGAATGTATACGCTTACTCCTCGGCAGGAGCTTCCTCGGCGGCGGGAGCTTCCTCCACAGGCGCTTCCTCGGCGGGGGCTGCCTCGGGGATGCCGTCGCCGTAATCGAAAGCGTTCTCGTCCATGGCTTCGCGGATGCTCAGGCTGATGCGATGGGCCTCGGAATCCACGGCCAGCACCTTCACGGCCACATCCTGGCCCACGGTCAGGGCGTCTTCCACCTTGGCAACGCGGGTCATGGCCACCTGGCTGATGTGCACCAGGCCGTCCACGCCGGGCTCCAGCTCGATGAACGCGCCGAAGGGACGGATGCGGACTACCTTGCGTTCCAGGATCAGGCCAATGGGGTACTTCTGCTCGATATTATCCCAGGGCTGGGGCTGCAGCTGCTTGTAGCCCAGCTGGATGCGCTCGCGCTCACGATCCACGGACAGGACTTTTACCTGCACCTCCTGGTTGATCTGCAGCACTTCGCTGGGATGGCCCACGCGGTACCAGGCCAAGTCGGTAATGTGAATCAGGCCATCCACTCCGCCCAGATCCACAAACGCGCCGAAATCGGCAAAGCGGCGCACGATACCGGTGATGATGGCGCCCTCTTCGATCTTTTCCCAGGCAGCGGCCTTCTTGGCGGCCTCTTCCTCGATCAGCACGTCCTTACGGCTGCACACGATGCGCTTCTTGGCAGCGTCCACGTCGATGATCTTCAGCTTCATGGTCTGACCCACAAACTGATCGATCTTCTCAACATAACGCTTGCTCAGGCGGGAAGCAGGCACGAAGGCGCGAACGCCGTCCACCATGCAGATCAGGCCGCCCTTGACGGCTTCCTTGCCAACGCCTTCGACGTACTCGCCGGCCTCGTTCTTGGCCATCAGCGCATCCCAGGCCTTCTTGTTGATGATGTTGCGCTGGCTCAGCACAACATTGCCCTCGCCGTCATTGACCTTGACGACTTCCACTTCGATCTCGTCGCCGACCTTCACGTCGGTATCCACCAGATCGCTGCGCTTGATCAGGCCATCCATCTTGTACCCGATGTCTACGCCGACTTCATCATCAGTCACCTGCAGCACCTTGCCGGTCACGGTCTGGCCGGTATGGATGCGGCGCATGGAGGCCTCAACGCTGGCCATAAAGTCGTTTTCGTCGATGGGTTTCGCGGCTTCGTTCGCCACGGGCTCGGTGTTCTCGAGCACTTCTTTGTTTTCGATGTCGTTCATTGCAGTGACAACCTCCTTAAGTGACCAATCCGGTGTGGATGCGCCGGCGGCTATTCCTATGTGATGGGTGTGGGTATCAATAAAGTGTGACGGGATCTCCGCCGCACATTCCACCAAAATGGTTCGGGGGCAAACCCGGGCGCAGGCCTCGTACAGCCTGCGCGTGTTGGCGCTTTTCCTGCCCCCTACGACGACCATGGCGCCGCAGCGCGCGGCCAGCTCCTTTGCCGCCTGCTGACGCAGACGCGACGCCGCGCAGATGGATTGACAGAATTCGGGACGGGCGATTTTCCGGCTCAGGATGGGAAGCAGCTCCTGCCACTTTTCCTCTGCCAGCGTGGTTTGGCACACCACCAGCGCCCGCTCCAGCGGCGGCAGCGCCTCCGCCTCCTCCGCGGTAAAAACCACATGCACCGGGGCCTTGCACCAGCCCGCCGTGCCCTGCACCTCGGGATGGTCACCTTCGCCCACCAGCACCACGCAGCCTCCGGGCCTGTCGTAAGCCGCCACCCGCTGATGAAGCGCCATCACGCGGGCGCAGGTGCAGTCCACGCAGGGGATGCCCAGCGCCTGGCACTGTGCCAGCACCTGGGGCGACACGCCGTGGCTGCGCAGGATCAGCAGCCCGCCGCGGGCGTCCTCCACCCGCTGCACCACCCGCACGCCCATTCCCTCCAGGTAACGGGTAACCGCGGGGTTATGCACCACCTCGCCCAGGGAATAACAGGCAATCCCCCGGTCGGCGGCTTCCTTCGCCGCCGCCTCGGTCCGCTCCACGGCCCGGCGTACCCCCATGCAGAAACCCGCATGCTTCGCTACGCTTACTAACATGGTACACCCTCCGAAAGATGAGGCCAATAGTTTTTAATTCGCCGCGCATCTTTTTTTTCCTTTCGATCAGCAAGAAAAAAACGCATATTTTTTTAATTTCTGTACTTTTTCACAACTTCAAAAGGTTTTTTTGGTTATTTCGCATGATGGGCATCGTCCCGCATGGCATAAAATGTATCCCGAATGCGCTCGCAAAGCTGCCGCACCGTATCGGAATTGACCCCCGCCTCCAGCAAATCGCCGATTTCCATGGGTTTGCCCACATATACATGCGTTTTGCGGAAGGGGCGGATGCGCCCGTCGATATACACCGGCAGGATGGGCACCCGGGCGCGCAGGGCGATCATCGCCGCGCCGGATTCCACCGTTTCCATCAGCTCCTTCACATGGCGGGTTCCCTCGGGAAAAATGCCCAGTACCTGGTTTTCCCGCAGCACCTGCATGCAGGCGCGCATGGCGCCCATATCGGTGGCGTGGCGGGAAACGGGGATCATGTGCAGCCGGCGCACCGCCCACTCCACGATTTTGTTGCCCGTCAGCTCCCGTTTGCCGACGAAGCGGATCTCATACCGCTTTGTGGGCACCGCCAGGGCGAAGGGGTCGATGGCGGATCTGTGGTTGCCGATGAGGATGTAGGGCGCGTCCAGCCGGTTCAGCGCCTCCGTATTGTGAAAGCGCACCGGCGCGATGGTGTGGAAGATCACCGCGAACAGGACGCGGCAGAGGGTATAAAGCGGCGTGCGCTCCACCTTGGTGGGCGCGCTTTTCACCGTCTGCTGCTCAGGCATGGGCCGCCTCCACCAGGCGCAGGATGGCCTGCACCGTCTCCTCAAAGGTCAGGTTGGAAGAATCCACCACGATGGCGTCCTCCGCCTGGCGCAGGGGATCGGCGGCACGGTTCATATCCTGCTGATCCCGGGCGTTGACCTCGGCCAGCACCGTTTCAAAATCAGCCTCCTGGCCCTTCTCCCGCAGCTGGTCAAGCCGCCGCCGGGCCCGGGCCTCGGGGGTGGCGGTCAGGTAGATCTTCACCGTGGCGTCGGGCAGCACCACCGTACCGATGTCCCGCCCGTCCAGCAGCATGGGCTGGGTCTTTGCGATCTGGCGCTGGCGCTCCACCAGCACGCGGCGCACCGGCGCAAAGCGCGACACGGCGCTGGCCGCGGTGCCCACCTCCTGGGCGCGGATCTTGTCCGTCACATCCTGGCCGTTGAGCAGGGTGACCTGCGCACCGTTCTCATAGCGCACGTCCACCCGGGCCAGTCCCTTCTGGCACAGGTTCGTCACCTCATCGATATCGTCCAGGTCGACGCGCATGCTCAGGGCCGCCAGGCCCACGGCGCGGTACATGGCGCCGGTATCCAGGTGCAGTATGCCCAGGCGGCGGGCCACCTCGTCCGCAATGGTGGATTTGCCGGCGCCCACCGGCCCGTCAATGGCGATGTTCAGCATGGCAGAAAGCCTCCTTATTTCAGTCGGCATGCCCGCCCGGTCAGCGGATCATGCTCTGAGTCTCCTCCCAGCCCCGAATGATCTCCTGCTGATGCCGCAGGGCGTAGGGCATGGTTTTTTTCTCGTTTGACGTCATCTCCCGCGGGAAATGGATGCAGATATGGCCGGTCAGGCCGTTGTCCGTAAAGTTATCCAGATCGTGCCCGTAGCTGTGGGTGGACGCCATGTACACCCTTCCATCGCTGAACACCACCCATACCGCGTGGGGCGTCCAGTCATCCTTGCCCATGATCCGGTACATGGTCTGGGTATCCGCGTCTGTCAGGGGCTCCGCATCGGCATGCTTGCCGAAGGAGAACATGTTCACGGTGTAATGCAGGCCCGTGACGTAATCGTAAATGATGACGTTGGGCAGCAGCTTGGCTTCGGTGCGGATCTCGCTGTACCAATCGGCAAAGCGCACCTCCGCCGCCGTGGGCGCCTTGAAATCGCTGTCCGGAATGGGCGTGGGCACCGGGGGGGCCGTGGGGACGGGCGTCACCGCCGCCGTCACGGAATGGGCCCCGCTGAGCACCTGCAGGCGCGTCAGCGTGGCAGGGCCGGCAACGCCGTCCGTTCCCAGGCGGTTGGCCTTCTGGAAGGCACGCACCGCCAGATACGTCTTTGTGCCGTAAATGCCGTCAGCGCCGCCTGAGAGATAACCCAGGCTGATCAGCACCTGCTGCAGCGCGCGCACGTCCTCGCTCTTATCCCCCAGACGCAGCAGGCTGGCGGTGGAAAGAGCCGCCGTGCCGCCGCTCGGGGCCGCCGTGGCCGCTGGCCGCTGGGCAGGCGCGCCGCTCTCATACAGCTTTTTCAGCGTCTTGGGGCCGGCGATGCCGTCCGCCGTCAGGCCGCTGGCCCGCTGGAAGGCGGATACGGCGGCGGCGGTCTTGGTGCCAAAGCGCCCGTCCGCCGTGTCGTTCAGATAATTCAGGGCGATCAGCCGCTCCTGCAGGCGCAGCACCTCCTCCCCCCGGGAGCCGATTTTCAAGATGACGCTCAAATCGGGCGCGTCGGTAATCTGCGGCCGCGGGGTGGCGGTGGGCGCGGGGATGGGCGTTGCCCAGGCGGGGATGGCGCTTCCGTCATAGAGCCGCTGCTGGGTTTCCAACCCGGCGACGCCGTCGGCCTTCAGGCCGTTCTGCTTCTGGAATTGCTTTACGGCGGCGATATCATCCCCGTTATAAATCCCGTCGGGGGTGGCGCTGTAATAGCCCAGCTCCACCAGCCGCTGCTGCAGCCGCGTGACCACCAGGCCGCGGGTGCCGCTGTGGATCACAATGACGTTCTCCTCGGTCAGCGGGGTGGGGGCGGGGGTCACGTAGTTCAGCGGCGGGGTGGGGGTGATCAGCTTGCGGTCAATGGCGGCCAGCACCCGCTCCCCGGCCACGCCGTCCGCGGAAAGGCCGTTTTCCTTCTGGAAGTCCTTTACAGCCTGCACGGTAGCGGCGTCATATTCCCCCGTCACCTGGGCCAGATAGCCCCATTCCTTGAGGCGCTGCTGCAGCGCCGTCACCTGATAGCCGGTATCGCCCCGCTGCATGGAAACCCCGTCGATAGGGGGCAGTACAGATACAGCTGTCTTTTTGCCCTTGCTGTTGCGGGGCTTGCCCTCGTAGATCAGCTTTTGCAGCTCAGCGGAAACGAAGCCCGTCTGCAGCAGGCCGTTTTTGCTCTGCAGCGCCTTGACGGCGGACACGGTGGCCGCGTCCAGCAGGCCGGTGGTCATGCCGTTGTAAAAGCCCAGCTCCCGCAGGGCGTCCTGCAGGGTGGATACGGCCTGTCCCGCCGCGTTCTGGGACAGGGGAATGTACTTTTTCTGCGCCTCGGCGTCGGCCTTGAGGGTATCGCCGCCGTAATAGATGGCGGGCACGTCCACATACCGGGCCATCACGTAGCCGGTATAGGTTTTCTTTCCATTATTATATTCCGCTTTCAGAAAATCCCCCTGCATGGACAGCACGGTGATTTGGGCGCCCTTGGGCACCGTCAGCAGCCGTTTGGAGGATGTGGAGGCTCCCTTGCGCAGATTTACGGCGTCGGTGGTCTCCGTCTGATAGGGATAGCTGGCGACGGCGCCGGTGCTGACGCCGTTTTCCCACCCCTGCACCGGGGGCACCGGGGTGACGGTGGGCTTGGGGGTGGCGGTGGCCTTGGCGCTCAGCGCCTGCCCGCCAAAGAGCAGGGTCTGCACCGCCGCATCCGCCACGCCGGTGGCGTTCAGCCCGTTCTTCTGCTGAAACTTCTTGACGGCGTTCATGGTGCCGGTGCCGTATTTGCCATCCACCTTGCCGCTGTAATAATCCAGGGCTTTCAGCGCCGTCTGGATGCGGCTGACCAGCTCGCCCTGCTTGCCCGTGGTCACGGGAAAGCCCGCCACGTCGGGAGCCACGCTCACCGATTTGGCGGTACCGCGGCTGTTCAGCGGCCGGCCCTCGAACAGCAGTCCCTGGGTGGCCGCATCGGCGCTGCCGGTGGCGTTCAGCCCGTTCTTTTGCTGAAAAGCGGATACGGCCTCGGCGGTTTTCGCGCCGTACTTGCCATCCGCCTTGCCTGAAAGGTAGCCCAGTTCGATCAGAGCGCTTTGCAGGTCGGCCACCGCCTGGCCCTCGCTGCCCCGGTACAGGGCAGAATAGCGCGCGCCATAGACGTCGGAGGGCAGATTGACGGCGCTGCCGTCCCCCAGATTGAGGGCGGCCTTCGCCACATAGCCCGCCACGCCATCATATTCCACAATATAATAACCGCCGCTCTCGCCGGTCACATACACGGCATCCCCCGCGGGCAGCAGTAGCAGCGCCTCCCCGCTCTCCGACGCCGTTTTGCGCAGCACCGTCAGGGCTGCCGTATGCCCCGTGCAGGGATAATCGACGGCCAGGGCCGCGGGCCGGGCCGCCGCCAGCAGCGCCGCCGCCAGCAGCAGGGCAAGCAATTGCTTCTTTCGCTTCAAAAACATAGACAGCCTCCTGTCAGCATACCTATACAATGTTATTTTATGACAAAAGGTTTACACTGTCAATCGTTTCGCGTTAAAAAGCGTAATAATTTTGTAAAATTAGAAGAATTCGTTTACAGTACCTCCACCCCGGCGCGGACAAAGGCGTGCACGCTGCGCTCCGACAGGGCGCCGTCGGTCACCAGCACATTCACCGCCTCGGGCGCGGCAAAGGTAAAGGTGCTGGTGATGCCCTCCTTCTGAGCGTCCATCAGCATGATCACCTTTTCCGAGCGCTGCACCACGGTGCGCTTGAGGGCGCTCTCCTCCTCGGCCCCGCAGGTAAAGCCCCGGCCCTGGCTGTAGCCCGTGGTGCCCATGAAGGCGGCCTGGAAGTTGATGTTTTCCAGCTCCCGCAGGGAGGCGGCCCCGTTCACGCACAGGCTGGCGGCATTGAGCCTTCCCCCGATCAGGTGCACCTGGGCCTGCTGCAGGCGGCTGAGCTCCAGGGCGCAGCTCAGGGAGGCGGTAAAGATCATATACGGCCCGTCGGGGATCTGGCGGGCAAATTCCGTGCAGGTGGAGCCGGAATCCAGAAAGATGGTGGTGTTCTGCTGCAGCAGCTGCACCGCCTTTTCCGCGATTTGGCGCTTGCACGCGGCGTTGCGGGTGCTGCGGCGCAGATACAGATCATCCGTGCCCACCAGCACCTCCACCGAGCGCGCGCCGCCATGGGTGCGGATGATGCGCTTCTGCCGATCCAGGTATTCCAGATCCCGCCGCAGCGTCATATCCGACACCGGGCGGAAGGCCGCCTTGAGCTGGGCGAAGCTGACGGAGCGATCGCGGTTGATCAGCTCCACCATTTTATCCCGGCGCTGCTCCATATTCATAAGGATGCCGCCTTTCGGTTAATATTTCTGTATTTATTATAGCATAAAAAAACAGCCGTTTCAATCGAAAAAAGCTGCCCGGGCATTTCAGGCAGCGCGCTTTGACTTTTGGTTCTCATACAGGCTTTGCAGGGTGATGGCCAGCAGCACTACAGCGGCCCCGACGATATTCAGCGCCCCCGGCTTCTCCCCCATGAACACAAAGATCCATATGGGGTTCAGCACCGGCTCCACGTTGCTGATGATGCAGGCCTTTACGGCGGAAATGCCCTGGCGCATGCCCAGGGAGAAGAAGAGATATCCCAGCCCCAGCCCGCAGCCCATGGCCAGCAGGATCAGCAGCTGAACGGGCGTCGGGGAAAAAGCGCTGTCAAAGAATGTAAACACGGCGAAGGGGCAGCTGAGCAGGGTGCCAAAGTACACGCCGTCCAGCGGATCGCACCCCGAATAGCGGGTGGAGATGAACACCATGGCAAAGGTGACGCCGCTGAGCAAGGCGATCAGATTCCCCGTCAGCTGGCCGGCGGCCAGCCCCCCGGCGAAACACAGGCATACGCCCAGGATCACGAAAGCCGCCGCGGCCGCCTCGCTTTTCAGGGGCCGCTGCTTCTTGACCAGCAGCATATATAAAATCACGAACACCGAGGAGGTGTATTGCAGCACGATGGCGTTGGCGGCGCAGGTCAGCCGCAGGGCGGTCATATACAAAAGGGAGGTCAGGGAAATGCCCGCGCCGGTGATCCATAGCCCCTTGCTGGGGCGGATGCGAAAGCTGCCCCGGCCGATGCCCAGCACCGCCAGCGCCACCAGGGAGCGCGCCCCCATCAGCGTAAAGGAATTCCAGGAAACCAGCTTGCACAGCAGGCCGGTAAAGCTCCAGATCACGCCGCTGATCAGGGCATACAGCGCCGCGCTGTTTGATTTGTTCATGGTTTGATCAGACCTGTATTCTTTCTTCTATTCTGCGGCGCGCCTGCATGATGGCGTCCTTGTACGGTGTGCGGATGGTGAACACATAGCCGTAATCGCTGCTGCCATTGGCGCGGGTGATGCGGTAGCGGTTCAGGCGGTATTTGCCGCTGTCCTGCAATATGGCGATGTCCTCGGCGATCACCTCGGTCAGCACCCGGGTGCGGATGCGGCTCATCTGCAAATGCCCGGTCTGGCGCAGCTCAAACACCCCCAGCACCCCCGAGGGATAAACGGAGGTAATGGTGACGCGCTCCCGCTCGACGCGCACCTGATCCAGATCGCGCACAGTGGCCTGCTGGATCAGCGGATAAATATCTTTGTATAAGCGGCTGCACCGCAGCGCCTCCATGCGGTACAGCTCCTTCTGGCGCTCCCGGCGGCTGTACACCAGCAGCCAGAAGCCGGCGGCCAAAATTGCCAGCGCCGGAATAATAGCCAAATACTGCAAAATCAGCCGCCCCCTTATCCACAAAATATATGATATTTTACCATCATAATTATACAAATTCAACTGTATATAGTGGAATTTCAAATTTTGTAACACAATTTTCATTAGCCGAAATATTTGTCGCAATTTGTTGATTTTTAGCGTTTTTGCGCATACAAAAATCCCCGCCGTGTAAACGGTGGGGAAGGGAAAGCCTTTCGCTTGGCGGGCGGATGAGGGAATTCTCGTCGGTCAGTCCGTTACCGTAAGGCCGCTGAGCTTATACCAGGCGTCGCGCAGCACCTCCTGATTCTGCACGCCGTAGCTGGGGTCGTTCCTCTGGGCCTCGGCCATATCCCGCAGGAAGTGGACGCAGTTCTGGCCGCCGAAGCCGTTGTTGATGATGGTGTTGCTGCCGTGGGGATAATCGTGCATGGTGGCCATCGTCCAGCGGCCGTCGGGCAGCAGCACATACACGGGATGGATGTCCCAGCTGGTGCCGCCAAAGGACTTCTTTTGAATGAGGGTATCCTCCAGCGTGGTGGGCTGCACGTCCAAATGCCGCCCGCGGGAGAGAATGCTCAGGCTCCAGCTCAGCCCCGTTTCGGGGTCGTAAATGGTGATGGCGCTCTGGCCGCTGAGGGCCTTCGTCACGTCGTTGTTCCAGTGCAGCAGCTGAATGTTGGTGGGCGCGGCGATGCCGGTGCCCGCGTCCTCCGCCAGATAGAAGCGGGAGGGCCAGGCCACGTCCCGCGCCGTGCCGGAATACAGGCAGCGCTGGGTGGCGGCGTCCAGGATGCCGTTGGCCGTCAGGCCGTTGCGCAGCTGGAAGGCCACGATGGCATCATGGGTGCGGGCCTCGAAGGCGCCGGTCAGCGGCACGTTGTAATTCAGCGCCCGCAGGGCGTTCTGCGCCCGCTGCACCGCGCTGGTCTTGGCGGCGCTGGTGTTGTCGCGGTAGTCCACCACATAGCTGCTGTAGCTGCCGGTGGTGGCATTGGAATTATAGACCATGGCCCCGTCGGAGAACAGCTGGGCGACGGTGTTTTCCCCCGTCAGGCCATCCTCCGTCAGGCCGTGCTGCCGCTGGAAGGCGCGCACCGCCGTCATGGTCACGTCGTCATACACGCCGTTGGCGGCAGCCAGGTAGCCCAGCTCCGCCAGCCGGGCCTGCAGGGCGTCCACATCCGCCCCGGTATAGCCCGCCCGCAGCACCCGGGTAAACACCGAGGTATCATACTCCCGGCTGGGCTGCGCGCTGCCGCTGGGAGCGGCGATGTCCAAATACTGCTTCATGGCATAGCCCTGGGTATCGCCGTAATAGATGGCGCACCATTCGCCCTCGATGGCGGATACCACCACCTGGGTGCCGTCGCGGATCTCGCTGACCTTGGCGTAATCCGCCCCCGGGCCGCGGCGCACGTTCAGTGAGCCGCTGTCGGTGCGCACGGTGGCGTAGCGGAATTCCTCATACCGCAGGGCGTCGGGCTGCGTGGCGGGCGAAACAGTGGCCGGAGCCTGGGTAACGGGGGCCTGGGTCACGATGGGCGCGTTGTTGAACACCAAAAACTGATTGCTGACATAGCCCGTATAGCCGTTATAGCTGACCACGCTCCAGGTAGCGCCCCGGGTGATGACGGTCAGCGCGCTGCCGTTGGGGATTTGGTGCACCACCCGGTAGTCGGTGCCCGCGCCGGCGCGCAGGTTCAGCTTGCCGCCGTTGGGACAGTACACCGTGGCGGTCTGCGCCCCGGGCGCGGGGGCGGCCGTAATCACCGGGATCACCGGCGCGGCGGTAGGCGCTGCCGTTACGGTGGGTACGCTGCCGGTAAACTGCAGGAATTTGGACATCACATAGCCGCTTTGGCCGTTATAGGTGGTTTGGCACCATTTGCTGTCGATGCGTTCCACCGTCAGCGGCGTGCCGGTGGGGATCTGATCCAGCACCTTGGCGCTGGAGGAGGGAGCTTTGCGCAGGTTCAATTTGCCGCCGTCGCTGCAATACACCACCGCGCTCTGGAAGCCCGAGGGGGCCACCGTCACCACAGGCAGCGCCGTGATCACCGGCGCGGGCGTGGCCGTCACAGTGGGGATCGCCGTGATCACCGGCACAGGCGCGGCGGTAACGGCGGGCACGTTCACATTCAGATCCAGAAAGCTGCCCATCACGTAGCCGTTTTCCCCGTTGTAGCTGGTGGCGTACCAGCGGTTATCCACCCGGCGCACGGTCAGCGGGGTGCCGTTGGGGATGCGGGTGAGCACCTTTGCGCCGGAGCCGGGCTCCTTGCGCAAATTCAGCTTGCCGCCGTCATCGCAGGATACGACGGCCTGCTGCAGGCCGTCCTGGCCGCCGGGCTGGGGAATCGCCGTGACCACCGCCGCGCTGCTGAAACGCAGGAAGGAGGTCATGACGTAGCCGGTTTTATCCCCATAGCTGACGGAGCACCACTTCGACCCCCGCTCCAGCAGGGTGAGCACCGTGCCGTTGGGGATCAGGGCGATGGACTGAAAGCCGGTGCCCGCGCCGGTGCGCAGATTCAGCTTGCCGCCGTTTTCGCAGTATACCGTGGCGGTCTGCACGGCGGGCTGGGCCGTGGCAATGGGCGGCACGGAAATGACGGGCGGGGGCGTAAAGGTGGGCTGGGCCGTGGCGGAAACCGCCTGCGCCAGCTGCTCCTGCAGGGCATAGAGCAGGCTCAGGGTTTCGTTGCCCGCCTTGCCATCCACCTTCAGGCCGTTGTCCCGCTGGAAGGCCTTGACCACGTTGACGGTCTGGGCGCCGTATACGCCGTCCGCGCTGACCGTATACCCCAGCACGTTCAGGGCCTGCTGCATGCGCGTAACGTCGCTGCCGCTGTCCCCTTTCTCCAGGATGGAATAAGCCAGCGCCGCCTGGCTGATCAGCAGCAAACAGGCCAGCACCGGCAATAAACGCTTCAAAAAGCCGCGCATAAACAGACCCCCTCATCATCGGTACGTCCATTGTAGCACGTCATTGCGAAAATGTAAATAGATATTACAATATTATGAAGAACATTTACAATATAAACCCAACAGTCAGGGCGGCATGGCGGCCGATCAGCGAAAAGGTGGCGTACTGCCCGGCGGAGGCATGGGTCAGCAGGCTGGAAAGGGTGGCGGCAAGGGCCGTCAGCCCCGCGCACCGGGCATAGATGCTCAGGGTAAGGGCCACGGCAAAATAGCCCAGGGCGATGGGCACGCCATCCCGCATACCCTGCATAAATTCCCGTCTTTTCTGCATGCGCACACTTTCTTTGGGGCCGGATAGCTCATTATAATCCCTTTCGCCCGCCCTGTCCATACAAAAAAGAAGCAGTGCTTCCCTTGCAATCCGCCGCGCGAAGGCGTATACTGTGATTTGTTGTATATCGCACTATTTTCAGAAGGGGGATGTTTGCTTGCGCCTGATCCTGCGCTATGTCAAGCCCCTGGCCGGGCGGATCGCCCTGGGGATGAGCGTCAAGTTTTTCGGCACGCTGATGGATCTGCTGATCCCCTACATCCTGGCCTACATCATCGATACCGTCACCCCCCTTGGGGAGGTGCGCCGCGTGCTGCTGTGGGGCGCGCTGATGGTGCTGTGCTCCCTGCTAGCCTGGGTCAGCAACGTGGGGGCTAACCGGGCGGCGGCCACCGTGGCCCGGGACGCCACCCGCGCCATCCGCCATGATCTTTTCGCCCACATCGTGCGCATGCGCAGCGCGGAGATCGACCGCATCACCATTCCCTCGCTGATCTCCCGCATGACCACCGACACCTTTTATATTTACCGGCTGATCGGCCTGACCCAGCGGCTGGGCGTGCGCGCCCCCATCATGCTGGTGGGCGGCATATTGATTACCCTGACGCTGGATCCGGCGCTGTCGCTGATCCTGATCGCCATCCTGCCCTTCATGGCTCTGCTGATCCTTTTCATCTCCCGCAAGGGCGTGCCGCTGTACACCCGCCTGCAGGAACGGGTCGACACGCTGGTGCGCGTGGTGCGGGAAAACGCCTCCGGCGTGCGCATCATCAAGGCGCTGGATAAAACGGAGCATGAAAAGCAGCGCTTTCACCAGGTGAATACCGACGTGGCGCGGCAGGAGACAAAGGCCTCCGTCATCATGGCGGTGAACAACCCCACCATGCAGTTTTTGCTGAATCTGGGCCTGGTGCTGGTGGTGTTCGCCGGCGCGCGCCGGGTAAACAGCGGGCTGACCCAGGCGGGCAAGATCGTGGCCTTCCTCAGCTATTTCACCATCATCCTGAACGCCATGCTGTCCATCACGCGCTTTCTGACCATCGCCAGCAAATCGGTGGCCTCGGCCAACCGGGTGGACGAGGTGCTTGGCACCCCGCTGGAGGGCAGCGAACCGGCGGCGGAATCCCCCGCGGCGGGCGGGGCGCACATCGCCTTTGAGCACGTCACCTTTTCCTATAATCACGTGCAGCCCAGCGTGCGGGACGTGAGCTTTTCCCTGCAAAAGGGCCAGACCCTGGGGGTGCTTGGCCCCACCGGCGCGGGCAAGAGCACGCTGATCCGCCTGCTGCTGCGCTTCTATGATCCGGACGAGGGCCGGGTGCTCATCGACGGGCAGGACGTGCGCGCCCTCCCCCTGGAGCAGCTGCGCGGCCGCGTGGGCGCGGTGTTCCAGAACGACGCCCTGTTCCGCGGCACGGTGGCGGACAACGTAAAGCTGGGCCGGGAAATCAGCCAGGAGCAGATCGAGGACGCCCTGCGCCGCGCCCAGGCGGCGGATTTCGTGCGGGAGAAGGGCGGCCCCGCCGCCGGGGTGCTGACCCACGGCAGCAACTATTCCGGCGGGCAGCAGCAGCGCCTGCTGCTGAGCCGCGCCCTGGCGGGCATCCCCGATATCCTGCTGCTGGACGACGCCACCAGCGCCCTGGATTTCAAGACGGAGGCGGCCTTCCGCCAGGCCCTGCGGGAGCAGAGCCGCGCCACCACCACCATCATCATCGCCCAGCGCATCAGCGCCGTGATGCACTGCGATCAGATATTGGTGATGGAGGATGGCGAGGTGGCGGGCCTGGGCACTCACGAGGAACTGCTGCAAAGCTGCCCCCTGTATCAGGAGATCGCGCAGCTGCAAATTGGGGGTGACGCCGCATGATGGGACGCGGGCCTATGGGCGGCGGCAGGAGCCGCTATGGCAGCCCCAACCCCCGGCAGGAGGCGGAGCTGAAAAAGCCCCGCCGGGGCATATTGATTCGCCTGGGCAAATATCTGTGGCAATTCAAGTGGCTGCTGGCCCTGGCGCTGGCCCTGACCATCGGCAGCAACAGCTTCGCCCTGGTGGGCCCCACCCTGTCGGGCCGGGCCATCGACTGCATCGGCACCGAGCCGGGGGGCGTCGACCTGGCGGGGGTGGGCCGGTACTGCCTGCTGATGGCGCTGTTCTATTTCGCCTCGGCAATGATGGGCTACTGCCTGCAGGTGCTGATGGTGTACATCAGCCGCAGCGTGACGCTGCGCATGCGGCGGGATCTGTTCAACCGCCTGGCGGATATGCCGGTCAGCTTTTTCGACACCCATCCGGTGGGCGATATCATCAGCCGCATCTTCTATGATATCGACACCATCAACACCTCGCTCTCCACCGACGTGGTCAGCATCATGGCCAGCTTCATCACCATATTCGGCAGCCTGATCATGATGATCCGCCTCTCCCGGGTGCTGGTGCTGGTGTTCGTGGTCACCATTCCGCTGAGCATCCTGATCACCTCCTTCATCACAAAGCACACCAACCCGCTCTTCCGCCTGCGCAGCCGCAAGATGGGCGAGCTGAACGACTTTGTGGAGGAGAAGATCAGCGGCATGAAGACGCTGAAAACCTACCACCAGGAGCAGAACGTGACCGCCGACCTGGACGCGCTCAACAACGAGGTGGTGGACGCCTACTGCAAGAGCGAATACTATTCCAGCATCATCGGCCCTTCGATGGGGCTGATCAACAACCTTTCCCTCTCCCTGGTCAGCGTGTTCGGCGGCCTGCTGTACATGACGGGAGGCTTCACCATCGGCGGCGTGGCCCTGGCGGGCATGACCATCGGCGGCATATCGACCTTCATCATGTACAGCCGCCGCTTCGCCGGGCCCATCAACGAGATCGCCAACATCTACGGCGAGCTGCAGAGCGCCCTGGCGGCGGCGGATCGGGTGTTCTCCCTGATCGACGAGCCCATCGAGGCGGCTGACGCGCCCGGCGCGCAGCCTCTGGAAAACGCGCGGGGCGACGTGGAGCTGAAAAACGTCAGCTTCGGCTACGAGCCCGGCAAAACCATACTGAAAAAGCTGAATTTGCAGGCCCGCAGCGGCAGCCTGATTGCCATCGTGGGCCCCACCGGCGCAGGCAAAACCACGCTGATCAACCTGCTGATGCGCTTTTACGACATCGACGAGGGCAGCATCCGGGTGGACGGCAAGGACATCAAGAGCCTGACCCGCCGCAGCCTGCGCAGCGCCTATTCGATGGTGCTGCAGGATACCTGGCTGTTTTCCGGCACCATCTACGATAACATCGCCTACGCCCGCCCCGACGTCAGCCGGGAGGAGGTGATCGCCGCCGCCAAGGCGGCCCGCATCCACCACTACATCACGAGCCTGCCCCAGGGCTACGACACGGTGATCACCGACGACGGGGCCAACATCAGCAAGGGGCAAAAGCAGCTGCTGACCATCGCCCGGGCCATGCTGGTGCGGGCCAATATGCTGATACTGGACGAGGCCACCAGCAACGTGGATACCCGCACCGAGGTGCAGATCCAGGCCGCCATGCGCCGGCTGATGAAGGACAAAACCTGCTTCGTAGTGGCCCACCGCCTGTCCACCATCCAGAACGCCGACCTGATATTGGTGGTGCGGGACGGCAACGTGGTGGAGAGCGGCACCCACCGGGAGCTGATGAAAAAGGGCGGCTTCTACCGCGAAATGTACGACGCCCAGTTCAGCTGAGCCGCATGAATATCCGTTCACGGGCCGCAGAATGTAAAAACTCGCAATAATGCGGCCTTTTTTATCGGATTCATCGGCCCTTTGCTTGACAGAATGAATAGAATAAAGTACAATATAGTTTGAAATAATGCCGTTCCACGCGCTTATGTGCGTATCAGGAAGGGGGGAGTGGGCATGTTGATTGCCCTGGTGAACAAAAAATTCCGCGCATTGCTGCTGCTTATGCTGGCGGCGGTGCTGCTGTTTGCGCTGCCTGCCTTTGCCGAGGATCCGCTGACCTTTACCGTATCGGTGGAGCCGGCCAGCCTGACGGAGCCCGGCCCCGTGAAGGTTTCCGTGCGCGTAGCCAACAACAGCGGCGCCGATCTGACCGAGCCCGTCATCCTGCAGGATCCGGACGGCCAGGTGGTGACCGCCTTCGGCGACGGCGGCCAGGCCCTGATCAAAGCCGGCGATTTTGTTTCCGCCGTGCTGGATTACAATGTGACCCAGGCCCAGTTAAGCGAGGGCAAGCTGACCTACACCCTGAGCTATAATCAGGTGGATGCGGGCGGCAGCGTGGTGGTGCAGACCCTGGCCCGCAGCGCCGAGCTGGAATACGCCGGCACCCACGTGGAGCTGATCGCAAACCGCGTGATCGACCCGGAGGTTGTGCGCTACGGCAAAACGGTGAACGTGCAGTATGAGCTCTACAACGCCGGCAACGTGGAAATCAAGAACATCCGCGTGCGGGAGAATTCCTCCATTTCCGGCACGGCGCAGACTGTGGCCTCCCTGGCCCCCGGCGAGCGCACCACCATCCAGTTCACCGCCACCATGACCGGCACCAGCATGACCAGCAAGGGCAAGATCACCTATACCGCCGGCAGCGAATCGCTTTCCCAGGAGCTGCCCGAGGCCACGATCCTGCGCGCCACGCCCGGTCTGGAGCTGGACAATATTCTGAGCGCGGACAAAACCTCCATCACCGACGGGGAAACCGTGACGCTGACCCTGACCATCAAGAACAACGGCAACATCACATATTCCAACATCAGCGTGACCGACGCCGAGTACGGCGAGCTGTTCACCAACCTGACGCTGGGCCCCGGCGAAACACTGATCAAGGAAAAGCAGTTCCCCCTGTCCAAAACTACCACCTTTAAATACACCGTGACCCTGCCGGACAATACCGGCACCACCAACACCGTGACCTCCAACGAGGTGAAGATCAGCGTATACGACCCCACCCAGGTGATGATGCTGAACGTGATGGCCGCGGCCGAGCCCGCCGCCATCGCCTCCGCTCCCGCCGACGTGCGCTTTACCCTGACGGTGACCAACAACTCCTCCCTTGAGGCCAAGAACATCCATCTGCTGCACGGCGGCACCCAGTTTTACACCATCAGCTCCCTGGCGCCCTCTGAGGCCGTGACCGTGACGCGGGATTTCTCCGTTTCCCAGGCAGGCAAGTTCCAGTTCACCGCCAGCGTGAAGGACGCGCTGGACAACACCGTGACCTTTGACTCCAACGAGCTGACCATCGCCTACGCCGCCCCCACGGCGGCGCCCACAATGGCCCCCATGGTCACCGTGGCCCCGCTGATCACCGTGACCACCGCCCCCATCGAGGTGCTGGAGCCCGTAACGCTGCAGACCAACCGCCTGCTGCACATCGCCGCCCTGGTGCTGGGCGCGCTGTTCATCTGCTCCTTCGCGCTGTTCGTCATCAGCACGGTGATCCGCACCCGCCGCCGCAGCGCCAGCAAAAACGCCTTTGACCACATGGAGCTGGCCGAAAAGCGCGACTATCACCAGCCCGCCCGGGATGCCGAGGACGTGATCGAGGAAGCCCCCGCGCCCCAGGAGGAAGCGCCTGCCGCTCCGATGGAAAAACCCTCCGACGAGATTTTGAAGGAAGAAGCCCCCGCCGAAAACGCCGATAACGGCGCGTACCGGCTGACCCGGGAGGACAGCCTGCCCGCGGAGCCGGCGCAGGCAGCCGCTAAGGAATCCGCTCCCCAGACCCGCCGCCGCCGTCGGGCCGACCGCAGCGCGGAAGCGCCCAACGAGGACGAGTAAACAAAACCAAACCACACGGCCGCCGGTGATCCCGGCGGCCGTGTTCTGTTTTATACCGTTCGTTTTCCGCAAGGATTGCCGCCCCTGTCTGCCGCGGCAAACGCTTTGATACTGATTCCTGATTCAATGCAGACATCAAAAAGCAGAAATTGGCAAAGGGAGCGTTGGAGGCCTCCGCGGCCTCCAAACCTCTGCGCCAGGAGATTTCATCTCCTGGACCTCGCCGGGCGAACCGGCTTGAAAACAACAATAAACAATTTGCGCCTGAAACTTGGATGACGCAAAGAGAGCTTCCGGGCATAGGAAAACCGGCGGCAGTCCGGAAAATGAGTTTACTCATTTTCTCCGGCCTGACGCCGGTTTTCGCTGTGCGCTTTGCGCACAGCGCGCCAGCGAAGCTGGCTGCCCGGAAGTGGTGGACGGCGGCCTTGCTTCTCGCTGCGTTTGCAGCTTTTACGACTACAAATGCAGCCCTTTTCGGTTCCTTTTCGGGCATCGAAAAGGAACGCCCCCGCCGTATCCCTTCCCCGCCTGATTTCTGTCTTTTCTCTCCGGTTTATCAACGTAAAAGCAGGCAAGCCCGCGGATTGCCGCCACGCGCCGAAAGCCCTTTTTCGGCACGCAAAACGCCCGCCCGGCAAATGCCGGACGGGCGCGTTTGATTGTTTTCAAAAGCTGCCGTGCTTACTGCACGCTGACGCCTTCGCCCTCGGTTTCGCCTTCAGCGTCGCCCTGCAGCATCTGCATGATGGCGCCCACCTGCTCAGGCATGGCCTGCATGGCGTTGCCCAGCACGGTGCTCAGGCCGGTGCCCATCAGCTCGCCCATCAGGGCGTTCTGCTCTTCTTCGGTCATGTTCGCCAAGTCGATCACGGTCAGGCCCTCCAGGGAGATGGGCTCCACCGCCTCGGCATACTTGGTAGCCACTTCGATGGCAACCAGGTCGCCCTCGGACATGCCCAGATCCACGCCCAGCTTGAGGTAGCCCAGGAAATCCGGAGTGCCGGCATTCTGGACGGAGCCCACGGCGTTGATCTTCGCTTTGGCATCGCTGCTCAGCACGGTGAGGTTCGCGGCAACCTGCTGCTCGCTCTCGGAAACGGCGTTCTGCTCCACGTGCACCAGCAGGCCGGCGTCCGTGGTGTTGCTGCCGTCCACCAGGCCGGCATACAGGGCATCCCAATCCTCGGTGCCTTCCTGGCTGCTCAGCAGGCAGACGTCAAGCACCATACCGGTTTCGCTGCCGCCCGCCGTCACGGTGATCTTGGCGTTGTTGGCTACCAGCACTTCCGCATTCATGCCGTTTTCGCCGTTGGTGATGGTAGCGATGGCCACCTCCTGGGGCTCGGCGGCCTTCAGCTCTGCCACCTTCGCCTGCACCTGGGCCAGAGCGGCTTCCAGGGTCAGAGCTTCTTCCTCGCTGCGCTCGGCGTTGATCTGGTCAAGCGCCATCTGCACGTAGGGCTTCATGGCCTCGTCGGCGCTCAGGCGGGCAGCCAGCAGCTCGGCGATATCGGCCAGCTCGTGGGTGGTCACGCGGATGGTCATGGTGCTGCCATCCTCGGACATTTCGATCTTATCCTGCATGGTGCCGATGTAACCCATCACATCCTCGATGTAGGGGGAGATGGCGCCCATCAGGCCGGTGATGAACTGCTGGAATTCTTCCTGGCTCACCTGCTGGCCGTTGATGGTGTAGATGGCCTGCGCCATTTCCATCACGTCCGCCGCGCTGATGCTCAGGGCATAGCTGGGAATCAGATCACTGACAACGTACAGCTTATCCTCATCGGCGGTAAAGCCCAGGCTGAACAGGGGGGTGTCGTTGATCAGGGCAACGCAGCGGCCGGTGCTGTTTTCCATGTCCACAACGCCGTCCAGATACAGGTTGTCCACGATGTCCAGCACCTTGCCGGCCAGGTCGGCATACGTGGTGGTGCCGGGCTGATCCATCGTGCTGGCATAGGCCGTCACGAAATCACGGTTGACGGACAGGCCCACAATGGCCTCCATCGGCTGGGAAACGGGAAGCGCCGGAGCAGCTTCTTCGGCCAGCGCGGCGGTGCAGCTCAGGGCCATCACCAGCGCCAGCAGCAGCGCAATCAGTTTTCTCATTCTCTTATCCTCCTTTTATTTCATCAGTGATGATACACTGATCAAATATTATTGTAGCATAGTATTTTTGATACTGTCAATGCTTTCGTCCCAAATCACGCCCATCCAGTGCAGCAGCGCCTGCTGCAGTATGGCGGCGCGCAGGCTTTCCGGCGCCGTGGCAAGCTCGATCGGGTTTCCCTCCGCCTCGGTCTGGTGGATGGTGCTGTCGGTGCGCAGGCGCAGCAGGGCGTGGATGTACGCGCCGTCCGCTTGCTGCCAATTCATATCCACGTTCCAGTACGCAGGGGTGCGGGTGGTGTCCGTCGCCGTCCAAGCGTTGATCTGCGCGGTCAGCGTCTGGGCCGGGAAGGGCATCCCCGCGTCCGGGATGATCATCAGGGTATACAGGCTGTCCTGCCGGTGGGTGCGGCCGGAAGCGTCCTCATCGTTATAGCTCTGGCCCTGCGTCCCTACCAGCTGATAGCTGCCGGAAAGGGTGCGCTCCCCCGCCGTCCAGGAGAAGGCGCCTTGCCAGCCGGTCAGCATATCGCCCTGGGCGGTGAGGGTCAGCGTCCGCCCCGGCCATTCCACCCACAGGGTATAGGCGTTGCCCGCAGCCGTCACAGCGCAGGCCACATCCCCCGCCAGGGGCATTGAAATCTGCATGTCCAGCAGCTGCCCGTCCGCGGTATAGCGGCGCAGCAGCACCAGTTCCTTATCCTCTGCCGCCGCCTGCAGCGCCTCTTCAAACAGGGGCAGCATGCCATCCTCCAGATAGGCCTCCTCCTGCTCCCGGGTCATGTGCTGGCGCAGCAGGGCCAGCAGCGCCTCATCCGCATAGAACATGCGCAGCAGGGCCAGCGCCTCCGCGCCGCAATCCGCCATGGACGCCCGCAGCTCGGACACAGTCACGCTCTCGCCGTTTTCACTCCGCTCCACCCGCAGGGTCGCCTTGCCCTGCATCCAGGCGGAAATCTGCGCGGTGTACTTTTCAATCTCCTTGTCCACCGCCTGCCGCCAGGCTTCCTCCGCCGTGGCGCTTTCCAGGGCGATCAGCCCGGGATCGGGCCAGTCCCCCGCCCGGGCGCCCTCCATCACCTGCTTGAGCAGTGCCCCGTTGCGCAGGATCGCCCCCATCCACTGGGCCAGGGACACATACCGGCCCCGCAGCAGCAGCTCGGTATCCCGGGGCAGGATGAGCACATTATCCTCCAGGGCGTCGCCCCAGATCTGCCACTGCTGCTCCCGTCCGTTCAGCCGCAGGGTCGAACGGGTTTCGCCGTTTCGCTTCAGCCGCAGGGCCAGCTGGGTGTCGCCCAGGGTCTGCCCCGCGCGGCTGAACACATAGCTGCCCTCCAGCGTCAGCCCGGGCAGGCCGGAGGTAAGCACGGGCCACAGGGCGGCGTCCGCAAAAAACGGCGCTTTTTCCGAAACCTCCGCCGTCAGCTGCATCCGCAGGGTGGACTTGGCGCTGACCTGCCGTGCGATCAGCGTAGGGATGTCGATATCCCCCAGCGTCTCCCCGCGGGCCGCGGGGGCCAGCGCCAACAGGCATAAAAGCAAACAGAACAGCCGTTTGATCATCAGTTTTCCACCTCCCGCTGCAAATCGATCAGCGCGTTTGTCGCCAGGTAATGCACCAGCTGCTGCCAGGTGTCGGGGGCCTGCGCCCGCAGCAGCGCCAGCAGCCGCTCCGCCAGGGTTTCGCCCACCCGCGCGATCTCCCCGATGGGCGCCGGCAGCTCCGCGTCCGGCAGCTCCGCCGCCTGCCAGGCCGCCCGGCCTGCCAGCCAGGTCTGCCTGCCGTTTTCGAGGGCATACGACGCGCCCTCCTCCGTCCGGGTCAGCGTCAGGCCGCGGGAAACGGTCTTTCCGTCGGCGGTGCGGCTCACAGACAGGTGCAGCGCGCCATCGGTCCTGCCCTCCGCGCTCCACACCTCGGTCAGCCCGCTTTCCGTGCGGCGCAGCTCCCCCTTGACGGTATACGCGCCCTCCCGGTTTTTGGCATGCAGCGACAGCCGAATGTTGCTGCTGCCCCGGGCCGCCGGGCAGCGGAAGGCAATGTACAGCCCCTTTTGCGGCGCGGCCCCGTATTCCAGCCGGAGTTCCCGGGTGACGCCGTTCAGCTTTGCGGAGGCGGCGTAAAAGTAGGCCCCCATCTCCTGGCCATCCCGGTCAAAATAGCGCTTGAAGGTGCCCTTGCCGGTGATTTCCAGCTCCGCCAGGGCCTGCGCCTCCGGGGTGACGGCGCAGAGGATCTCCATCACCTGCGGCCACACCGCCGCCCATTCCTCCCCGGTCAGGGCATAGGTCAGCAGGCGGCGGGCTGTGCCGGCCTCCTGCAGATCGACGCTCTGGCCGGTCTCCTTTTCCCAGTCGGCCAGCAATGCGCCCAGCGCCTCCGCCGCTTCCCATACGCTGCCCGCCGCAGAAAGCTCCGCTGTCAGGGGGGCGGCAGCCTCCCCGCAGGCGATCACGCCGTCAGTTCCATCCATGCGCGCCCGCAGCAAGGGCTCCTCCGCCACATTCAGGTCATAGCCGGACGCCGATACGGTCAGGCTGCTCTCAGCCAGCAGGGCGTTCAGCGCCTCCAGCGCCCCGGCGGAGAAAATATCGCTGTTTTCCGCCGTCAGCGTCAGCGTGATGCCGCCCGACGGCAGCGATAAAATCAAAGAAAGCAAAATCGCAAGTATCTTCATAGGGCCCTCCTTCTGTTTATTATAATAGAATATCGCCAAAATGAAAAGCCAAAAGGAGCGACTTCAGCGAATGTTTACTTTTTTGAAAACGCTTTTGACCGGGGCGGGCATGAGCCTGCTGGCCGCCTTCCCCCTGGAGGCCGCGGCAGCGGCGCTGAGCGCCCTGCGCCTGTTCGCCGCGGGGGTGCTGCCCGCGCTGCTGCCCTTTTCCGTCTGCGCCCTGCTGCTGACGGCGGGCAAGCGGCTGCCCCTGCCCGCCCTGGCGCTGCTGGCCCTGCCCGCCGGCTCCCCCGCCGGGGCCCGGCTGTTTCAGGACGCGGGGCTGACCCGGCGGCAGGCCCGGCGCTACGCCGCCTGCACCGGCTGCATGAGCCCCATGTTCTTTCTCTATACGCTGGCGCAGGGGCTGGGCAGCCCGTCGGACGCCCGGCTGCTGCTGGCGGCTCATCTGCTGGCCTGCCTGCTCTGCGCCCTGCTGTTCCCCGGCGGCGGGGCGGGGGAGGCCCGCCTGCCCGCCCTCAGCGCGCCCCAGGCCGTGACGCAGGCCGCCCAGGCCATGCCCACCGTGGCCGCCTGCATGATGCTGGGCGCGGCGGCGGCCCGCCTGATGAGCTGCGCCCTGCCCAGCTTGCCCGCCCCGGCGCTGGCGGCCCTGCAAAGCCTGCTGGAGGTCACCGGCGGCTGCCGGGCGCTGATTGCCCTGGCGCTGCCCCGCCGCCTGCTGCTGCCGCTGCTGGCCGCCTGCACAGGCTTTACCGGCGGGGCCATCCTGCTGCAGAACGCCGCCTTCTGGCGGCACAGTGGCCTTTCCCTGGCCGACCTGGTAAAAATCGCCCTGCTGCGGGCCCTCGCCGCATTTTTGATGGGCGAATTGCTGGTATATTTGCCGTTTCTGTGATATAATGCGAAAGAATAAAAATGGGGAGGTATGCCCATGGCCTTTGCGCACCTGCATCTGCACACCGAATACAGCCTGCTGGACGGCGCGTGCCGCATCAAGGAGCTGCCCAAGCGCCTGAAGGCCCTGGGCATGGACGCCTGCGCCATCACGGATCACGGCGTGCTGTACGGGGTGATTGATTTTTATCAGGCCTGCAAGGACGCCGGTATCCATCCCGTGATCGGCTGTGAAATGTACCTGTGCTCCAACATGGAGGAAAAGGTGTATGCCAAGCGGGAATACAGCCACCTGATCCTGCTGTGTGAAAACGAGACGGGCTACAAAAACCTGATGTACCTGGACAGCGAGGCCTTTACCCGGGGCTTTTACTACCGTCCGCGCATCGATTATGAGCTGCTCCGCCAGCACCACGAGGGCCTGATCTGCATGACGGCCTGCCTCAGCGGCGATTTCAACAAGCTGCTGCTGGACGGGCGCATCGCCGAGGCGGAGAAATACGCCCGGGAGATGGAGGAGATCTTCGGCAAGGGCAATTTCTTCCTGGAGATCCAGGATCACGGCATCGCCGATGAAAAGCGCATCATCCCCCGCATCATCGATATGAGCGAGCGCACCGGCATCCCCCTGGTGGCCACCAACGACTGCCACTTCCTGACCCGGGAGGACGCGGAGGCCCAGGATATTCTGCTGTGCATCCAGACCGGCAAAACGGTGGACGACGAGGACCGCATGCGCATGGGCAGCGATCAGCTGTACGTCAAGAGCGAGCAGGAGATGCTCGCCCTCTTCCCCGGCCACGCCGACGCGGTATACCGCACCGAGGAGATCGCCCGGCGCTGCCAGGTGGAATTTGACTTCAAGACCGTGCACCTGCCCCACTTTCCCGTGCCGGAGGGGGAAACCAGCTACAGCCTGCTGCGCAAGCTGGTGGAAAAGGGCCTTGCGGAGCGCTATCCCGCCGACGACGAGACCGCCCGGGAGCGCATGGAATACGAGCTGGGCGTCATCTCCCAGATGGGGTATGTGGATTACTTCCTCATCGTGTGGGATTTCGTCAAGTTCGCCAAGGACAGCGGCATCATGGTGGGCCCCGGCCGCGGCAGCGGCGCGGCCAGCATCGTGGCCTACTGCCTGAACATCACCCAGCTGGATCCCATCCAGTACAACCTGACCTTTGAGCGTTTTCTGAACCCCGAGCGCGTGAGCATGCCCGATATCGACATGGACTTCTGCTACGAGCGCCGCCAGGAAGTGATCAACTATGTGGCGCGCAAATACGGGCAGGACCACGTGTGCAAAATCATCACCTTCGGCACCATGGCGGCGCGCGGCGTGATCCGCGACGTGGGCCGCGTGCTGGGCTACACCTACGGCGAAACCGACGTGATCGCCAAGCTGGTGCCCACCGACCTGGGCATGACGCTGGAAAAAGCCCTGAAAATCAGCGGCGAACTGCGCGAGAAGGCCGAAAACGACCCGCGCATCCACCGTTTGAT
>Ga0079305_1001477_pt1 | contig 30265 bp, 28 predicted proteins | sample LMS_cellobiose_e_FD_79183 | JGI IMG/M metagenome (GOLD analysis project Ga0079305, IMG submission 79183) | Rumen-fistulated moose microbial communities from Alaska, USA - LMS_cellobiose_enrichment | ecosystem: Host-associated > Mammals > Digestive system > Stomach > Rumen fluid ... | reverse complement strand
TTTATCTAAAAGCAAATTGACGGTGCTTACGCTGTCAACGCCGCGCACCTGATCTATATATGCCCTTGTGACGGGCTGTTTATACGCCGCTATCGCAAGGATCTCAAGTGCGGCATGCGACAGGGCCGGCGTTCTGCGCGTTTCCAGCGCGGCGCGTATTATATCGGCATATTCGTTTTTTGTTGCAAGCTGCACGCTGTCCTCAAGCGTAAGTATCTGTATCCCGCGCGAATCTGATTCATAGTCATCCTGCATTTCGAGAATGAGATGCGAAAGCAGCTCTTCGTCTATACCCATAAGCGCGCACAGTTTTGATTTTTCCACCGGTGCGCCGCAGGCGAACAAAATGCCCTCGATCATTCCGGCAAGTTTTTTCGTTTCCATCACATATCACCGCCGATCTTATTGAGAGTGATCTCTCCCGCATCGTCCGTTATCTCGATCTTGTTTTCTTTTGAAAGTTCAAGCACCGCAAGAAAACTTGCAACTATATCGGAACGGTTTTTCGATGTCTTTATAAAATCCATAAATTTAAGTTTGCTTTTCGTAAACAGCATTCTAAGTACCTGTGTTATCTTTTCGGAAACGGGCGTCGTCTCGTTTTTTATTATGCCCGTAAAAGACGTAACGGGCGGCGGGATCTTTCTCCCGATCCTGTCTATCATATCCGAAAGCGCCAGGCGCAGCTCTTCCGCCTTATGAGTGTGCCGGTAATTTTTATCTTTTTCTGCCAACATCTGCGGCGCACGCACAAAAAGCCCCGCGCCTATATTTTCGCGCTCGCGAAGAAACTGCGAACCTTCTTTTATCTGTTTATACTCTATAAGCGACTGCACGAGCGCCCTTCTCGGATCTTCGTACTCTTCCTCCTCCGGTTTTGGAAGCAGCATTTTTGATTTTATATACATAAGCTGCGCCGCCATGGCGATAAAATCGCTTGCGATTTCCAGATCCATATATTTCATCTGCTCAAGATATAAGAGATACTGATCGAGTATATCGGATATCGGTATATCGTATATCGACACCTTGTTTTTTGAGATAAGGTGCAGCAGAAGGTCCAGCGGCCCCTCGAACACCTTAAGCTGAAAAGTCATCTGCTCCATATCAAACCCCTATAAATACGGACATAAACCCCGTATCCAAGCCAAAAATGCCGAGAAGCAGGCTTACAACCGCATATAATCCTTTTAAAACTATCGATCTTGCCCCGACAAGGACCCCCGTGAGAACCCCTGTAAAAAGCAATATCAAGATCACAAATTGAAAATAGAACTCATACTTAAGGAAGAACGGCAAAATCTTCGCTGGAAGCATCGGGATTATGATCTTCGACCCGTCAAGCGGCGGCACGGGGATCAGATTGAAAACCCCAAGCCCTGCCGATAAAACGGCTGTCGTCATCAGAAATACGATAAGGGCCGATATAACCCTCGGAATAAGATAATAAAGCCACGTAAAATTGTATAAAAGGGCCGATATTAAAAGAAGCAGAAAAGAAAGGACAAAATTGGACAGCGGCCCTGCAAGCGCCGTCAGCGCGAGATCCCTCTTCGGATTTTTAAAATACCTGGTATTGACCGGCACAGGCTTTGCCCAGCCGAACCTGAAAAACACAAGGCATAAAAAACCTATCGGATCTATGTGCTTTATGGGATTTAATGAAAGCCGGCCTGTTATCTGCGCAGTCGAGTCGCCGAGTTTATATGCGATATATCCATGGAAAAATTCATGTATAGTAAGGCATATCAAAACTGCCGGTATTATGATCAAAAGATCGGAAAGCGACATCCCCAAAAATCCCAAAGGCACGACCTCCAAAACGATTATTTACATTTATTACGGCAATGTTTATTAAAATATTATATCCGTTTTCCTCATAAAAAACAAGCGCCGTTGAAATCATCATTCTATTTGTATCGGGAATGCACCTCCCCTCGTTTTGTTTTGCCCGGCGGCGTTGCGAAACGATCTGACAAATGTTATACTTATTAAAATCCCAAAAGCCGATATAAAGGGTGGATAAACGCCGTGGATAACAATAATGCGCCGAACAATTCAAGATACGAAAAACCGCAGACCATAGACGAGCTTCGCATGTTCTGCGAAAGCAAGGGCATGCCTCTCGAGAAAATGCGTTTTTTTATCGGCGAGGACTACAAAGGGGCGCGCGCATTCGGCATTTTTCAGGAAAAAGACGGGGATTTTGTTGTTTACAAGAACAAAGCTGACGGAAGCCGCGCCATTCGCTATAAAGGCACAAATGAGAAATTCGCAGTCAATGAGATATACGAAAAACTCAGGGCGGAAACCGATATGCGCCGGCATTATGCGCCGCCTGTCACGCAAAACGGCCCGCGCAGACTGCTTCCTTTTTGCCTGAGCCATTATTTGATCATAATAATAGCAGTTATTGTTTTCGGCACTGCGGCAAAGGCCATTCACGACTATTCCAACGTTCCGCGCCGCGGGTATTACAGATTTTCCAACAACGATTATTACTATTACGCGAACGACTGGTACGAATACGACTATTCTATCGCGGAATGGATCCTTCTTGATTTTATCGATCCGATCCTCGAAGAATACTGCTACGATTATTATTTGACGGATTATTATGACGGCGAATACGGATTTTCGAATTTCGAGGACTCTGAATACTGGGATGAATCCTATTACGGCTATGATTATTACTACGCTGATGACGACGATTATGATTGGGATTACGACGACTGGGATTCATGGGACTATGGCGATTCGGACTGGGATTCGGATTGGTAGTGCGCCGAATCAATAAATTTAAAATAAAAAAACAGCCGTTATGCGAGCTGTTTTTTTTATGCATATATTTTGCGATATATATTATGTTGTCTCGTTTATAAGCTGGGCGTCGAAACTCTCGCAATTTTGGATATTTCTGTCTTCAAACTCCGCCATGACGAACCACCCAGACATATCGCATGTATATACTTCCGGATCGACTGTTTTATGTATATACATGCAGAACGAAGAATCGTCGCAGACAATGTCTTTGATCCCATAGCGGAAAGATCCGCTGTTTGCCTGAATATACGCCAACAAGAGCGTATGCTCAGCAAAAAAATCATCGTCATACCCTGAAACGGCATCGTTGAACGACGGCGTTTCGTCATACCCTAAATCCATCGTCAAAATACCGGAAAAATCGTTTTTGAATCGTTCAAGTTCTTCCTTTACATCAAACTTATATATAGGCATATGCTGAACTGCGCTTTCCAACATTTTATCGCCGTTCAAGCAGACACGGTATATTTGCGCATCATTTGAATAATTCGCATAAGCTGTTTTTATATTCAGCGTTTCCAAATCGATTATTATATCTTCCAGCGCGTTTTCGGGGTCTTCTGCACCATCCAAAGCGGGATCGTTAAGGGTTTCATTTGATATTTCATAATTTTTGCAGCCGGCCAATGTAAGTATGATTATTAAACAAAGTATTAAAAGAATTATCTTTTTCATATCAATTACCCTATCAATTTATAGTCTGTATAACCATAGACAAAAAACACTGAAAAAGGTTGCGCGTATATTCTTTATCTTTATCGCCTTTTCTCTTATAAAAGACCGGCCATCCCTGACCGGTCTTTTTTATGTACAATTTCGTCAGCATTCTTTTCTGGCAACTATTTTATTGCGAAGGACCCCGATCCCTTCGACTTCCACTTCTACTATATCCCCAGGAATCATCGGTCCTATCCCAGAAGGAGTGCCTGTCGTGATCACATCTCCCGGAAGCAGCGTCATACAATCAGATATGAATTCTATAAGTTCCGGAATCTTCCACATGAATTTAGATGTGCGCGACGACTGTTTTACTTCTCCGTTGACTCTTGTTTCAACAGCTAGATCCGACGGATCTACTTCATCTGTCAAGATAGGTCCGACCGGGGCAAATCCGTCAAATGACTTTGCTCTCGTCCATTGCCCGTCTTCCTTCTGAAGGTCGCGCGCGGTTATGTCGTTCAAACAGGTATACGCGAAAACATAATCCATCGCATTTTCTTTTTTGACTTGCTTGCATGTCTTGCCGATTATGAGCGCAAGTTCGCATTCATAATCCATGCGTTTTGTCGTTTTGGGGTATTCCACATCGCCTTCAGGATCGTTCACCGCCGTCGGAGGCATCATAAACACGATCGGGCTTTTCGGAATCCCATCGGCCATCTCGACAGCGTGGTCGTAATAATTCTTGCCTATCGCAAGTATTTTTGACGGTTCGCACGGGGCAAGAAGCTTGCATTCGGAAAGAGACGATCTGTCGCCGGAGTATTCCAACCCCAAATACGGCGCGCGGTTTAAAAATCTAACGTTGTCGTTTTCCAAGACGCCCCACATGATTTTCCCGTTTTTTTCAACTCTCACATATTTCATATTCTATACCAATCCCCTCACTAAAAGTGCAATTGTATCAAACATTTTCAAGATGTGCCAATATTGCGCCTGCCGCGGCGTCTTTTCCCTCGCCTTTAAATGCAGAAAAGGCGATCAGCTTTACATTATCCGGAAGCTTTAAATGGGCTCGGATCATCAAACAATGCTCTTCAATCTCGCTTTTTTTCATTTTGTCGCATTTGTTTGCAAGGATAAGCAGAGGAATTTCTCTGTTTATAAAGTAATCGCACATCATAATATCATCAGCTGTCGGCGCATGCCTTATGTCTACGATAAGCACGCCGACCGCTATATCGTCAAAGTCCGCGAAATACTGCTCGATCAGTTCGCCCCATCTGTTCCTTTCGGCCTTTGATACCTTTGCAAACCCGTATCCCGGCAGGTCGACAAACAGGATCTTTTTATCGATCGAGAAAAAATTGATATGCACCGTTTTCCCGGGCTCCGACCCGACCCTTGCAAAGTTTTTCCGGTTCAGCAGCGCATTTATCGCAGAGGATTTGCCGACATTAGAGCGCCCCGCAAATACCACCTGCGGGATCCCCCTTATGAAATCCTTTGGCATCACTGCAGATTTGAGGAATTCTGCGTTTTTAAACTGTTTCATATATAAACCCTCGGACGATTTTACTGCGGAAGCGACGTATTTATCACGCTTGACGGCGCGTCAGATGTCTTGATAGGCGAGATATATTCCTCCGGCATCTTTTCTTTTTTTATCTTCGCGCTCTTATCAAAGCGCAGCGCAAGGTTGAGCACCTCGTCTATATTCGACACCGGTATTATATTGAGCCAGCTTTTGACGGTCTTGTCTATCTCGTCTACGTCCGCCATGTTCTCTTTCGGGATAATGACGTTTTTGATGCCGTTCCTGAACGCGGCCATAGTTTTTTCCTTAAGCCCGCCGATCGGAAGCACACGTCCGGTTATTGTGATCTCACCAGTCATGGCGATATCAAAAGCAACCGGTTTTTTTGTAAGCGCGGAAATCATGGCAGTCGCCGTCGCTATTCCCGCGGAGGGCCCGTCTTTCGGTATGGCTCCCTCAGGGAAATGCACATGTATGTCATAAATTTTATAGAAATCCTTGTCTATCCCCAGTGTTTCCGCGTTTTTCCTTATATTTGTAAGCGCCGCCTTTGCGGATTCTTTCATCACATCTCCGAGATTTCCTGTAAGCTCTATTTTCCCTGTTCCCGGGACGATACACGCCTCAACTTCCAGCAGCTCTCCGCCGACGCTCGTCCAGGCAAGGCCGTTTACAACGCCTATCCGATCCACCTTTTCAGCGTTGGTTTTTTTGTAGTGTGCGACGCCAAGGAAGTGCTCAAGATCGCTTGCATGCACACTGATCTTTTTTGAGGTCTTTTTGGTAATAAGAACTGCCGATTTATTGCATATCCTCGCGATCTCTCTTTCAAGCGTGCGCACCCCGGATTCTTTTGTATACTCCTCGATGATCCTGCGTATGGCGTCATCGTGTATTTTAAGCATACTGCCGTATATACCGCTTTTTTTGAACTGTTTTTTTATCAGATACTTTTTGGCGATCTGCAGCTTTTCCTCGTCGGTATAGCTTGTCAGTTCTATTATCTCCATCCTGTCGAAAAGAGGCCGCGGAATGGTGTCTGCGTTATTCGCGGTCGTTATAAACAGAACATTCGAAAGATCGAACGGGATTTCCACATAGTGATCGCGAAATGCCACGTTCTGTTCAGTATCCAGAACTTCAAGAAGGGCCGACGCGGGATCGCCCCTGAAATCATTTCCAAGTTTGTCTATCTCATCGAGCAGGATGACGCAGTTTTTTGTTCCGGCCTGTTTTACGGCGTTCAATATTCTTCCGGGCATCGCGCCTATGTACGTCTTCCTGTGCCCGCGTATATCCGCCTCATCTCTCACTCCTCCGAGAGATACGCGCGCATATTTTCTGCCCATCGCTCTTGCAACAGATTTTGCAACGGATGTCTTCCCCGTTCCCGGAGGGCCTATCAGGCATAACACCTGCCCCTTTATTCCCCCGGACAATTTTCTGACAGCCAAAAATTCTATTATTCTCTCTTTTACTTTTTCAAGGCCATAATGATCCTGATCCAGTATCCTTCTTGCGGCGGCGATATCCGTCCTCTCTTTTGACTCGTTGTTCCACGGAAGTTCGATGCACGTATCGAGATATGTCCTTATCACGCCGCTTTCCGGGGATGTATACTGCATTTTTGAAAGACGCGACGCCTCTCTTAAAAGCTTTGTCTCATATTCCTCCGCAAGCTTTAAATTAAGTATGGCGCGTTTATATGCGTTTATTTCCTCGGCATATTCATCATTTTCACCCAGCTCGTCCTGTATCACTTTTATCTGTTCGCGAAGGAAATACTCTTTCTGGTTTTTTTCAAGCTGCTCATTTACTTTATTTTGAATGGACAGCTCTGCCTTTTGTATCTCGATCTCTTCCATCAATATCCGTATAACCTTTTTAAGGCGCAGAAGGTCGCTTTTTTCCTCAAGGATCTTTTGTTTGTCGGTATATTTGGCAGATATGTTCTGTATTATATAATCCGCCAGCCGCCCCATATCATCGTCCATACTCACAACATTTAAAATGACGTCGCCTGTCATTTTGGGGGCAAGCTCTGCATATGTTTCAAAAAGCTGACGGGCTTTTCTTATATAAGCCTGTTTTTTTGCAGACGCCAACGTCGACGATGTCTGCGCCATTTCGTGCACATCGGCCGAAAAAAACGGAGTTTCCTGGATGACAGAAATTATCTCCGCACGGCTCATCCCCTCTATCATGACCCTGACGCTTCCTCCGGCAAGTTTCAATATCTGCCGGATTATGGCGATCGTTCCGACCTTGTAAAGATCTTTTTCTGTCGGAAGATCGGTTTTGACGTCTTTCTGCGCGACAAGCAGGATCATCTGCCCGTTTTTCATCGCCTCGTCTAGGGCCTTTATCGACTTTTCACGGCCGACGTCAAAGTGCAGTATCATATCCGGGAATATAGTAAGTCCGCGAAGCGGCAATACCGGAATCCGTATTATATTTTCATCAAAAACGTAATTTGTCGCCATATTATCCTCCACCGTCTTGCGAATGACCTTTTCATGAAATGTAACACTGCTCATTATAATATATCATCATTTTTTTCGCAATAGTAATGCCTCCTATGAAAAAGAGGGCCGGAACATTTACTGTTCCGGCCCTTCTGTTTCTTATGATGCGTTTGGCGGGTTCCTTCGAGAAGATTTTTCACCTATGTGCGGCTTTAAAAGATCGATCGGTTTCTTATCCGGATTTTCGATTATCACGGGCTGCTTTGCGCCGCTGACACAATCCTTTGTTATTATTATCTTCTCAACTTTCGGCATTGACGGCACGTCAAACATGATCTGCATTATCATGTTTTCTATTACCGACCTGAGACCCCTTGCACCGGTCCCCTGTTTTATGGTGTTTTCGGCTATCTCGCTGAGTGCGGCATCTTCAAATATAAGCTCTACGCCCTCATATTCAAACAGCTTTTTATACTGTTTTACAAGCGCATTTTTGGGCTCTGTCAATATTTTTATAAGATGCTCGCGCGTCAGCGTCTCAAGCGACACTATAACAGGAAGCCTTCCTGTAAGTTCCGGTATAAGTCCGTATTTCAAGATGTCGTGCGGCTCTACATGAGAGAATATCTCACCTATATCCTTTTGTGTCTTGCTTGCGATCTCCGCTCCGAATCCCATGCCTTTTTTGCCGATGCGTTTTTCGATTATCTTATCAAGTCCATCGAAAGCGCCGCCGCATATAAACAATATATTCGAGGTGTTTATCTGAATGAACTCCTGATGCGGATGTTTGCGCCCGCCCTGGGGCGGAACGTTCGCGACCGTCCCCTCAAGTATTTTTAAAAGCGCCTGTTGAACGCCTTCTCCGCTGACGTCTCTCGTTATCGACGTGCTCTCGCTTTTCCGCGCTATTTTGTCGATCTCATCGATGTAAATTATGCCCTTTTCCGCAAGTTCGATGTTGAAATCGGCAGACTGGATAAGTCTTAAAAGTATATTTTCCACATCTTCTCCGACATACCCCGCCTCGGTCAGCGTTGTCGCATCTGCGATTGCAAACGGCACGTTAAGGGTCTTTGCCAGGGTCTGCGCAAGCATGGTCTTTCCCGATCCTGTCGGCCCGATAAGCAATATGTTGCTTTTCTGCAGCTCTACGCTGTCGGCGTCGTCCATGCTGAATATCCTTTTATAGTGATTGTAAACCGCAACCGACAGGGCGATCTTGGCTTTATCCTGCCCGATCACGTATTCATCCAGCACCGCTTTAAGCTCGGCCGGTTTTGGAAGTGTCTCTCCCAGCATGTCATTTTCAGCTTTGGCTTTTTTAGAGAATTCGTCCTCCATGATGTCGACGCACAGTTTGACGCATTCATCACAGATATAGGCGTCAGGCCCGGCGATGAGACGCCTGACCTCAGCCTGCGTTTTCCCGCAGAATGAACACCTGACCACCTTTTTTTCGTTATTAGTCGCCATATAAATCCTCGCTTTTAAGTCCGACGCTGATTACTGTCTGTTTGTGATCACTTTGTCGATCAATCCGTATTCAAGCGCCTCTTGTGCGGACATGAAATTGTCCCTCTCAGTATCGCGCTCAATGATCTCAAGCGATTTGCCCGTTATATCGCTCAAAATAGAATTGAGTTTATGCCTGATCTTAATGATGTGTTCGGCGTGTATCTTTATATCCGTCGCCTGACCCTGGGTGCCGCCTAAGGGCTGGTGTATCATTATCTCACTGTTTGGAAGTGCAAATCTCTTCCCTTTTGCGCCAGCCGCCAGAAGAAACGCGCCCATACTGGCCGCCATACCGACACATATTGTCGATACGTCGGCTTTTATATACTGCATCGTGTCATATATCGCCATCCCGGCTGTTACCGACCCGCCGGGGCTGTTGATATAAAAACTTATATCCTTGTCCGGATCCTGCGCTTCAAGATAAAGAAGCTGCGCGACCACAAGACTTGCGGTAACATCGTTCACTTCTTCAGACAAAAACACGATACGGTCATTCAAAAGCCTTGAATATATATCGTATGACCGCTCACCGCGGTTTGTCTGCTCTACAACTATAGGTACAAGACTCATATATTACAAACTCCTTTCGTTTTATGTAAAATTATTTTTCCTTAGGAGCTGCCTTTTTCGAAGAAGTCTTCTTCGGCGTTTTCGCGGCATCTTCATCCTTTTTGGCAGGTGCTTTTTTTGCGGACGATGTCTTAGCTGCGGACGATGTCTTTCCTGCAGATGATGCCTTGCCGGTTGAGGAAGTCTTTTTCGCCGGCTTTTTCTCTTCCTTGCTGTCTTTCTTCGCATCGGCATCGGTTTTTTTCGCAGATGACTTCTTCGCGGCCTTCGGTTTCGCATCCTTCGGCGACACAGCCACCGCACTTGCGAAGATCAGGTCCGCAGCTTTCTGCGCCAGGAATTCTTTTTCGATTGATTCTTTTTTGACAGCTTCTTTCACCTTGGCGATATCGATCTGGAACCTTGTCGCCATTTTCTCATACTCAGATTCAAGTTCTTCTTCCGTCATTTCAAGATTCTCAAGCTGCGCCACTTTGTCGAGAATGAGGGTCGTCTTTACCTGTCTCTCCGCCTGATCTTTAAAGAACGCCCTCAGAGACTCCATGCTCATGCCATAAGTTTCAAAATACTGCTCTATCGGCATTCCCTGACGCTTGATCGTGTTTGCAAAATCGTTTACAAGCGAGTCTATCTGATTTGAGATCATGATATCAGGGATGTCCGCCTCAAGCCCCTCGATTATTTTATCGAGTACCGCGTCTTCAAATTCATTCTCTATAGACGCGCGGCGTGCATCAAGAAGCTTTTTGTTAAGGTCCGCTTTCAGTTCTTCCAGAGTATCGAACTCCGATACGTCTTTTGCGAATTCATCGTCTATCTCCGGCAAGACCGTTTCTTTCACCTCGTGGATCTTGCATTTGAAAACAGCCGGTTTGCCCTTGAACTCCTCTGCGTGATAGTCATCCGGGAATTTTACCGATATCTCTGCATCTTCGCCGGCTTTTTTGCCGATCAGCTGATCTTCAAAACCGGGGATGAACTGACCCGACCCTATTTTGAGAGTAAATTTCTCCGCTTTTCCGCCATCAAACGGCACTCCGTCTATAAAACCTTCAAAATCGATAACCGCATCATCGCCGTTCTTGATCGCACGGTCGACAGATACGATGCGCGCGTTGCGCTGCGCCATTTCGTTGATTTCCTGCTCCACTTCGCCATCTTCGAGAACAGCTTCCTGTTTAACGGCTTCTATGCCTTTATACTGCTTTATGGTAACTTCCGGCTTTACCGTCACTTTTGCTGTGAAAACAACGCCGTCTTTAGATATCTCCAGTATATCCACATCGGCGCTGTCTACCGGCTCAATCGCGGCCTCTTTCACGGCACTGTCAAAAACGTCGGGATAACATTCATTAAACGCGTCTTCGTAAAACACGCCCGCTCCGTAATAGTTTTCTATGACCTTCCTTGGTGCTTTCCCTTTGCGGAATCCGGGAACGTTTATGCGTTTTACATTTTTGCGATAAGCTTTATTGCACGCATTGTCAAATTCCTCAGCGCCGATCGCGATCTCCAATACAACAGTGTTCTTTTCCGGTCTTTCAGTTTTTCTAAGTTCCATTTTAAGCAATCCTTCCTTTTCCCCACTATTAGCCCATATATTTTATCAGATAAATTCCAATTATTCCATATATTTTTAATTTTCAATCATAATCGGAATAAAATTCAGGCGGTCTGCCGATATAAGTTTATATTCTATCCCGTCATACACACCCTCTACAGCTCCCTTGATGCTTTCCCCGTGAAGGTGCCCGTAATAGCATCTAGATACGCCGTATTCTTTAAGTATCTCTATGATCTCTTCGCATTTCCACCCTGTGTACAATGGCGGATAGTGCAGAAAACAATACGTTCGCTCGGCGTTTGCCTTCCTTGCCGCATCGAGAGACGCCTTGAGTCTTAGTAGCTCCCGTCTGAATATCTTCTCGTCGTGTTTATCCTCAAAAGCCTCTTGGAAATACCATCCTCGCGTTCCGCATATTGCGATATTTTTATATAAGAAAAAATTGTTGTACAGAAAATCGATCGACGTTATGCCGTGCTGCAGCAAGATATTTTTTATCTTCGTCAGCGTGTCCCACCACAGATCGTGATTGCCCTTGAGGATTATCTTTTTCCCCGGAAGATTTTCCAAAAATTCAAAATCAGATACCGCTTCCGCCAGATTTATCGCCCATGAGATATCTCCGGCGATCACGATGACATCGTCGGCCTTGATCGTCTCACTGAGGTTTTTTCGAATTTTTTCCGTGTATCCGTTCCAGACTCCGCCGAATACATCCATCGGCTTTTCGGCCGACTGCGACAGATGCAGATCAGCAATCGCAAACAATGCCATCGACCGTCAGCCCCCTTTTTTCGCAGATTATTTTATATTATTTTTCATAAAGTTATATGCGTTTTCAAAAAACAGTTTGTTCAAAAGCCGCTCGCAAAGCCCGCTTTTTTTGAAAAATGAATATATCCCGGGAATGCTTTCAATGCCGTCGACTTCGTTTGGAAGCCTGTCGCATCCGTCAAAGTCGCATCCGAAAGCTACCACATCCTCTCCGCCGATGTCTATTATATGCATAACGTGGGAGAGTACTTCTTCAAGTCTGCAGACCCCGGCGTCAGCTATAAAAGGGGCATATAGATTTATCCCGCAAAGACCCTTGCGGTCTATGATGACCCGTATCTCATCATCTGTGAGATTTCTGTGATGGCCGCATATTTTTTTGCAGTTCGAATGACTTGCGATAAACGGCATGTCGGTGATCTTCGCGATGTCAAAAAACGTTTTTTCGGAAGCATGCGACACATCTATTATCATCTTGCCCTCTGCGTATTTTACAAGCTTCCTGCCCTCTTCCGTAAGGCCCTGATTGTTCTTATCCGCGGACGGTCCCGCGTATGCGTTTTGATAGTTCCACGTAAGCTGGATTATGCGCACCCCTTGTTCGTATGCCGTATCGACGCCAGTCTCCATCTCTTCTCCGAGAAGTTCCGCGCCTTCTATAGACAGTATGGCCGCAATTTTATTTTTACAGAATATCGCTTCTATATCTTCCCCGCTTTTACATAGCGCAATATCTCCGGCATTTGCGCCAAATTCGGCGTTCGCGACCTCAAACAGCCTGTCAAATCTTTTTGAGATGCCGCCTTTTTCCTTGTCTGCATCGCCCCAAAGGGCAAATACCTGCCCGTATTTTGAAAAGGTATGTTTGCATCGCGAAATATCGATGTGCCCCGTGTTTTGCCGCAGCATGCCCCCGTCATCCAGGATGCGCGACAAAGTATCACAATGACAGTCAAAGTAATTCAAGTCACCATCTCCGCTATTATATAACATGTAAAGTGTTTTAGCATTACACTGATTTTTTTAAACATTTTATCTATTCTATGAAAAAAGCATTTTTTATGTGATTTATTTCGGCCGTTTTTTCATCAAGCGGCTCTTTTGCGTAAACTTCCATCACGTCAAAACGTATCTGGTCTTCGTCACCGTTTTCCGATTGCCACATCTTTGCGGCATCTATGATCCTTTTTCTTTTTTTGGCATCCACAGCCTCGCGCGCTGATGAAAATTTATCGTCATGACGAAGCTTTACTTCCACAAAGGCCGTTACATTGCCTTTTTTTGCGATTATATCGACCTCGAACCACCGCGAACGGTAATTAACCGCCAATATTTCATATCCGTGCCTTCGTAAAAAGTCGGCGGATACCGCCTCTCCCCATCTGCCGGACAACGTGGTCTTCATTCTTTACCTCCCGAAGCGATCTTCTTCAAAAAGGTCTTCCTGTGTATATCGCAGGGCCCTATTTTAAGTATCTTGTCTCGATGAGCTTTCGTAGGATAGCCTTTATGTATTTCAAATCCGTATTCCGGATATTTATGCGCCATTTTCTTCATATACCTGTCCCTTGACACCTTCGCCAATATTGACGCCGCCGCAATGGAAGGGCATTTCCCGTCCCCTCCCACTATTGTGCGCACCGGCACATCAAACCCGCTCGCTCGGTTTCCGTCGATAAGCGCTATATCCGGCGCCGGAGACAATCCCGATATCGCCCTTTTCATAGCAAGGAATGTGGCGTTTAAGATATTCATCTCGTCGATCTCTTTTTCATCGGCGCTCGCTATGCAAAAGGAAACGGATTTTTCTATTATCTGCTCGAAAACAGCATCTCTTTTTTTCTCAGAAAGCTTTTTCGAATCGTCAAGGCCATCTATAACTATACCGACAGGCAAAATCACCGCCGCGGCATAAACCGCGCCGGCAAGCGGGCCCCGCCCTGCTTCATCGACTCCGCACACTATCTTGTATCCGTCCTCGATCGCCTGTCTTTCAAACTCAAAAGCGCTTAAAGTCATTATTCATAATCCTCCGGGGATTCGAGCGTTATTCTTCCGAGCTTTCCCCCTCTAAATTCGTCCAGAAGGATCTTTCCCATCCTTTCCGTGTCGATCTCTCCTCCGCTTATCAGGAAGCCGCGCCGTTTTGCCGCAAGCGTCAATATGGAGAACCCGTCGGCATCCGGGTCGAAATCTATCTTATACCGGTCGCGTATCGCGCCAGGGCAGCGTGTTTTGAGCGAGTCCATAAGTTTTGCGGCAAGGGTCTCGGTGTCTAGTATATCGTCTTTTATAGCGCCCGTGAACGCGAGATAAAGCCCGGTCTTCTCATCATCAAGCTTCGGCCAGAGGATGCCCGGCGTATCTAAAAGTTCGATGCCGCCCTGAACGGAAAACCACTGCTGCCCGCGAGTTACTCCTGGACGGTCTGATGCGATGGCGCGTTTTTTACCGATCACTTTGTTTATAAAAGAGGATTTCCCCACATTCGGGATCCCCGCGACCATAACGCGTATCCCGCGCCCCGTCATGCCTTTCTCGTTTTGTTTTTTTATTTTGTCGGCCATAAGGCTTTTTATCGCCGACGGAAATTTATCTACCCCTTGCCCTGTCTTTGCGTTTATTTCAAGAACAGCATTGCCCTTTTTCCTGAAATATGCGACCCACTTTGCCGTCTCTTCCGGCTGCGCCTGATCGATCCTTGACAGCAAAATAATGCGCGGCTTCCCTCTTGTAAGTTCATCCAGATCCGGATTTCTGCTTACCTCCGGGATGCGCGCATCGACGATCTCGCATACAGCGTCAATAAGCTTAAGACTTTCCGTCATAAGCCGCCTTGTTTTTGCCATATGACCAGGATACCATTGAATGTCCATGTGTAAAATACCTTTTCTTACGTTTTCTTGACGTCCCCGATCTTGTCAAAAGGGAATACCCTAACAAGCACGCGCCCCAAAATATACCGTTTATCCACGACTCCAAGCCGTGATTCGCGGCTGTCGCTGCTCATATTCCTGTTGTCCCCCATTACAAAAACCGTTCCTTCCGGTATCGTCAGCGGGAAGATCATGTCGCCTTCATATGCTGTCGGCTCGTTTATATACGGTTCATAAAGGATCTCTCCGTCTACGATCACTTCATGAGTACTGAAATTTATATCTATCGTCTGCCCCTCGACCGCAATCACGCGTTTTACTATGGGGTGATCCATGGCTTCCTCTTTATTTATCACCACGATATCTCCATTTTGCGGTTCTGAATATAATATGCGACTTATCAAAAGCTGATCTCCGTTTTGAAGGGTCGGGACCATCGACGTTCCCTTGACCCCGGTAAGTCGCACAATAAACGTAAAGAATATGATAATGAATGCCAGTGCAAAAACAAGCGCCTCTGCCCAGTCGAACAACTCTCTTTTTAAAATAAAACCGTCGTCCTGCTTTGCCCTGCTGCCCGATTCTTTTTTGTCAGGAATATTATCAAGAGCCACCAAATCACCTTATTTCCAATGATAAGCAGTATAAGTATTTTATACCATTTCCGGCCTATTATCAATAATAAAAAAGAGGGACGTGACCGCCCCTCTTTCATATCGCACCTTATTATCCTCAGATATCCTGTTTGACCTTGGCGCTCTTGCCGACGCGTCCGCGCAGATAATAGAGCTTTGCCCTTCTGACTTTACCGCGTCTGACCGTTTCGAACTTTACAATGTTCGGGGAATGGATCGGGAAGGTCTTTTCAACGCCCACGCCGTAAGACATGCGGCGAACGGTTACAGTCTCCTGAACTCCGCCGTGCTTTTTGGCGATGACTGTGCCTTCAAATACCTGGATTCTCTCTCTCGCACCTTCTTTGATCTTAGCGTGTACACGAATAGTATCACCAACGTGGATTTGAGGAGTCTCCGGTTTCATCTGCTGATCGTTCAGCACCTTAATGAGATCCATAAAATCTTTCTCCTTTCACTGGACATTCGTGCCGCATTGAAAATTAAGGGCGACAGAGGACTATCCATTTGCATGCCACAATAAAATATCATATTTTATTTTATTTTGCAATACTTTTTTAACGAAAAACCGATAAGTCCTGCTTAAATATGCCGTTTCTTATATAAAAAACTCCGTCGATCTCAATATCGGGAAGATTATTTTGTATCGCTTTTACCAGATATTCGGGGTTAAGGCTCTCTGCGCTGCCCGCCGACAGGACCGTCTTTATTACGATCTTCCGCCCATCTGTATGCACTTTTAATGATTTTATATAATTTCTTATATCAACTTCCGTTTCGCTTCGTTTGGTGCGTTTAAGCACCATTACGGGGCCCTCGTTAAAAAGGCCCTCTATCGCCTTATCTGTGTTTTTTGGAAAGCCCCTATCCATCTCCACTATTATCTCATAACCTGCAGCCGCGATATCCCTTACATGATCGACGGGCGCGTATATTTCTTTTGCCAAAAGCCCTAAAGGCAACGCGACGTTCAGTTTTTCAAGCGCATTTTCCGGGATGTTTTCCGCATCAAATTCGAAATCCAAAAGCTCGTATCTTCCCTCAAAGCACGTCGGTATCGGGAGAAGGACCGAAACGTACATATGCGGATTGAACCCCTCTGTATAACCGACGGGAAGCTGCGTTCGAGCGAACGCCCGTTGGAATGTGCGCATAAGGTCGAGGTTAGATATATATTTGGCGGTGTCCGTTTTCTCGAAAAGCAGTCTCGCTTTAAACATGACATGCACCTCCTCCGAGAAGCGCGTTTGCCCCGCATCCGGCGCATTTCGCACGGCAATCCGGTGAAAGAAGGCTTTGCTTTGCCCTCTCCCATTCTTTTATAAGATGCCCCTTGCCGTCTATGCCGGAAAAAATATGGTCCCACGGCATGTTTTCCGAAACATCTCTGTCTCTGTTTGCATAATAGTGCGGGTCGATACCGCATTTTTTAAAAGCCTCAAGCCATTTTTCAAGGCTGAAATAATCGTCCCATCCGTCAAATATGCACCCTGAACGCCACGCCTCTTCAACGACATCGCAAAGCCTTCTGTCGCCCCTTGCGAAAACAGCCTCGATAAAGCTTGTCTCCGCGTCGTGCCAGTTGTACGTCACATTTCTCATTTTAAGCTTATCTTTCAAAACATCCTGTTTCCGCCGAAGCTCTTCTATCGAGCACTGTCCGAACCACTGGAACGGCGTCTGCGGCTTCGGCACAAACGACGACGTCGATACTGTCACATGCACGCCGCGCTGCTTTATCGCCGACGACTGCCTCCACGTATAAACGACTTTTCTCGCAAGATCGGCGATCCCCTCGAGATCCTCGTCCGTCTCCGTCGGAAGCCCAATCATGAAATAAAGCTTTATGTTGTTCCATCCCCCGTCGAACGCTATCCTGCACGCATTCAAAAGATCTTCTTCTCTGATGTTTTTATTTATCGCATCTCTAAGCCTTTGAGTGCCAGCCTCCGGTGCGAAAGTGAGCCCGCTTTTTCTGACCTTTTGCACCCGCTGCATTATATCGACGCTGAAATTATCGGCGCGCAGAGAAGGAAGAGACAAGCTAATCCTTTTCTCCTCGCAAAAATCCAAAAGCTCATCGCACAGCGATTTCAGATCTTTATAATCGCTCGTACTTAACGATGACAGCGATATTTCTTCATATCCCGTGCTTTTGAGAAGGTCTTTCGCCTGTTTTATCAAGACCTCTCTGCTTTTCATACGTATAGGCCGGTAGGCATGTCCTGCGTGGCAGAACCTGCATCCCCTTATGCACCCTCGAAACAGCTCTATCATCGCCCTGTCGAAGACGATATCCGTCGACGGTACGACGAAATACGACGGATAGTACATCTTATCGAGATCGCGCACGATGCGCTTTTTTACGACGGCCGGCGCGCAGCTGTGTGCGACCGTCTTTTCAAAATTACCATCCTTATCGTATACCGGCTCGTACATTGACGGGACATACATCCCCTCGATTCTGACGGCTTTTTCGAGAAATTCTTTCCTGCCTATCCCCGCCTTTTTGCATTCAATGTAAAGCCTTATAAATTCAACGGACATTTCCTCGCCTTCGCCCATCATTATAAGGTCGAAAAAGTCGGCGACCGGCTCTGCGTTATATCCGCAAGGGCCGCCGGCGATTACGATCGGATCGTCTTCTCCCCTGTCTTTTGAGCGCAGTGGGATATTTCCCAGGTCCAGCATATTCAGTATATTCGTGTATGAAAGTTCGTATTGAAGCGTAAATCCGACTATATCAAAGTCCGACAGCGGATCGCCGCTTTCAAGGCCGTAGAGAGGGATATCGTTTTCACGCATCTTCCTCTCCATATCCGTCCACGGAGCAAAGACCCTTTCGCACCACACGTCATCTATTTCGTTATACAGTCCGTAAAGGATCTTCATCCCCAAATGGGACATGCCGACCTCGTATATATCAGGGAAACAGAAGGCAAACCTCGCGTTTACCTTGCTTTTGTCTTTATATACCGCGTTAAATTCCCCGCCGGCATATCTTGCCGGTTTTTGTACAGAGGGAAGTATCCTTTCAAGTTTTTTATCCATGTAAACATCCGCCTTTTTACACTGTATAGGATTATCATAATGGTTTCAGGCGGCGTTTACAAGTTTTTTTAAAGCAGCTTTCCGTGCCGGCGAACGTTTTATAAAGCAAATATATCCCCAAAACAAAAAGGCTGAAATTATGACCCGGTCCTATTGCCATAACGGCGATGCCCGCTGCCGTAATAAGAAGCGAAAAGGCCGCCCCGGCCGATTTTGAGATCATATCGGCCGTGTACGGCGACAGAAATATGCAAAGTATCGCATGAAGCGCCCTTCCGCCGTCCATGACGCGAACAGGCGCCAGATTTATAACCGCCAAAAGCATACAGATGCCGGCTATTTCAAACCTTGCTTGGGATAGAAAAACCCTTTCGCAAGAGGAAAATATATACGCACATAAAGCTGACGACATAGGTCCCGCCAAACTGATGGCAATCTCTCTCCCGTATGACATCTTTGGATACGGCGACAGCGATATTTCGGCGCCGAATATATCCGCCTTGATCTCTTCTATCCTGCCCCTGCAAATAATTATCGCGACTATATGCCCCGTTTCGTGAACAAATATGCAGAATATCGTCAAAAGCACAAGTTCTTCCTGCTGTCCCAGAATAAGCATGACGGCATACAGGATTATTCCGAATCTGAAATCCATTTTTATCTTCTTGGTATCGACGATGCGCCTATTCATATACGTAATATGCCGCGTTCAATATTTTGTTATCGCTTCTGACTTCAAAATGCAGATGCGCACCCGTCGACATTCCCGTCGTTCCGACCTCGCCGATCTGCATGCCTTTTTCAACCTTTTGTCCTTGTTTTACATTTATTTTGTCAAGGTGTCCGTAAAAGGTATAATATCCGCCTTTGTGAAGCACCTTCACATATTTCCCGTATACATTTCCTGTTCCCGTTTCCATTATTTCACCGTCTGCGAAACTGTTTATCCGCGTTCCTTTTTTTGCCGCTATGTCCACTCCGTAGTGAAACGTCGTCTGTCCTGATATCGGATGTTTCCTGTATCCGAATCCCGATGTCAAAGTGCCTTTCACCGGGGTGCAGTATGAAAACGGCAATATCTTTTTAAAAGGTTCCACTATATCAGGCCACGACGAAGTATCCCTTGTCTCATCCGGAACAGAGTATAAAAGATGCATGACCTCGCTGCTTTCAAGCGCCTTGCTGTCTCCTATATCATATGCGATCTCAGAAAAATCTAGGCTCTCCTTTTTCGGCATTTGCATTTGAGTCCGGAATATCGTAGTTGTGCTTTCGTAAAGTTCCAGATCCTCTACGTCACCTGGATCCGCCGAGTCTTCAACGCGCATACTTTCGCCATTTTCAACAGCGTATTTGCCGTCATTCGTAATTTCGGCGTCTTCGGATGAATTTTCTTTCTCTATATATTCCTCATCTTTCGTTTTTGCGTCTTCTCCGATTTCGCCGTCATTTTCATTATCTTCCGGCTCTTCTCCTCCGAAAAACTTCGATGAAAACACTTTCACCGCTTCATTGTCGATCAGTTCTGAAAGGCCGTGCTCTTCAGATACGGCCCTTCCTATTACTGCGACGACTTCTTTATAATTCACACCATTTGTTATCCGATTTTTAATGTCGTTTTTAAGCTCTTCAAAAGGACCGAAATTGATAAACCTTACAATAGCTGTTATCGCAAAAATAGCGACGCACGCGGCGGCTTTTATCTTAAATCTGGTATCGGTCTTGCCGGATGTATCACGGTAATGAGAATAAGGCCTGCCTTCCTGCATGTGTCTTCTCGCGCGCGCAGCATGTGATTCGTAAATCGTCTTTCTTTTTCTAAGTCTCACGATATTTCCCCGCCTTTCTCTGTATATTTATATTCTTTTATCATTCAAACATTCTAAAAACATTTGCGGTGCTTTGCGAAAAGAAAAGGCGAGGACTTTGTCCCCGCCTTTTTATCTTGTCAAAGTATTATACATATAAGGCCGCCGCTGCCCTCGTTTATTATCCTTTCAAGAGTCTGCCGCAGCTTCATCCTTGCGTCTTCCGGCATTTTATTGAGTTTGGCGTTCAGCCCTTCATTTACGAGCTCGTGCAGTGATTTCCCAAATATATTGCTTTCCCATATTTTCAAAGGATCGTCGTCAAATTCGTCGAGCAGATATTTTACAAGCTCCTCTGACTGTTTTTCGCTGCCGACAATGGGAGATACCTCTGTTTCAATATCCGCCCGTATCATATGTATAGACGGCGCGCTTGCGCGAAGCTTTACTCCAAACCTTCCTCCCTGTCTCATGATCTCAGGTTCAGCAAGGCTTAGCTCTTCTATCGCAGGCATGACTATCCCGTAACCCGTGTTTTCGACCTGCATCAGGGCATATTTTATCCGATCATACGCTTTTTGCATCTTTGCCATTTTCTCAAGCAGCGGCATGAGATCACTGTCATCAGATATATCGAATCCGCACTTTTCTTTGACTATGCGGAAAAACAATTCTCTCGGAACATCCATGCTTATACTGACGATGCCTTCTCCAAGATTCACATTTTCCGTGTAGGCTCTGCATACGCACGGGATATCTCTCTCCATTTCCTCAGCGGCGGCGATCCCTTCTTTGACTTTTTGGCAGCCCTTAGCTATCCTCTTGACTTCGCTGAATACGCTTTTCTTAAGCTCGTCATCATCGGGTAGGCCCTTTACCCATTCCGGCAGGATTATCCCCATTTCACGCATGGGGAATTCGTAAAGCACTTCTTTCAATATCTCTTCCATGTCGTCTTCCGACATATCCATACAGTTTAGCGCAACACACGAAACGCCGTGTTCTTCCTCTATTTGTCTCTTTACCTCTATCGCTTGCTGTGACGACGGATCCGCGCAGTTGAGCACAACAAGAAAAGGTTTGCCCCTTTCGCGAAGCTCGCTTATTACCCGCGCTTCAGCTTCAAGATAATCTTCTCTCGGTATGTCTATCACGGACCCGTCTGTCGTCACGACGAGCCCGATCGTCGAATGCTCATCTATCACTTTCCTCGTGCCCATTTCCGCAGCGTCCCGCATCGGCATCTCATTATCCGACCACGGAGTCATGACCATCCTCGGCATGCCGTCTTCAAACTGACCTATCGCCCCTGGCACCATATATCCAACGCAATCGACCATCCTGATTTTTAACGATGAATTATCTCCGAACGATATTTCAACCGCTTCCTCCGGCACAAACTTGGGTTCTGCTGTCATTATGCTTCTTCCGGAACCGCTTTGAGGAAGCTCGTCGCGTGCGCGCTCGCGCTGATACACATTTTCTATTCTCGGAATTATAAGTTTTTCCATAAACTGCTTTATAAAAGTGGATTTTCCCGTTCTTACCGGTCCTCCGACCCCGATATATATATCCCCGTTTGTTCTTGTTGCAATGTCCTCATAAATTTTATTGCTGTCCATTTAAAAGCTCCTCCTTATTGTTCCTTTATTGACGAAGCTTGACATTTGCTTATCGGGATCAAAAGCATTTCTCCGCTTTTAACGATGTCCTTCGACTCGATTTCATTCGCTTTTGCGATACTTGAAACGGTTGTGTTGTATCTCTTCGCCAGATCCCAAAGTTTCTCCTCCTGTGTTATATAGCTCATCACAAGCGAGTATCTTGATTTGCCGCTTCCTTTTGCCTCTTTGCTGCATACCGCGCTTTTTATATTCGAAAACTTTTCAGATGCGTTGAGCTCTGCCAGCATTTCAATCGTTGCAGTGATAGAGATCTCGCCTTTTGCGTTTGTTGACAAGTTGTAAGCCTTTACATTCGCTGACGTCTTTTCTATCCTCGAGATCATGCTGTCGTCTATAGAAGCCGCGGTCTGGATGCGTTTTGAAACGGTTCCCAGTTCCCCGTTTGAATCCAAAAACACCGCAGTCGCGTAAACATCGCTTGAAATAAGATTTTTCTCATCTGTACGGACGTCGGCGCATCCCGCCATTACGTCGCAGTCTATTATTGTTTCGGCAAATACGCCGGGTTCGATCGTATCCGATACGTCGCACTGGAAAACGGCACGTTCGGGGGAAGTTATCGTGCTTTTGATTTCGGCTTCCGTCGACATTTCATAAGAAGTGCTGTAAATATCGCAAAGCGCGTCTACACTTATTTCCTGTCTTGCTTCAAAAACCGAATCGACCCCTATGGATGCGCTTATCATTCGGCGTGCGCCATATGCATCGTCGTGTATCCCAAATTCGGCATTTTTTACCCAGAAATATACGGATATCTCGCTTCGTTCATCCACCCCGTCTATATCTATGACGTGTGAAAACGGCATGAAAAATGTACAGTGCTCTATCCTTCCCGATTGACCCGATATATATGAGACCGGCACCGAGGCGGTCCCGCGTACTATCGCTTTGTTGTTCAGTGCGCGTATTTCCTCGGGTTCAAATAAGACTTGATATTTCAAGATCTTTTGGGCATCGGGTTTGCCGTCGGGTATTTCCATATCGTCTATAAGGGCAAAGCCCCTTCTTTTTACATTTACGGGCGCGCTAAACACCACTGATTTTTTTAGTGTTTCTATGCTTTCGTCTGCGGATGAAATCGTTCCGGATGTCACGGAATACTCTTTTTCCTGATATATTTTTACGCGCATCAAAACAAAGGCTCTCACCGATATTTTTCGCGGATTTATCATTCTGACGTCTATATTCCTTATCTTCGCGTCTACGCATATCTCTGCATCCTGAGATATGCCGCTGCATTCGAACGCATGTGAGAAATTGATCGGCACGTCGACGATCTCCATGGCGCTTCCGTTGTCGGGAACGTAAAGGACCTCTGTATTTACCGTGCCCGAAACGACAGCTTTGTCATTTTGAATAAACTGTTCTTTTACGCATATGCTTCCCGATCCGCTCAGAATACGCAATATATCCGCTTTTAGATCCGGAACGATCACGTCGACCATCTCTTCGTGAACGATCTCGCTGTCAAATGCGATATCATAATACCGTATATTCCTTCGTATCAGCTCCATTGCGGCGCCATCCTCTCTGTTGTTGATTTCTGTGTCAAATATATTGTGTATAAGCGGACAATATTCCAATAATGTTTAAAATAGTGCAAAAAAAGAGCGGCAATCCGCATTGCCGCCCATTTGGCTTTTTTATGAAAGCCAGCGTTTGAAAATTTTACTTATAATTTTCGGAGATCTGATCACGTAGATTTTCATTCTGACGCCTCCATAAAACAATTTTAAATTTAAAATCTTTACTGATATATCATACGCCCACATTTATAAAAAGGTTCGCTTTAGGAAGAAAGATCCCGCTTCAAAAAATTTGAAGCGGGATCTTTTTCATCCTTTATTTTTTCCCCTGTTTAAGTTCCCATTCCTTTATGTCTTTCACGCTTTCAAAAAGGCGGACATAGCTGTCATATCTGCTTTGCCCGATATCGCCGTTTTTTACGGCGTCTATAACCGCGCACCCATCCTCTTTTATATGCGTGCATCCGGTGAACCTGCAGTTATCTATATACGGGATAAAGTCGATGAACGCGGCTGCCAATTCCTCTTTGAAAATAACGTCCGCCCTGTCTATATCGAACGCCGAAAAACCCGGCGTGTCTGCAACGATGCCGCCGCCGTCAAGCTTGAGGAATTCCACCTGTCTTGTCGTATGTCTGCCCCTGTGTATCCTGTCGCTTATCGTGCCGGTCTTTTGTCCGAATTTGGGCGATATCATGTTTAATATGCTGGATTTCCCGACTCCGGAATTGCCGGTAAATGCGGATACCCTGCCGCAGATCTGATCGCGAAGTTCATCTATGCCTTCCATCGTTACGGCGCTTGTGTTTATGACGCGAAACCCTGCTTTCTCATATATAGAAGAAAGCATTTCATTGTCAAAATCCAGATCGGATTTGTTGATGCATATGACGACCTCAACGCCCTTGTGCTCGGCGATCGCCGCGACCTTGTCTATTAAAAAAACTTCCGTGCTTGGCGGCGCCGCCGATGCGATTATGACCAGAAGATCAAGATTTGTGACAGAGGGTCGTATAAATTCGTTTTTGCGCGGATGGATCGCAGTCACAACGCCTTCATCCTTGCTTGATTTGATTATGTCCACTACATCTCCCGGCAAAGGCGCGTTCCCCGATATGCGAAATTTCCCCCTTGCGCGGCATACGATCGTGCCTTCTTCTGTATTGACATAATAAAAGCTGCTTATCGCCTTCATCAGACGTCCGGTTATGGTTTTATTATCTGTCACTGAAAATAGACCACCTGTTCATATTTAAGCACATTATTGAAAAATACGCTTACAAATCCGCTTCCGGATCCGGTAAGTTTTACCGTTATGCTTCCCTTGTTTCCCGGATACGTCTGTTCATGAACGGTAACGCTGTTCAGCTTTACCGTGACCTTAACGTCATCTGCTGTTGCGGGTATGTTTATAGTAATATTGGCCGTTTTTATGACCGGTTTGGTTTCTTCCTCCGGTGTTTTAGTCTCACTTGACGGTGGCGTGCCTGTTTCCACAGGCTCTGTTTCTTCATTTTCAAGGCTTATCTGCAGGTCTATCGATGTTTTTTCGTCGACTTTCGTGTCTGCCGCTATGCTTTGCACCAAAACCTGTCCGCCTGGCTTTGCGCTTGGGACCGGCGTCACGATACCAACGATCAGGCCGGCTTTTTCTATTGCCGCCCGCGCCTCTTCCTCAGTTTTGCCGACCACGCTTGGCACAACGACCTGTTTCGCGTCTTTGCCCTGACTTATGACGAGCACGACCGTTTCGTCAGGGCTTATCAAGACGCCCGCCGCCGGATCTGTGCGTATGATAAACCCTTCAGGGGTATCGTTCGATTTCTCATATGTCTCTCGGTAGTATATATTTGCCTTTGCCAACTCTATTTCCGCCTGCCGGTATTCTTTCCCGACAACATCTATCATATTTGTCGCCTGGCTGCCGCGGCTTATAACCACCGTGATTTTCGTATTCTTGTTTAAAAGCTGGTCTCCTGCTTTGGGGTCTTGGGATATTATGACCCCCGCGGCCATCTTTTCACTGTATTGTCTTTCCCCTTCGACTATGTTGTAATCTTGATATTCTTCATCTGTGATCACTTCGCTGTACAGCTTTCCGACAAGATCCGGCGCCTTCAGCGTCGATGGCGGCGCATTCCCTGCCGGGTTTATCAACGACCAGATCAAAAACATCGCTCCGCCGAAAAATATCAACACTATAAAAGCCGCAATTATGATCGACGGCGCCATCCTTGTCCTTTTTCTCGAATCTTTCGCGCTTTCGTCGGGGTCATTCGCGTCGGCGCTACCGTCAAAGCGCTGCGCTTCTTTTTTATCCTTTGCAGATGCTTTTTGGCGATCACTTGACGTCTCGCGCAAGATCGCCGCGGAATTCAATTTAAGTGTTTCTTCATTTTCCTCTCCCGAAGACTGACGATTGTCTTTAAAATTATAATCAAACGCTATGTTGGGGTTAGATTTTACTTTTTCCAGATCCTCAAAAAGTTCATCCGCAGACGCGTATCTCTTGCTGAGAGACGGGTTCATGGCCTTCATCGTTATGGCTTCCATGGACTCTGGTATGGAATCGTCTATCTCTCTCGGATAAAGAGGAATGGCGTTTATATGCTGTATCGCGACAGAGATCGGGGTATCCCCCTCAAAAGGAAGTTTTCCGGTGAGCATTTCATACATGACGACACCCAGAGAATATATATCCGACCTTGAATCTATCCGCCCGCCTTTGGCCTGTTCCGGAGATACATAGTGCACCGACCCGAGGGCTTCCTGCGTCAGCGACGCCTGTTTCTGCATCATAAGGCGCGCGATCCCGAAATCCGCGACCTTGATCGTCCCGTCTCGGAGCAGCATTATATTGTGGGGCTTTATATCGCGATGGATTATTCCCCTGTTATGCGCATGGCTCAACGCTTTTGCTATCTGCTCTGAGAAAAACAGCGCTTCCTTCCACGGCAGCGGACCGTTCATTTTCATATATTCTTTCAGCGTTATCCCGTCGATAAGCTCCATGACGATATATTCCGTCTCCCCGAACCTGGATACGTCATATACCGACACTATATTAGGATGCGACAGCATTGCAACGGCCTGCGATTCGTCGTGAAAACGACGGCGAAATTCGTCATCCCTTGCGTATTCTTCCTTGAGTATCTTGACCGCGACATATCTGTTCAGTCGATGGCACATCGCTTTGTATACGATCGCCATCCCTCCGGTCCCGATCACTTCAAGCAACTCATATCTATTGTCAAGCCATTTTCCAATATATCTATCCATAACTTCACCCGTTCTCTCAAACCGCCAGCAGCACGGCCGTTATATTATCTGTCCCTCCGCGCTCATTTGCTATATTGATAAGTTGTCTGCAGCAGTCTTCTTTGGTTTCCGCATGCAAAACCTCAAACAAAATCTCTTGTTCCATAACAAAGTTGCTAAGCCCGTCTGAGCACAGCAAAATAAAACTGCCCTCTGTCGGCTTCCCGGCAAAAATATCGATTTGTATGGATTCTTCCGCGCCAAGCGCACGGGTTATGAGATTTCTGCTTGGATGTTTGACCGCCTGCTCTTTTGTGATCTCTCCCCGCTGAACCATTTCCTCAACGAGTGAATGATCCCTTGTTATTCGCACTATGCCGTTCTCCGGCGAGATCAGATACGCTCTGCTGTCGCCAACGTTTGCAATCACGAAATGCTTTTGCGTCACGATCGCGCCGACAAAGGTCGTGCCCATGCCGGTATACTCCGAAGATGTCTGGGCGGTTTCAAATACCTGCCTGTTTGCTGTCTCTATCGCAAGCTGCATTATGTTTTTTATGTATTGCTCAGACATAAGCGGTTTGCACTGGTTTTTTATCTCTTCCGCAAACGTCGAGATCGCAATATGGCTTGCGACATTACCGGATTTTGCCCCTCCCATTCCGTCGCATACGGCGATCACGGCGCATTTATCCTCATTAATCACATCTGCGATAAATGCGTCCTGATTTGTAGGCCTTACTTTTCCTTTGTCAGTCATTCCCCATGCATTCATGATTCTCACCTTCATTTCCAAGAACCCGTCTCCTCAATTGCCCACATGAAGCATCGATGTCCGGTCCAAGTGTTCTCCTGACTGTCACTGTTATATTTTTGTCTGACAATATCTGAGAAAATCTGTTGATCGTATCACTTGTGCTCGGTTCGAAAACTTTCCCAGGTGCGTGATTCAAAGGAATAAGATTTACATGACACAAAAGCCCGCGCAAAAGCTTTTTTGTCTCCCTTGCACATTCATCTGTGTCATTTATATCTTTTATCATCGCATATTCAAACGAAATACGGCGATGGGTCTTTTCAAAATATTCTCTGCATGTTTCGATCAGTTTTGCGGTGCCGTATTTGCGATTTACGGGCATTATCCTGTTGCGTATATCATCTGTCGGCGCATGCAGCGATATCGAAAGCGTGACCTGCGGCGCGACCTCGGCAAGCCTTTTTATGTTGTCACAGATGCCGCACGTCGAAATGGATATATGTCTGTGCCCGATCTGTATCCCCTCCGGATCGCGCACAAGCTCGAGAAATCTGGTGACATTGTCAAAATTGTCGAGCGGCTCGCCCATTCCCATAAGCACGATATTCGATATGCGCTCTCCATCTTCGTTTTGCGCAAAAAGCACCTGATCGAGGATCTCTCCGGCAGAAAGATTTCTGATAAACCCGTCCGCCGCCGATGCGCAAAACGCGCACGACATTCTGCACCCGACCTGTGTCGATACGCATATCGTATTTCCATGATGATACCGCATTATAACGCTTTCTATTAGATTGCCGTCGTTTAACTTCCACAGATATTTGACCGTTCCGTCTATTTTGGACACGCTTTTTTTGATAAGCTGCGGCGCATAAAAAACGCATTTATCAGAAAGCTCGTCCCGAAACGCTTTTGAAAGGTCTGTCATATCGTCAAACGATGAAACACCTCTGTGTATCCATTTGAAAATTTGCTTTGCGCGGTATTCGGGCTGTCCGATCTCCTTCATAAGCCCTTTAAGTTCCGCTATGTTCATGGCTTTTATATCGTATTTAGACATCATTTTCTCCTGATTTTAGAAATGAAAAAGCCGTCGGTCCCATGTATATTAGGCAAAAGCGTTATCATGCCTCTTGCGACATTCCCTATTCCGGGAAGTGAAAATCCGCACAACTCATATTCGTCGTTTTCCGATATGAATTTTGACACGACATCTTCATTTTCTTCTTTAAAAACCGTACAGGTAGAATATATCATTTCTCCGCCGCGCTTCAGATATCCTGAGGCGTTTTTCAATATTGCAAGCTGCAAGACCGGAAGATCTTTTATATCGTCTTCCTTTTTATATCTGATATCGGGTTTTTTCCTTATTATCCCCATTCCGGAACACGGCACATCGCATATCACTTTGTCCGCCGCGCCCGACAGTTTCCGATCTCCGACAGATGTGTCGATTTTTTGTGTTTTTATGATCCCTATGCCAAGCCTTTGCGCCGTTTTTGCGATATCATTAAGCTTGTTTTCATAGATATCACACGCAAGTATTTCGCCTTTACACTGCATATATTGAGCTGCTAAAAAGCTTTTTCCGCCCGGGGCCGCGCATACATCTGCAACAAATTCTCCCGGTTTGGGAGAAAGCGCCATGACCGCATATTGACTTGCGGAATCCTGGGCGTATATCCATCCGTTTTTGTATATGTCAAGGCTTTCAATATCGCCCGCTCCGGAAAATACGATACAGTTGTCGATATTTTTATGCGGGGAAGCGTCTATCCCATGAGACAGCAGCGCGTCCTGCACATCGCGGGCCGTCGCTTTTATCGTGTTGACACGGCACACTGTGCCGGGGTTAAGGTTGTTCTCTTTTAAGATCTCCTCTGCCGAACGCCTTCCAAACTGAGTGATAAGGCGATCTATGATCCACCGAGGGTGGCTGTATTTTATCGAAAGATATTGTACATCGTCATCTTCATAAACGGCCGGCAGGCTGTTTACATTTTGCGCTATTTTCCTGAGTACGGCGTTAACAAATCCCGCCGTTTTACTTCCGACGGCGGCTTTCGCCATCGAAACGCATTCGTTTACCGCGGCGCTTTGCGGGATCTTGTCCAAAAAAACGATTTGATACACGCCTATCCTCAATATATCAAGAACCGCCGGCGCGATCTTGTTTGTCTTTATCGAAGAATATTGCGAGATATAAAAATCGCACAGGTACATGTTTTGCAGCACGCCGTATACGAGCTGTGCCGTAAGCGCGCCGTCGCGGCGGTCAAGACCTGCTTTCCTTATCTCGTTTCTAACCGCTATATCAGACCATGCCTTATTTTTTCTAACCGATGTCAGCGCCAAAAGCGCGGCCTTTCTTGCACCAGTCTTCATTGTCCGCGCCACTGCTTGAACACTTTTCTGAATGAGAAAGTAAGAAAATGCTTGATCTTTCTTATCATGATCATCATCGTTTCAGCCAAAGATGCGATACCCGTCATAGAAAGAGCTTTAAGTATCTGCGACACTTTTTCTATATCCCGCTCTTCCGTAAAAATGAGGTGCTCTTTTATTGAGTCCAGTACATTTTGCGCTGATTTTTTAAGTATCGGCAGCAGGATGAGCTGCACTATCACACCTAAGTAAAAGCACACCACCGCGGCGATGTATATATCAAGGATATTTGTCAAAAGTCCAATGAATATGAGCATCCAGCCAAGTGACGTTCCAAGTTTCGATGCAAGCATAAACGACGACACCGACG